>JACCDX010760806.1_pt1 | contig 18993 bp, 20 predicted proteins | sample 7449681 | NCBI WGS metagenome assembly JACCDX01 (sample SAMN15323450, study PRJNA562643) | freshwater metagenome | isolation source: river surface water | place: USA:Blue River Watershed | collected 2017-08-18
AGATGGTGGCTGGCGCGACCCTTCCGACGATTGCGTGCGCGACATTGCGACCGCCATCGACGCCGCGAGTCACCCGCAGCGGTTGGGGGTGTTCGACGCCCATTGGGTGTCGCAACAGATGCTTGGCGACAGCATTTTCATCAACCCCATGGTCTTGGGTTACGCTTGGCAAAAGGGCTGGATTCCGCTCAGCCGAGAGTCGCTGCTCCGGGCCATCGAGCTCAACAACGTGCAGGTGGAGAAAAACAAGGCGGCTTTTGAGTGGGGCCGCCACTGCGCCCACGATTGGGCTGCGGTACAAGCCCTGCTGCAGCCGGCCCAGGTGATCGAGTGGCATCGCCCACTGCAGCTGCCCGATCTGATCGCGCGACGCGCCGAGTGGTTGACCGCCTACCAGAACGCGGCCTACGCACGTCAGTACACCGACTTCATCGAGCGGGTGCGCCAAGCCGAACAAGCCCGCTTACCGGGCCAAGACAGCCTGACCCGCGCCGTGGCCCAGGGCCTTTACAAGCTGATGGCCTACAAAGACGAGTACGAGGTCGCCCGGCTGCACAGCGATCCGACCTTCTTGCGCACGATCGGCGAGCGCTTTGAGGGCGACTATCGCTTGCAATACCACCTGGCACCCCCTCTGCTGGCCAAGCGCAACGAACGCGGCGAGTTACAAAAACGACCGTATGGCCCCTGGATGTTGACCGCCTTTCAGTGGCTGGCCCCATTCAAATTCTTGCGTGGGACGGTGTTTGACCCGTTTGGTCACACCGAAGAGCGCCGCACCGAACGTGCCCTGATCGGGCAATACCGCGCGGGCATTGAATCGCTGTTGCCCAAGCTGGGACCGGACACACGCGATCAGGCACTTGAGGTCGCCCGGTGGCCCGAAGGCATCAAGGGCTTTGGCCACGTCAAGGATCGGCACCTGGCGCAAGCCCAGGCGCGCTGGGCGCAACTGATGGGCCCGCGCTGAAAACAGGGCCCAGAAGTACGCCCCCTGGGTTGGGGGCGTTGGGTGTCGAAGCCAAAAGTGTCGAGACTCAGACCACTGCGCCCGCGTTCGGATCGTCGGGGTCGTGCGGATGGCGCTTGGGGCCTTTGATCAGGTCTTCGCGCTTGATGCCCAGCCACATGGCGATGGCCGCGGCCACGAACACCGACGAGTAGATGCCAAACAAAATGCCGATGGTCAGAGCGAGCGCGAAGTAATGCAAGGTCGCGCCACCAAAGATCAGCATGGACAAGACCATCAACTGGGTGGAGCCGTGGGTGATGATGGTTCGGCTGATGGTCGAGGTGATGGCGTTGTCGATGATCTCCACCGTGCTCATCTTGCGGTAGCGGCGGAAGTTTTCGCGAATCCGATCAAAAATCACGACCGACTCGTTGACCGAATAGCCCAACACCGCGAGCACGGCGGCCAGCACGGGCAAGGAGAACTCCCACTGGAAAAAGGCGAAGAAGCCCAAAATGATGATCACGTCGTGCAGGTTGGCCAAAATGGCAGCCACCGAGTATTTCCACTCAAAACGAAACGCCAGATAAATCATGATGCCGATGACGACAAAGGCCAGGGCCATGAGGCCGTCGGTGGCCAACTCGTCGCCCACTTGGGGGCCGACAAACTCACTGCGACGCAACTGGGCGGAGGGGTCCACCTCTTTCAGAGCGGCCATGACCTGCTCGGTTTGCTGCGTCGAACTCACGCCTTTGATGGCCGGCATGCGAATCAGCACGTCGCGGGCACTGCCAAAGTTTTGCACCTGGACGTCGGCCAGGCCCAATTTGGCGATTTGACCACGCGCCTTTTCCAGGTCGGCGGGCTGGGCGTAGGCGACCTCGATCAGCGTGCCGCCGGTGAATTCGACCGACAGGTGCAAGCCACGAGAGAACAGAAAGAACACCGCCGCCAGAAAGGTGATCAAGGAAATCGCGTTGAACACCAAGGCGTGGCGCATGAACGGGATGTCGCGTTTGATTTTGAAAAATTCCATGCCGACAGCCCCTTAGTCTGCGATCGCGCCGCGCTTGGCCTCACCCGAGGAAGGGCGCCAAACCGTGCCGATGGAGACGGATTTGAGTTTCTTTTGCCGGCCATACCAGAGGTTGACCAGGCCACGCGAGAAGAAGACCGCCGAGAACATGCTGGTGACGATGCCGATGCAATGCACCACGGCAAAACCCCGTACCGGCCCCGAACCAAAAGCCAACAAAGCCAGACCTGCGATCAGGGTGGTGACGTTGGAGTCCAAAATGGTGGCCCAGGCCCGGTCGTAGCCGGCGTGAATGGCGGCCTGAGGTGATGCGCCGTTGCGCAACTCTTCGCGCACGCGTTCGTTGATCAGCACGTTGGCATCGATGGCCATGCCCAGCACCAGCGCCATGGCGGCCATGCCGGGCAGGGTCAAGGTGGCTTGCAGCATGGACAAAATGGCCACCAGCAACAACAGGTTCACCCCCAGGGCGATGCTGGAGAAGACCCCGAACAACAGGTAGTAGACGCACATGAAGGCGGCCACGGCGACAAAGCCCCAGGTGACGCTGTTGAAACCCTTGGCGATGTTTTCAGCGCCCAGGCTGGGGCCAATGGTGCGCTCCTCAATGATCTCCATCGGAGCGGCCAGCGAGCCGGCGCGCAAGAGCAAGGCCACGTCGTTGGCCTCGACGGTGGTCATGCGACCCGAAATCTGCACCCGTCCGCCGCCAATTTCACTGCGAATGACAGGCGCGGTCACGACCTCGCCCCGGCCTTTTTCGAACAGCACGATGGCCATGCGTTTGCCGACGTTCTCGCGGGTCACATCGCGGAAGATGCGCGCGCCTTTGCCGTCCAGGGTCAGGTTGACCACCGGCTCCTGGGTCTGATTGTCAAAACCCGGTTGGGCATCGGTGAGGTTCTCGCCCGTCAGGATGACCTGCTTCTTGACCACCAGAGGTTGGCCATTGCGTTCGGGGAATTTTTCGCTGCCAAAAGGCACCGGGGCCGAGCCGGCTTCGGCGGCGCGGGCATCGGCGTTCTCGTCGACCATGCGCACCTCGAGCGTCGCGGTGCGCCCCAAGATGTCTTTCGCCTTGGCGGTGTCTTGCACGCCAGGGAGCTGGACCACGATGCGATCCAAGCCCTGTTGTTGGATGACCGGTTCGGCCACGCCCAATTCGTTGATGCGGTTGTGCAGGGTCGTGATGTTCTGTTTCAGGGCCTGTTCTTGAACGCGTCGGCCCGCTTCCGGCTTCAGGCGCAAGGTCAGCAAGGTGTCGCCGCCCGCCGTTTGCGAGGTCGCGGCGAGGTCGGCAAAGCGGTCGGCCAACAGCCGGTTGACGGCGTCGAGTTGGCCGGCATCGCGCAAGCGCAATTCGATCGCGTCCCCCTGTCGGGTGATGCCGCCATGGCGGATGTTCTTGTCGCGCAACTGGGTCCGCAGGTCAGAGGCCAAGCCTTCGGCGCGCTGGGTCAATGCCGAGGGCATGTCGACCTGAAGCATGAAGTGCACGCCCCCGCGCAAATCCAACCCCAGGTACATGGGGGCGGCTTTGAGTCGGGTCAGCCAGTCCGGGGAGGCCGACACCAGGTTCAGGGCCACCACGAAACCCGGTTCAGAGGGGTTGGGGTTGAGCACGCGCTGGACCAAGTCTTTGGCCTTGATCTGTTGCTCGGTGCCTTCAAAGCGCAGCTTGAGGGTGTTGGGCTCCAAGTGGGTCGCCACCGGGGTCAGGCCCTCGGCCTGCAAAGCCGCCTCCAAGCGCGATTGCAAGGCGGCATCCAGGGGGCTGCTTGGTTTGGCGGGTGAGACCTGCACCGCCGGTGACTCGCCAAACAGATTGGGCAGGGCGTACAAGCCGCCCAAGAACAGGGCCAGCCCAATCAGGGCATATTTCCAGAAGGGGTAGCGGTTCATGCCGACTTGAGGCTGCCTTTGGGCAACACCTGCACCACGGCAGAGCGCTGAATCTCGACCTCGATGCCTTCGGCAATTTGCAGGCCGAGTGAGTGGTCACCCACGCGGGTGATGCGACCCAACAGCCCGCCAGCGGTCGCCACCTCGTCGCCCTTGGCCAGCGCGTCGATCATGGCGCGGTGCTCTTTCTGGCGCTTCATCTGCGGGCGAATCATGACAAAGTACAACACCACAAACATCAACACCAAAGGCAACATGCCCATGAGCGAAGAACCCAGGTCGCCACTCGCGGCCGGTGCGGTTTGGGCAAAAGCGTTGGAAATCAGCACAGTTCACTCCTGTTCTCAATGAATCGGCTATTGTAGGGTCTGTGCCAACGGGGCGGTCACTCCCCCCCGTGCCCCAGGGGCGGAAAACCCCTGTCACAGCAGGTCATTTTTATTTACCATTGCCCCATGCACGCACACACCGAGCACGGTCACCCCCACGGCCATGACCACGACCACAGCCACCTGGACCCCATGGAGGTTCGGGTGCGCGCCCTGCACTCGCTGTTGACGCAAAAGGGGTATGTGGACCCGGCGGCGGTGGAGCGCATCATCGAAACCTATGAAACCGAGGTGGGTCCGCACAACGGGGCTCAGGTGGTGGCACGGGCCTGGACCGACGCGGCCTATGCCCAATGGCTGAGGCGCGACGCCACCGCCGCGATCGCGGACATGGGCCACCGTGGGCGACAGGGGGAGCACATGGTGGCCCTGTTCAACGACGAGGTCACCCACCACATGGTGGTCTGCACGCTGTGCAGCTGTTACCCCTGGCCGGTTCTCGGACTGCCCCCAGTCTGGTACAAAAGTGCCCCCTACCGCAGCCAGGTGGTCATGCAACCCCGCGCGGTGCTCGCTCAATTCGGGGTCGAGTTGCCCGAGGGGCGGCAGATTCGTGTCTGGGACTCGACCGCCGAGGTGCGCTACCTGGTGGTGCCGCAACGCCCCACCGGCACCGATGGCTGGTCCGTTGAGTCATTGGCCCGCCTGGTCACGCGCGACAGCATGATCGGCACCGGCTTGGCTTTGCGCCCCGAGGACCTGGCCATGAAAGAAGACCGCCAACCATGAATGGCGTCCACGACATGGGTGGCGCCCAGGGCTTTGGCCCGGTTCGACCCGAGCCCCATGAACCCCTGTTTCACGCCACTTGGGAACGTCAAGCGATGGCACTGACCGTGGCCATGGGGGCCAGCGGCCAGTGGAACATCGATCAGATGCGCAGCGCTCGCGAGTCCTTGCCGCCAGCCCAATACCTGAGCCTGAGCTACTACCAGATCTGGCTGCAAGCGTTGCAGGACATGATGTTGGCCCGTGGCTTGATCACCACACAAGAGTTGCGCAGCGGACGCCCGGACGAGCCTGCCAGGCCTGGGGTACGGGTGCTGACACGCGCACAGGTCGATGGCGCCCTTCAACGCGGCAGCCCGGCCCAACGAGACACCGACACCCAGCCCAAGTTTGCCGTTGGTCAACAGGTGCGCGCCTTGCAGCTGCACCCGCCGGGCCACACCCGTCTGCCGCGCTATGTGCGCGGTCATGTGGGCGTGGTGCAGGCGGTGCATGGCTTTCATGTGTGGCCAGATCACGCCGCAAAGAACCGGCACCAGCCACCCATCGAAGGGTCCGACGTGGCGCAGTGGCTCTACAACGTGCGCTTCGAAGGGGTCGAGTTGTGGGGGGCACAGGCCGATCCTGGGCTCGCCATCCACATCGACGCTTGGGAAAGTTATTTGGAGGGGGCATGACGCAGGGCACCGATCCACGCGCGACTTTGGCGGAAATCGCCGCCCAGTGCGGCGCCTCTTTCCCCGCGCCCAGCTTGGATCAGGACCAACGCGTGTTTGCGCAACCCTGGCAAGCGACGGCGTTTGCCTTGACCGTGGCCCTGCATCAAAAGGGACTGTTCACCTGGCCCGAATGGGCGGCCACCCTGAGCCGACACATCGCCCGGCAGCCCGACGACGGTCGGCGCTACTATGAATTCTGGCTGGAGGCCCTGGAAGAAATGGTCGCGCATTTGCGCCTGGGCAGTGCGGACGATTTGGCGGCCTTGCAACGCGCTTGGGAAGAGGCGGCTGATCGCACCCCGCACGGCCAACCGATCGAGCTGTCGATCTGATGCGGGCGACTCAGTGGGCGACTCAGTGGGCGACGCGTTCGGCGTCGTCGCACAACTCGTCGAGCACCAGGGCGTCGGGCTCCAAGCCCATGCGCCAATAGACCATGAGCACGATGATTTTCAGGTCGTCGAGCGACATCGGCCGGGCACGGGCCGCCATGGCGCGGTCGATGACGATTTCGCGCATCTGGGCGGGCAAGACACTGGCCGATTCGAGAAAACTGATGAAGCCCAAGCATTCGGCCCCGAGGTGGTCTTGTTCCGCGACCGAGTACACGCGCAGGCTGTGCTCGGATGGGGCATGGGACACAGGGGGGGCGTCAGCGCCCGAGATGTCTATGGGCGCAGACTGGTGGGACACGAGGTTCAGTCCTGCCAACCACTGCAGGGCTTGCTCGATCTCATCCGACTGAAAGCCAGCGGCGCTGAGCTTGCGGCCCAGTTGATCAAGCTCCGGACAGGCTTCAACGGACCAGAAGTTTTCGTAGACATAGACCAGAACATCGAACATGAGCCCAATATAACCTGTTTTTGGGGAAATGTCGCCCAAGCTAAGCGCCCAGCCACTGCACCCGATCCCCAGGCAGTCGCGCGAGTTGGCCACGCCACTCCAGGTCCTGCAGCTGCGCGCGCAGATCGGCCATGGGCCAGGCCAGCCGTTGCTGCAACACATCGACCGGCAAGGGGTCATGCCCGAGGGCGTGCCGCATGGCCTGCAAGCGATCGGGCGTGGGGTCACCCGAGGCCGCGGGGGCGTCGCCCCAGACGAGTTCCCCTTGCGCTGCCGCACGCGTGGCGCTGACCGTGGCGGCTGCCCGGGGCAGGGCTTCGAGCACCTCGGCAACCTCGGTGACCAGGGTCGCGCCCTGTCGGATCAGGGCGTGACAACCCCTGGATTGTGGGGACAGCACCGAGCCGGGCACGGCCATCACCTCGCGGCCCTGGTCGAGCGCGCACTGCGCGCTGATGAGCGAACCCGACCCCAGATCGGCCTCGATCACGAGCACCCCCGACGACAGCGCCACCAACAAGCGATTGCGCAGGGGGAAGTGCATGGGCCGCGCCGACACCCGGGGCAGTTGCTCGGTCACGCAACGGCCGCGTGCCACGATGCGCGCCTTGAGGTCGGCGTGTCCGCTCGGGTACACGCGATCCGGACCCGTGCCCATGGCGGCGAGGGTCAGACACGCGGTGCGGGTCGATTGCAGGGCGCCGGCATGGGCGGCGGCGTCGATGCCGTGCGCCAAGCCCGAAGCGACACACCATCCGGCATCGGCCAAGCCCCGCGCCCAACGAGCGGCCAAGGCCAGCCCCTGTGGCGTCGCCCCCCGGCTACCGACCACCGCGACCGCCGCTGGCCATGTGTCAACAGGGTCGGCTTGCGCGTGCGTCACGAACAGCAACAGGGGTGGGTCGGGCAATTCGGTCAAGGCCGTGGGGTAAGCGGCATCGCCCCAGGCCAGCACCGTGTGGCAGACGCCGGGCGGGGCTGAGCCCAGCCAATGTCGGATGCGGTCCTGGGCTTGTGCCCAGTCTGGCGGTGTCTGGCGCAGGGCGCGCCACAACGCAGCGCCCAAGGCCTCGCGCAAGACACCATCGGGGGTGTCCAGCACCTGGGCACACCCCCCCAAGGCGTCGAGCAACACTCGGCAGCGCCGCAGCCCCAGCCCCGGCGTGAGTTTCAGGCGCAAAGCACTGGCCCATGTGGGTGTCACGGTTCCCCCCGCAAGTGAAAAACCCCATGCTAGGCTGGGTGTGCGGGCCGGCGCGTGGGTTTCACTGCCCCCCAAAACAAGGGACAATAGGGGGATGGCTTTGCTCGATATCCTCTGCTACCCCGACCCCCGACTGCACACCGTGGCGCAGCCCGTGCACGCGGTTGACGACACCTTGCGCGCTTTCATCGCCGACATGTTCGAAACCATGTACGAGGCCCACGGCATCGGACTGGCTGCGACCCAAGTCAATTTCCATCATCGCTTGATCGTCATCGACGTCTCGGAAGAGCGCAACCAACCGCAGGTGCTCATCAACCCCGAGTTGGTCTGGCAAAGCGACGACCGCGTCAAAGGCGAAGAGGGCTGCCTGTCGGTACCGGGCATTTACGACGGCGTCGAGCGCGCGCGCGCCATCCGCGTCAAGGCGCTGGACGCGCAAGGTCAATCGCGCGAGATCGAGGCCGAAGGCCTGTTGGCCGTGTGCATCCAACACGAAATGGATCACCTGTTGGGCAAGGTCTTCGTCGAGTATCTGTCCCCACTCAAGCAAGGCCGAATCAAAACCAAAATGCTCAAAGCTCAGCGGGAACAGCAGCGTTGACCCGTGCGATGAAACTGGCCTTTGCCGGCACTCCCGAATTTGCCCGCGTGGCCTTGCAGGCCCTGCACGAGGCAGGGCACGCGGTCGAGTTGGTGCTGACCCAACCCGATCGACCCGCCGGACGCGGGATGAAGTTGCAACCCTCGGCCGTCAAACAACATGCGCTGGCACATGGCATGACCGTCATTCAGCCGCGCAGCCTGCGGCTGGACGGGCGTTACCCCGAGGACGCGCGGGCGGCCCAAGAGGCCCTGCAAGCGGCGGGGCCCGATGCGATGATCGTCGCCGCCTACGGTTTGCTGTTGCCCGAGTGGGTGCTGACCTTGCCCCGGCGGGGTTGCCTGAACATCCACGCCTCGCTGTTGCCACGCTGGCGTGGCGCGGCCCCCATTCACCGGGCGATCGAGGCGGGTGACACCGAAACCGGCGTGACCATCATGCAGATGGACAAGGGCCTGGACACCGGGGCCATGCTGTTGACACAAAGCACCCCGATCGAGGCGAGCGAAACCACGGCCCATCTGCACGACCGACTGGCCGCGCTGGGTGCCGGGTTGATGGTGCGGGTTCTGGATGAGATCGACACCCTGAAGCCGCTCGCGCAAGCCGAACAGGGGGTCTGCTACGCCCACAAAATCGACAAGGCCGAGTCTTGGCTGAATTGGCAACGGCCCGCGGTGGCGCTGGCGCGTCAATTGCGCGCCTTTGATCCCTTCCCGGGCGGTTCGGCGCAACTGTGCGGTCACGCACTCAAGGTTTGGGCCGCGCACCCCACGGGACAAGCCACCGATCGCCCGCCAGGTCATGTGCTCGCCGTGCAAGGCCAGGGGGTCGATGTGGCCACGGGCGACGGGGTGCTGCGCCTGACCGAGCTGCAACGCCCCGGGGGCAAACGCCTGCCTTGTGCCGATTTTTTGCGCGGGCACCCGATCGAGGTCGGCACCTGCTTCGAGGCCACGCCCGCATGAGCGGCGCGCGCGCGCTGTGGGCGCACCCGGCCTTTTGGCAGGGCGCGCGTGACATCTCGGGCTTGTCCATCGGCATCGCCGCCTGGGGCCTGATGACGGGGGTGGCGATGGCCAACGCCCAAATCGGCACCGGCGCGGCGCTTTTCATGGCCACCTGGGTCTTTGCCGGCAGCTCGATGCTCGCTGCGATCCCTTTGTTGGCCCAAGAAGCCCCCATGTGGGTGATCTTGGCCACCGGCTTTTGCGTCAACTTGCGCTTTGTGGTCTTCAGCGCCCATTTGCGGCCCTATCTGGCACATTGGCCGCGCGCCCAGCGCATGACCATGGCGTACCTGACGGCAGACCTGAGCTATGTGCAGTTCGTGCGCCGTTTCCCGCACCCCCCGCACACCCCGACCGAACAAATCGAGCAACGCGCTTACTTGCTCGGCAACACCGGCCTGAATTGGGCCAGCTGGACGGTGGCGGGATGGGCCGGCGTCTTGCTCTCCCAATGGGTCCCGTTGTCCTGGGGTCTGGGTTTCGCCGGCATTTGCGCGCTGACGGGCCTGACCATTTCGCTCGCCCAAGACCGCCTCAAGACGCTGTCGGCCGGCGTGGCCGCGAGCGCCGCCGTTGCCTGCGCGGCGCTGCCTTTGAAGCTCAATGTGCTGGTGGCCATCGCCGTCGCCGTCGCCCTGTGCCTGCTGGCAGAGGCGGGTTTGAAACGGGGTCGCTCATGAGCGAACGCGACTGGACGGTTTGGCTCACGATCGCCGCGCTGGGTCTGGTGACGGTCGTGACGCGCGGATTCTTCATTTTTTCCAATCGCAACTGGACCCTGCCCCCCTGGCTCGAGCGCGGCCTGATGTACGCGCCCATTGCCGCGCTGGCGGCGGTGATCGCCCCCGAGGTGCTCACCACCCAGGGGCAGCTCATCGACACCTGGCGCGACGCGCGCCCCTGGGCCGCTTTGGCTTGCGCCTTGTTTTTTCTGAAATTTCGTCATCACCGACACGCCGTGCTTGGCACCATGGGGGTGGGCATGCTGGTCTTTCTGCCCTTGCGCGTCAGCCTGGGTTGGTAGCCGCCACTAAAATCTTCAGCCATGAAAATCATTCGCTTTTCCGACCTCTGCGCCCAGGGCCAAGCCCGAGGCCGCCGCGTCTTCATTCGCGCGGATCTGAACGTGCCCCAGGACGACGCCGGGCGCATCACCGAAGACACGCGCATCCGCGCCTCCGTCCCTTGCATCCAAATGGCGTTGGACGCCGGTGCCGCGGTGATGGTCACCTCCCACCTGGGTCGCCCGACCGAGGGCGAACTCAAGCCCGAGGACACGCTCGCCCCGATCGCCGAGCGGCTGTCCCAACTGCTGAGTCGCCCGGTCAAGCTGCTTGCGAATTGGGTCGACGGCGTACAGGTGCAAGCCGGTCAAGTCGTCTTGCTTGAAAACTGCCGGGTCAACAAGGGCGAGAAGAAAAACGACGAAGCGCTGGCGCGCAAAATGGCCGCCCTGTGCGACATCTATGTCAACGACGCTTTTGGCACCGCCCACCGGGCCGAGGGCACCACCCATGGCATCGCTCGCTTCGCCCCTGTGGCCTGTGCGGGCCCCCTGCTGGCGGCCGAGATCGACGCCATCGGTCAGGCGCTGGCCAACCCGAAGCGGCCGTTGGCAGCCATCGTGGCCGGCTCCAAGGTCAGCACCAAACTCACCATCTTGAAAAGCCTGTCGGCCAAGGTCGATCAATTGATCGTGGGGGGCGGCATCGCCAACACTTTCATGCTCGCCAGCGGTCTGAACATTGGCAAGAGCCTGGCCGAACCCGACCTGCTTGACGAGGCCCGGGCCGTGATCCAGGCCATGAAGGCACGCGGTGCCGAGGTCCCCATCCCGACCGACGTGGTGGTCGCCCAGCGCTTCGCCGCCGACGCGCCCGCGACCTTGAAACAGGCCACCGAGGTGGCCGACGACGACCTCATCTTGGACATCGGGCCCGAGACCGCGCAACGGCTGGCCCAGCAGCTCAAGGCGGCGGGCACCATCGTCTGGAACGGGCCGGTGGGGGTGTTTGAGTTTGACGCCTTTGCCCATGGCACCGAAACCATTGCGCGCGCCATCGCCCAATCCAGCGCGTTCTCGATTGCGGGGGGCGGTGACACGCTGGCGGCGATCGCCAAATACGGCATCGAGCAACAGGTGGGCTACATCTCCACCGGCGGCGGGGCCTTTCTCGAAGTGCTTGAGGGCAAGACCCTGCCGGCCTTTGACATCTTGCAACAGCGGGCGGGATGACACATGCGGGCCTGCCCCTGGGTTCAGGGGGGCGGCCCAACCGACCTCAGCAGCCGATGCGTTCGCAAGCCTCGCGGTAACGGGCGGCGGTCTGCTCGATGACCGCTTGTGGCAAACGCGGGGCCGGCGCGGTTTTGTCCCAGGGCTTGCCCGACACCTGGGCCGTCTCGAGCCAGTCGCGCAGATACTGTTTGTCAAAACTCGGCGGGTTGGCGCCCTCGCGCCAGGTGTCGGCGGGCCAATAGCGCGATGAGTCGGGGGTCAGCACCTCGTCCATCAGGGTCAGGGTGCCGTCGGCGTCAAGGCCGAACTCGAATTTGGTGTCGGCGATGATCAGGCCTTTTTGGGCCGCGATGTCGCGTGCGGCTTCATACAGGCGGATGCTGATGTCGCGGATGCGCGTGGCCAAATCGGGGCCGATCATCTCGACCACGCGATCAAAGGAAATGTTTTCGTCGTGCTCGCCGACGGCCGCCTTGGCGGCCGGGGTAAAAATGGGCTGAGCCAAGCGGCTGGCGTTGCGCAAACCAGCTGGCAGGGGCACCCCGCACACCGACTGGGACTGCTGGTACTCTTGCCAGCCGCTGCCCGCGAGATAGCCGCGCACCACCGCTTCGACGGGGATGGGTTGTAAGCGCTTGACCAACATGGCGCGCCCCCGCACTTGCTCAACCTCATCGGAAGCGACCACCGACTCAGGGGCGGTGTCGGTGAGGTGAATGGGGCACACGTTGAGCCCCTTGGGGCCCAATCGATCAAACCAGTACAAGGCCATGCGGGTGAGCAATTCGCCCTTGCCGGGGATGGGCTCGCCCATGATGACGTCAAAAGCGCTGATGCGATCCGACGCGACCATCAGGATGCGGTCGGCTCCAACCGCATAGTTGTCGCGCACCTTGCCACGGGCCAACAGGGGCAAAGAACGCAGGTTGGAGGTGTGCAAACTCAACGGACCACCTGAGCCAACTCACCTTGGGCGTAACGTTGGGCCATGACCGTCAGACCCATGCCCTTGATTTTGGCCGCCTGACCCTCGCAACCAAACTCCAGATAACGTTGCTTGCAAATCGCTTTGGCGGCCTCGCGGGCGGGCTTCATCCACTCCCGCATGTCGAACTTGTCGGGGTTTTCGGCCTGGAACTTGCGCACCGCGCCGGTCATGGCCAAGCGGATGTCGGTGTCGATGTTGATCTTGCGCACGCCGTATTGGATGGCCTGCTGGATCTCTTCCACCGGCACGCCATAGGTCTCTTTCATCTTGCCGCCATACTGGTTGATGATGGCCAGCAGGTCCTGGGGCACGCTGGAAGAGCCATGCATGACCAGGTGGGTGTTGGGGATGCGGGCGTTGATTTCCTTGACGCGAGCAATGGCCAAGATATCGCCCGTGGGCTTGCGGGTGAATTTATAAGCGCCGTGGCTGGTGCCGATGGCGATGGCCAAGGCATCGAGCTGGGTGGACTTGACAAATTGGGCCGCCTCTTCGGGGTCGGTCAGCATCTGGCTGTGATCCAGTTTGCCCGCCGCGCCGATGCCGTCTTCCTCGCCGGCCTCGCCCGTCTCGAGCGAGCCCAGGCAGCCCAACTCGCCCTCGACCGTGACACCGACCTTGTGCGCCATCTCGACGACTTTGCGGGTGACTTCCACGTTGTAGTCAAAGGAGGCCGGGGTTTTGCCGTCTTCCATCAGCGAGCCGTCCATCATGACCGAGCCAAAACCCAGGCCAATCGCGCCCTGACAAACCTGAGGGCTGGTGCCGTGGTCCTGGTGCATGACCAGAGGGATGTGCGGGTAGGCTTCGGTGGCGGCCTGAATCAGGTGCTTGATGAACGATTCACCGGCATATTTACGCGCCCCTGCGCTGGCTTGCAAGATGACGGGCGCGCCGACTTCGTCGGCGGCGGCCATGACGGCCTGCACCTGTTCGAGGTTGTTGACGTTGAAAGCCGGAATGCCGTAGACGTGTTCTGCCGCATGATCGAGCAGTTCGCGCATCGAGACGAGTGCCATGGGGGTTCGTTCCTGTGGTGAAAAAAAGGGTCTATCGGGATTTTAGTCCCGATGGCCTGCCCATCCCTGACACCGCAGGTGGACTCGCCTGGTTCAGGCCACCCGGCAAATTTTGAGCATGTTGGTGCCTCCGGGTGAGCCCATGGGCTCGCCGCAGGTGATGGCGTAGATGTCCCCAGACTGCACCAAGCCTCGCCCTTTCAGGTCGGATTCGGCCTGCTCCAAGGCGGTGTCGCGGTCGTAGCTGGTGTCCATCAGCAGGGGGCGCACATTGCGGTACAGGGCCATTTTGCGCTGCGTCGCACGCTTGCTGGTCAGGGCGTAAATCGGGATGTGGATGCGATGGCGGCTCATCCACAAGGCGGTCGAACCCGACTCGGTCAGGGCGACCAGGGCCTTGGCCCCCAGGTGGTGGGCGGTGAACAAGGCGCCCATGGCGATGGTCTGATCGATGCGGGTGAACTGTCGCCCGGTGAAATCGGCGTCAAGCTCCACCCGCTCGGCCGCCTCGGCAGCGGTGCAAATGGCCACCATTTCGCGCACCGTCTCCAGGGGGTATTTGCCGGTGGCGGTCTCGGCGCTGGTCATCACCGCGTCGGTGCCGTCGAGCACGGCATTGGCGACGTCGCTGACCTCGGCCCGGGTCGGCACCGGGTTGTTGATCATGCTCTCCATCATTTGGGTGGCGGTGATGGTGACCTTGTCGTGCTCTTGCGCCAAGCGGATCATGTGCTTTTGCAGGGCCGGCACGGCGGCGTTGCCCACTTCGATCGCCAGATCGCCGCGTGCCACCATGATGCCGTCGCTGGCCTGCAAGATCTCAACCAGGTTGGGGATGGCCTCGGCGCGCTCGATTTTGGCGATCAAACCGGGACGATGCTTGTGTTCGGCCCCTGCCACATTGGCCAGCTGACGCGCCAGCTCCATGTCCGTGGCGTTTTTTGGAAAGCTGATGGCCAGATAGTCGGCCTGGAAGGCCATCGCCACCTTGATGTCCTCCATGTCCTTGGCGGTCAGGGCTGGGGCGGTCAAGCCGCCGCCCTTTTTGTTGATGCCCTTGTTGTTGGACAGATCGCCCCCGACCTTGACCACGGTGTGGACCTGCTCGCCCGCCACGCGGGTGACCTCCAGCACGATCAGACCATCGTTGAGCAACAGGGTGTCACCCGGCACCACATCGCGGGGCAGCTCTTTGTAGTCCAAGCCCACGCCGTGTTCGTCGCCCGGTTCGCTGCGTTGGGCATCGAGCACAAAGGCCTGTCCCGCCGTGAGCGTGGCTTTGCCCTGGGCGAATTTGCCGACCCGGATCTTGGGGCCCTGCAAATCGGCCATGATGGCCACTTCGCGCCCCGCGCGCTGCGCGGCCTCGCGCACCAGGCGCGCCCGATCGATGTGGTCTTGCGCGGTGCCGTGGCTGAAGTTGAGCCGCACGACGTTGACCCCTGCGCGGATCATTTCCTCGAGCAACTGCGGGTCGCTGGAGGCGGGGCCCAGGGTGACGACGATTTTGGTGGAACGACGCGGGGCAGGGGCGGTGGGTTTCATGCTGCCATTCTCACATGTGGAGTTGCTTTGACAAGTAATGTAACTGTTTACATTTGATTGTTTAATGATTTATTTTTATATTTGTTTTCCCTCATCGGGTGAATGAATCAGAAAGGATTTACATGCAAAACATCCCTTTTTACAAAGCCGAGGCCGAGTTGCGCCAGCTGCCCCACGACAGTTTGCGCGCCCTGTCGCGCAAAGGCCGACTGGTGCGGTTCAAGGCCAACAGCCAAATCATCACGCAAGGTCAAACCGGGCAGGAGGTCTTTGTGGTGCTCGATGGGAAACTTGAGGCCTACATCCACTCGAACGGTCGCAAGGAGCGCCGACTGACCCTGGCGGTGTTGCAAGCAGGCGACATTTTTGGCGAAATCGGTCTGGATGGCGGCGAGCGAACCGCGTCGGTCTGCACGGTGTCGGCCTCGGTCTGCGCCATGGTGCACGCCAGTGAGGTGGTTCAGCAGCGTGCCAAGGACCCGGCGCTGCAAGAGCTCTTGACCGTGACGGCCAACCACCGCAACCGGCACAACACCCTGTTGATGACGCAAACCATCTTCAGCGACATTTACACCCGCATGGTGGACCTGTTGATGGGGCTCTCGAAGCCCTTTAGCAACCCGGAATACAACCATGTGCCCGAGCGCATCACGCACCAGGAAATCGCGAATCGACTGGGTTGCAGCCGTGAAATGGTCAGCCGATTGCTCAAAGACCTGGAAAACGGCGAGTACATCAAGCGGCACACCGACCAGACGCTGCTGCTCAAGCAGCCCATGCCCGTGGCCTGGTGAATGGTCTGATGTGGGTCAAGGGTGTCAGAAAAAAATCAAGCCTGAGCCGGGGTTTTTGGCGATAATCCCATGAATTTTGTCAAATATCGGGCCCGACCCGGCACAGCACCCTCATGAGCGCCATCGATCAACCCATTGCACCAGGGCATCCCCTTCCCCATCGAAAAATCATCCGCGAGTGGCTGTTGCCCCTGGCAGAACGCACGGTTCGACATGCCTTTTTGCTGCTCGCCATTGATTATGGGCTTTGGTTCGCGCTGATCGCCGGCACGGTTTATTTTGACGCCTGGTGGGCCAAGCTGGGGTGTGGATTGGTCGCTGGTTTCGTGATCGGTCGCCTGTTCATCGTCGGTCACGACGGCTGCCACCAAAGCTTGACCCCGCACCGCACCTTGAACAAATGGCTGGGTCGGATCGCCTTTTTGCCTTCGCTGACCCCTTACAGCCTGTGGGACGTGGGCCACAACGTGGTGCACCACGGCTACACCAACCTCAAAGGCTTTGACTTTGTCTGGGCCCCGCTGACCCAAGAGGAATACCAGGCCTTGGGCCCGATGGGCAAGCTGATGGACCGCATCTACCGCAGCGGCTGGGCCCCGGGGCTGTACTACATGGTCGAAATCTGGTGGAAACGCATGTTTTTCCCCTCGGCCCAACACATGCCCACGCGACGTCGTATTTTCATCCTGGACAACCTGCTGATCAGCGCTTTTGGCCTGATCTGGTTGGGCGCCTTGGCTTGGGCGGCCGTGGCGACCGACCAGTCGCTGGCGCTGATTTGGGGCGCCGGTTTTGTGATCCCGTTTCTGTTCTGGTGCGCCATGATCGGTTTCGTGGTGTATGTGCATCACACCCACGAGCGGGTTTGCTGGCACAACGACCGCGCCGCTTGGTCCAAGGCGCAGCCCTTTGTCTCGACCACCGTGCACCTGACTTTCCCGTTCCGGATCGGCGCGCTGATGCACCACATCATGGAGCACACCGCGCACCATGTCGACATGAGCATTCCACTGTACAAGCTGAAACAGGCCCAAGCCAAACTGGAAGAAATGCTGCCGGGGCGCATCATCATCCAGCGTTTCTCCTGGCGCTGGTACTTTGACACGGCGCGCAAGTGCAAGTTGTACGACTTCACGCGCCAGACCTGGACCGATTACCGAGGCCGTCCGACCCCGTCCCTCAGTTGAGGGCCATGCTGAGTTTGCGCCGATAACGCGACACCCACTCGGCCTGCGGATCCTGATGCGCCGTCGCCTTGCCGGCGATCTCGATGCCGCTTGCAGGGGCCTTGTCCGACGGATCGGCCTTGGGCTTGGGCGGCGACAGCAACTCCAAAATGCCAATGTAGATCTTGCGCGGCAACTCGTCTGACCACGCCTTGTCGCGCATGATGATTTCCAGCAATTCGTCCATGGCGGCCTCCCATTGGCCGGCGGCCATCAGCAAGCGGGCCTTGGCCAGGCGCGTGTCAAAGTCGCGCTTGTTGGCGGCCAGGGCCGCGTCCAATTGCTCGATCGTCATTTGCGCGCGCTCGTCGGTGGTGGCAAATTGCAGGGCCTGCAGCCAATGCAAGAGCGCCTCGAACCGCAATTGCCGCGGGATCTGGGCCAGGGCTGGGGCCAGCGCCGACTCGGCGCTTTCGAGTTCGCCCAAGCCGATCAACAGCTTGACATAGTCGAAGCGTGCGTCGTCGTTGGCCGGGTTGACCGCCAATGCCTCTTGCAATTTCGCCAAGGCTGCTTCGTGGTCACCTTGGGCCATCAGGTCCTCGGCCTCAGCGGCATCGGCCTCGGCGATCAACTCGCCCTCGGAGGGCAGGTGCTTGTCAAGGAATTCGCGCAATTTTCCTTCGGGCAACGCCCCCATGAAGCCATCGACCGGGCGCCCACCGATCATCAGCACGCAGGTGGGGATGCTGCGGATGCCAAAGGCCGCCGCCAGTTGCTGCTCGTCGTCCGAGTTGATTTTGACCAGTTTGAAACGGCCGCCGTAATCGGCCTCCAACCGCTCGAGGACAGGGCCGAGCGATTTGCAGGGTCCGCACCAGGGCGCCCAGAAATCCACCAGCACCGGGGTGGTCGTCGAGGCCTCGACCACCTCGGCCTCAAAGTTTTGCATGCTCACGTCCAACATGGTCTCTTGCTCCGCAATTCACTAGAATGCAAGCATAACCGACACACCCTCTTCCAACACCCCAATGACATCCCCGATTGTGGGCGTGGTCATGGGTTCCCAGTCCGATTGGGAAACCCTGCAAAACGCCACCCAAATCCTGCAGGAATTCGATGTGCCGTTTGAAGCCCGCGTGGTTTCGGCGCATCGCATGCCCGACGACATGTTCGCTTACGCCGAATCGGCGCTGGGCCGTGGCTTGCGTTGCATCATTGCCGGCGCCGGGGGCGCCGCGCATCTGCCCGGCATGTTGGCCGCCAAGACCGCCGTGCCCATCCTGGGCGTGCCGGTGCCCAGTCGCCACTTGCAAGGGGTGGACGCTTTGCACAGCATCGTCCAGATGCCCAAAGGCGTGCCCGTTGCGACCTTTGCCATCGGCGCGGCCGGGGCCACCAATGCGGCCCTGTTTGCCGTGGCCCTGCTGGCACACGACCATCCCGCGCTGGCCCAGCGCCTGGCGGCTTATCGCCAGGCACAGACCGAGCACGCCCGCGCCATGCGGCTGCCCCCTGCATCGGCATGAGCGCAGGGTCGACCACCGGGGTCCCTCCTGGATCGTGGCTGGGCATGTTGGGAGGCGGCCAGCTGGGCCGCATGTGGGTGCACGCCGCCCAAAGCCTGGGGTATCGATGCATGGTGCTGGATCCAGATCCCGAGAGCCCGGCAGGGCGAGTGGCCGAGCGCCACTTGCAAGCCGACTACCTCGATGCCCAAGCCCTGACGACCCTGGGCCAGACCTGCGCGGCGGTCAGCACCGAATTTGAAAATGTGCCGGCCCAAGCCCTGGCGCAATTGGCTCGACTGACGCGGGTGACGCCGCAGGCCCACGCGGTCTCGATCGCCCA
>JACCDX010512765.1_pt1 | contig 18990 bp, 14 predicted proteins | sample 7449681 | NCBI WGS metagenome assembly JACCDX01 (sample SAMN15323450, study PRJNA562643) | freshwater metagenome | isolation source: river surface water | place: USA:Blue River Watershed | collected 2017-08-18
GTCGCTGCATCCAAGGTCTTGGACAACACAGTGGCTTTGGCATTGCCGTTTTTAAGACCCATGTCTTCAAAAGACACGGCCAAGGCCAAGAACTCACCCAGTGAATCCCAACGCAAGTGGTTTTCTTCCACCAACTGTTGCACGTGCTTAGGTGCAGAACCACCCGCGCCTGTTTCGTACATGCCGCCGCCAGCCATCAAAGGCACCACCGACAACATCTTGGCTGAGGTACCCAATTCCATGATGGGGAACAAGTCGGTCAAGTAGTCGCGCAAGATGTTGCCCGTCGCGCTGATGGTGTCCAAACCACGGATGACGCGCTCCAAGGTATAGCGCATGGCGCGCACTTGGCTCATGATTTGGATGTCCAAACCGTTGATGTCGTGCTCGTGCAGGTACATCTTCACTTTGCGAATCAGCTGGGCTTCGTGTTGACGGTAAGAATCCAACCAGAACACCACAGGCATGCCAGAGTTGCGTGCACGCGTCACTGCCAACTTGACCCAATCGCGAATGGCTGCGTCTTTGACTTGGCACATGCGCCAAATGTCACCAGCTTCCACGTTTTGGCTGAGCAACACTTCGCCCGTTTCGAGGTCAGTAATGTTGGCCACGCCGTCTTCTTGAATTTCAAACGTCTTGTCGTGTGAGCCGTATTCTTCGGCTTGTTGCGCCATCAAGCCCACGTTAGGCACCGTGCCCATGGTCTTGGGATCGAACGCGCCGTGCCACTTACAGAAGTTGATCATCTCTTGGTAGATACGGGCAAAGGTCGATTCGGGCATCACAGCCTTGACGTCTTTCAAACGGCCATCAGCGCCCCACATCTTGCCGCCGTTGCGGATCATGGCGGGCATCGAAGCGTCCACGATCACATCGTTGGGTGAGTGGAAGTTGGTGATGCCTTTGGCAGAGTCCACCATGGCCAACTCTGGACGGTGCTCGTGGCAAGCATGCAAGTCACGCTTGATTTCGTCTTGTTGGCTTTGTGGCAACGCAGTGATCTTGCTGTACAGATCCGCCATGCCGTTGTTGACGTTCACGCCGAGTTCTTTGAACGTCTTGGCGTGTTTTTCAAACGCTTCTTTGTAGAAGATCTTCACGCAGTGACCAAACACGATGGGGTGAGACACCTTCATCATGGTGGCTTTCACGTGCAAGGAGAACATCACGCCAGTTTTGTGTGCGTCTTCGATTTCCTTGGCATAGAACTCTTCCAAGGCTTTCTTGCTCATGAACATGCTGTCAATGACTTCACGGTCAAGCAAAGAGACTTTTGGCTTCAAGATGATGGTCTTGCCGCTCTTGGTGATGAGTTCCATCTTCACGTCACGGGCTTTGTCCAAAGTCATCGACTTTTCACCGTGGTAGAAGTCACCGTGGTGCATGTGCGACACGTGTGAGCGAGAGGCTTGGCTCCACTCAGCCATGCTGTGTGGGTTCTTGCGTGCAAACTCTTTCACAGCGCGAGGAGCGCGGCGGTCAGAGTTACCTTCGCGCAAAACGGGGTTCACAGAGCTACCGATGCACTTGCCGTAGCGCGCCTTGATGGCTTTGTCTTCGTCCGTGGTGGGGTTCTCTGGGTAGTCAGGCAAGGCATAGCCTTTGGCTTGCAACTCTTTGATGGCGGCAGTGAGCTGGCCCACAGAAGCGCTGATGTTGGGCAACTTGATGATGTTGGCTTCTGGCTTCAAAGTCAGCTTGCCCAATTCGGACAAGTTGTGCGTCACACGCTGCGCTTCTGGCAACATGTCTGAGAACTCACCCAAGATACGGGCCGCCACAGAGATATCGCTAGACACCACGTCAATGCCAGCGGGTGCGGCAAACGTACGGATGATGGGCAGGAACGAAGCAGTTGCCAACAAGGGGGCTTCGTCGGTCAAGGTGTAAACGATTTGGGATTTTTCAGCAGCCATTGCTCGGTCTCATTCTTTATTTGGATAGGGTGAAAGAAATACTGTTTTCTTGAGTTTGGCGGCGGTTAACCGCTGGCTCAAAAGCGAACATTATCCACGCCACTTTAGCCCACCCGCCCCTGCGCTTTGCTTACGGCTCAGCCCTGTGAAAAACCCTTATTCCAATTTGACATATATGTAGAACAAACAAATCGTTTGTTTTGGCATAAAGAACACCTACAGTCCAAGCCATGCAAGATTTTGGATTCGTATTCGCGGGCTTCTTTGTGGGCTTGGTCGTCGGCTTGACTGGGGTCGGCGGCGGCTCGCTGATGACACCTATTTTGATTTTCTTCTTCGGTGTCAAGCCCTACATGGCCGTGGGCACCGATTTGCTGTTTGCCGCCTTCACCAAAGCTGGTGGCACGTTCAGCTTTGCGCGTCAGCGTATCGTGCCTTGGCGTGTGGTCGCCTCCCTGTGCGCTGGCAGCATTCCAGCAGCAGGCGTCACGCTTTGGGTGCTGCACAACATTGGCCCGTCAGACCCCGCCGTGCAAAAGGTGATGACGCTCACCCTCGGCATCGCCCTGTTGCTGACCGCAGGAGCCATGCTGTTCAAGGTGATTCGTGGCAAACAAGCGCCTGTGGTGCTGGCCGAGGAAAACCTGTTGGAGGCCACTCAGCCCCGCCACTGGTCGCTGCCCATCTTGTTTGGTGCGGCCATTGGTACCTTGGTGACCCTCACCTCGGTAGGCGCAGGTGCCATTGGTGTGACGGTGCTTATGATCCTGTACCCACAGTTGCCCCTGTCACGCATCGTGGCAGCGGACATTGCGTATGCCGTGCCGCTGACCATGGTGGCAGGTTTAGGCCATGCCTCTTTGGGCTCGGTCGATTGGTCCTTGTTGGGTTTGTTGCTCGCAGGCTCTTTGCCTGGCATTTGGCTGGGCTCGCGCCTGACCCAAAAAACGCCAGAGCGCGTGATTCGTTCCATTCTTTCTGTGCTGCTGGCTTGGGCTGGTAGCAAGCTGGTTTTTGCTTAATTTTTTGCTTGAGTATTTAGATGTACCAATACACCCCCTTCGATTCAGAGTTCGTCAAAGCCCGTTCGGCTCAATACCGTGATCAGCTGGAACGCAACTTGGCTGGCAAATTGGGCGACGACGAATTCCGCCCTTTGCGTTTGCAAAACGGCTGGTACGTTCAGCGCTACGCCCCCATGCTGCGCGTGGCCGTGCCTTACGGCGAATTGAACAGCGCCCAACTTCGCGTGCTGGCACAAATCGCGCGTGACTACGACACGCCCAAGCCTGAGGTGTTGGCCACCGCACAAAACACCCAAGACAAAATCAGTGGCACTGCTGCCGTGCCAATTGACGCACCGAAGTTGGTCACCAACTGCGGTCACTTCACCACCCGTCAAAACGTGCAGTTCAACTGGATTCCTCTGGAAAAAAGCGCTGACGTCATGGATCTGCTGGCCACCGTCAACTTGCATGGCATTCAAACCAGTGGCAACTGCATTCGCAACATCACCAGCGACGAACGCGCTGGCATTGCCGTGGATGAAGACGTTGACCCACGCCCCTATGCAGAAATACTGCGCCAATGGAGCACTTTGCACCCTGAGTTTGCCTACCTGCCACGCAAGTTCAAAATCGCCATCACGGGCGCAACCGAAGACCGCGCCGCCATCGAATGGCATGACATTGGCCTGCGCTTGCTGCGTGACGACGAAGGCCATGTGGGCTTCAAAATTTATGTAGGCGGCGGCATGGGCCGTACCCCGATGACGGGTCAAGTCATTCGTGAATTTTTGCCATGGAGCCACATCATCAACTACCTCGAAGCTGTGGTGCGCGTGTACAACAACTGGGGACGCCGCGACAACATTTACAAGGCGCGTATCAAAATTTTGGTCAAGGCCGAAGGTCAGCGCTACTTTGACGAAGTCAATGAAGAGTTTGACCGCATCTTGGAAAGCGGCGCACACCACACCATTCCACAAACTGAACTCGACCGCGTGAGCGCCTACTTTGTGCTGCCACCTGTCGATGTGGTGTCTGATGAAGCTCAAGAAAAAGCCGAACAAGCTTTGCTGGCACAAGCTAAGGCAGACAAAGAATTCACCCGCTGGTTGCAACAAAACGTGACCAGCCACCAGAACCCTGGCTTGCGCGTGGTCACCTTGTCGTTCAAGCGCTTGGGCCAAGCCCCAGGTGACGCGACAGCCGACCAGTTGGCCACAGCCGCTGACTTGGCCGACAAGTTCAGCTCAGGCGAAGTGCGTGTGAACCATGACCAAAACTTGGTGCTGCCTTGGGTGCGCATCGACCAATTGGCGGACTTGTACCAAGCCGCCAAAGCCGCAGGATTTGCCCGCGCCAACGTGCACTTGTTAACCGACATGATTGCCTGCCCTGGCGGCGACTACTGTGCCTTGGCCAACGCCCGCTCGTTACCTATTGCAGCAGCCATCACCCAACGCTACGAAGACCTCGACGAGTTGTTTGATTTGGGCGAGATTGATTTGCACATCAGCGGCTGTATCAACTCCTGCGGCCACCACCACAGCGGCCACATCGGCATCTTGGGTGTGGATAAAGACGGCCAAGAGTGGTACCAAGTCACCCTCGGTGGTTCGGACGGTTCGTTCTTGAGCGGCCCCGCCAAAGCGGGCAAAGTGGTTGGTCCATCATTCGCCGCCGCCGAAGTGGTGGATGTGGTGGAAGCCATCCTAGACACGTACCGCGACAAACGCGAAGGCCACGAGACCTTTGCACGCACCTTGAACCGCGTGGGCTTTGACGTGTTCAAAGCGGCAGCCAACTCGGCCCGTCACACAACAGCACGTTCGGAATAAGCGCAGACCCAAACGATATTGAAAGCCGACACAGAGAACTGACATGAGCCTGCAAATCATCACCCAACACACCGCAGACGGTGCAAACGCCCGCGCTTTGGCCAACGACGTCGACGTGCAAACCCTTGACCTCGAAGGCTTGGAACGCATCGACTTGAACTTTCCCAAATTCACCGATGGCCGCGCGTTCAGCCAAGCCTTTGTGCTGCGCCGTCGTGGTTTCACAGGCGACATCCGCGGCCACGGCGATGTGCTGATTGACCAACTGCTGCAAATGCAACGCAGTGGCTTTTCGAGCGCCGTGCTGCGCGACGATCAAGATGCCGCCCACGGCGAAAAACTGTTGACGCACTACAAAGCCTTCTACCAAGGCGATGCCGTCACCGCCGAACCCAAGTTCGCCCGCGTTGCCTAAGCAGGGATTGCTATGAGTACCAGTTCGTTCCTCTCTGCCAGCGGCCAATCCAAGGCCACCACCTTGAACGCCCGCGCCAGCGACGACTTCGCGGCGAAATTGGCTGAAACCCAAGCCTTGCTACAGCGTGCAGCGGCTGAGTACACGCCTGTCACGCAAGCTTCTAGCCTTGGCGCTGAAGATGTGGTGATCACCCACCTCATCAACAGCTTGAAGCTCGACATCCCAGTATTTGTGCTCGAAACCGGCGCTTTGCACACCGAGACCTTGGCGTTGTTGGAGCGCACCGAAGCCACGTCACGTGCACCCATCCACGTGTATCGACCTGCGCATGAATCGGTCATTCAATTTGTGCGCAACCAAGGCCAAGACGCGATGTACAAAAGCATTGAGCTGCGCAAAGAATGCTGCGGCATCCGCAAGATGGAGCCGCTCGCCCGTGCGCTCCAAGGCCAACGCGCTTGGATCACTGGTTTGCGCCAAGAACAATCCACCGCACGTGCCGATGTGCCGTTGCAAGACGACAGCGAAGTGGTGACCAAAAATTTGAGCAAATTCAACCCCTTGGCCAAATGGACTTGGGGCGATGTGTGGCACTACATCGCCACCCACCACGTGGACTACAACCCACTGCACGACCAGTTTTTCCCCAGCGTGGGCTGCGCACCCTGCACACGCGCCATCAGCTTAGGCGAAGAGTTTCGCGCGGGCCGCTGGTGGTGGGAGGATGAAGCCGCCAAAGAGTGCGGCTTGCATGTAAAGAAATAAAAATTAGATACCGAGAAACGTCATGAACGCTACCACCCAAAACGAGTTGCACCATTTAAGCAACACCCACCTCGATGCGCTGGAAGAAGAAACCATCTTCATCTTGCGCGAAGTTGCGGCGGCCTTTGAGCGCCCCACCCTCTTGTTCTCAGGCGGCAAAGATTCGCTGGTCATGCTCAAGTGCGCCGAGAAAGCCTTTGGTGCTGGCCGCATTCCTTACCCATTGTTGATGATCGACACTGGCCACAACTTCAAAGAAGTGACGGACTTTCGCGATTCACGTGCCAAAGAACTCGGCGCAGAGCTGATTGTGCGTAGCGTGGAAGACTCGATGAAGCGCGGCACTGTGCGTTTGGCCCATCCTGGCGAGAGCCGCAACTTGCACCAATCGGTCACATTGCTTGAAGCCATCGAAGAATTCCGCTTTGACGCCCTCATTGGCGGCGCGCGCCGTGACGAAGAAAAAGCTCGCGCCAAAGAACGCATCTTCAGCCACCGCGACAGCTTTGGCCAATGGCAACCCAAAGCACAACGCCCTGAGTTGTGGACACTGTTCAACCACAAGTTGCAACCTGGCGAACACTTTCGCGTGTTCCCCATCTCCAACTGGACTGAGCTCGATGTGTGGCAATACATCGCGCGTGAAAACATTGCCCTGCCATCCATTTACTACACGCACAAACGTGAAGTGGTGGACCGTCGCGGCTTGTTGGTGCCTGTAACCGAACTCACGCCACCCAAAGACGGTGAAAAGGTTGAAATTCGCGACGTGCGTTTCCGCACCGTGGGCGACATCACCTGCACATGCCCTGTCGAGAGCGATGCAGCTACGCCTGAACAAATCGTCATCGAAACCTTGGCTGCGGATGTGAGCGAGCGCGGCGCGACGCGCATGGACGATAAAACCTCTGAGGCTTCGATGGAGAAGCGCAAAAAAGACGGCTATTTCTAAGACGACGGTGAATTTGAATGACTACCAATACACAAAACGCCCTGAAATTCATCACCTGCGGCTCGGTTGACGACGGTAAAAGCACCCTGATTGGCCGCCTGTTGGTCGACACCAAAGCGGTGCTGCAAGACCACTTGGCTGGCGTGCAGCGCTCGGGCGAGACCGACCTCGCTTTGTTGACCGATGGCCTGTCCGCCGAGCGCGAGCAAGGCATCACGATTGATGTGGCTTACCGCTACTTCAACACCGAAGCGCGCAAGTTCATCATCGGTGACGCCCCTGGCCACGAGCAATACACCCGCAACATGGTCACCGCGGCTTCTAGCGCTGACGCTGCCGTGGTGTTGGTGGATGCCATCAAACTGGACTGGAAAAACCCAAGCCTAGAGTTGCTGCCCCAAACGCGCCGCCACTCGTTGCTGGTCAACCTGCTGCGCGTGCCCTCCATCGTGTTTGCCATCAACAAACTGGATGCGGTGGAAGACGCCGCTTTAGCCTACAAAAACATCGAGGCGGCCTTGCGCAAGTTTGCGACTGAGGCTGGCATCGCCATCACCGCCATGGTGCCTGTGTCTGCCCTGAAAGGGTGGAACGTGGTGACGACCGAAAACAACGACCAAGCCAACTGGTGTGGGTACACAGGACCTAGCCTGCTGAGCATCTTGGAAGAGTTGCCCAACACACCCGCCGAAACCGAGGTGGCCTTTAGCTTCCCTGTGCAGTGGGTCGAAAAATTCCACGACTCAGGCGTGACCACCCAAGGCCGACGCGTGTTCTGGGGCCGTGTGGCCACTGGCACCATCGAGCCAGGCCAAACCATCAAGGTCTTTCCCAGCGGCCAAACGGCCGTGGTGTCACAAGTGCTTTCTGCAACCCGTGAGCCACAAAACAAGGCCGCAGGCCACAGCGCGGGCATCGTGCTGGACCGCGAAGTGGACGTGTCGCGGGGTGACTGGTTGCTGGCCGAGCAAGGTTCGCCCGAAGGCCAACGCCAACTCAACACCACCATCGCGTGGATGGACGACGAACCTTTGGTAGCTGGCCGTGTGTACTGGGCTTTGCACGGTCACCGCTGGGTGAAAGCCAAAGTGCAACGCGTGGTGCACCGTTTGAACGTCAACACCTTGGCCGAAGAAGAAGCCACCGAACTCGCCCCCAACGCCATTGGCCACGTGACTTTGGCCCTGCAAGAACCTTTGGTGACGCTGCCTTTCTCGCAATCACGCATCTTGGGCGCACTGGTGTTGGTCGACACCGCCACACACAAAACCTCAGGCGCTGTGTTGGTGAACTGATCCAGCGCAAAGCCCTGCAGCGAATCCCGTTTAGAATCAAAGGCTTGGCGCAACAGCATCCGCTGCTGCGCCCAGTTTTTTTAAGATTGATTGAATTGTCATGACGCACGTTGTCACCGAAGCCTGTATCCAATGTAAGTACACCGACTGTGTGGACGTTTGTCCCGTCGACTGCTTCCGCGAAGGCCCTAACTTCCTCACCATCGATCCAGACGAATGCATCGACTGCGCGGTGTGTATCCCCGAGTGCCCAGTGAACGCCATCTACGCAGAAGAAGATGTGCCAGAAGGCCAAGAACACATGACCAAGCTCAATGCCGAGTTGTCCCTCATCGGCTGGCCCAGCATCACCAAGCGCAAAGCGCCTTTGGCTGACGCTGAGGTGTGGAAAGACAAAACCGGCAAACTCGCCGAACTCAAGCGCTGAGCACAACACACACAGCCCCTATGACGGTAGCCACGATTCATACCGATGCCGTCATCGTGGGCGCAGGCCCTGTAGGTCTGTTTCAAGCTTTCCAGCTTGGGCTGCAAGACATACGCAGCCATATCGTTGACGCCTTGCCCCATGTCGGCGGCCAGTGCGTCGAGCTGTATGCCGACAAGCCCATTTACGACATTCCCGGCATTCCTGTGTGTACAGGGCGTGAACTGGTGGCTCAGTTGCAAACCCAAATCAAACCCTTTGCACCAAGCGTTCACCTCAACCAAGAAGTGACCGAGGTCACGCGCATGGACGATGGGAACATCACGGTGCGCACCTCAACAGGCCAGCACTTCATTTGCAAAGTGCTCATCATCGCGGCGGGGGTGGGCGCGTTTCAAGCGCGCAAGCTGGCTGTAGAAGGTGCCGCCGAACTAGAAGGCACGCACGTGCATTACCGCTTAACTGATGCATCCCGCTTTGCTGGTCAAGGCGTGGTGGTGTTGGGGGGCGAAGAAACGGCCGTGGCTGCTGCGCTGAAGTTGACGCTCGACGCCAAGGCACCGCGCAGCGTGACGCTGATGCACCGACGCGATGTGTTCGCGGCTGAACCCATGCTGCTGCAAGCCATGCGCGATGCGGTGGCAAGCGGCAAACTGCAATTGCAAATCGGACAACCCACAGCCTTGCTAAGCAAGGCAAATCAATTGCATGCTGTGCAAGTGGCCTCGCCTGATGGCCAAACCCTCGAACTGCCAGCGCATCATGTGTTGGCATTCTTGGGCCTTTCGCCCAAGCTCGGCCCCATCGCCAACTGGGGCTTGGCCATGGAGCGCAAGCAACTGGTGGTCAACACCGAAACCTTTGCCACCGATGTGCACAGCATCTTTGCCGTGGGCGACATCAACACCTACCCCGGCAAGAAAAAACTCATCTTGTGTGGCTTTCACGAAGCCACCCTCGCCGCCTTTGGCGCAGCGGCCATCGTGCACCCCACTCGAAAAACCTTGCTGCAATACACCACCACCTCGACCGAGCTGCACCGCCTATTGGGCATCAGTTAAAATTTGCATCGCATCAGCAATGGTGCATCCGCTAGGGGTGTTGAAGTTGTCACAGACTTCGACTGAGAAAGTCCCTTTGAACCTGTTGAGACCCGCCAAAACTGGTCTCAAAGTCCGCAAGGACTTGAGGTAATCCTCGCGCAGGGAAGCTTGGTCTTAATACGAGGCTCTTCACTCACAAGAGCGTTCACTCGTTTGAAAGTCAGCCGACCTGCCATCACGTTAAGGAAACGTCATGGCAAACCATTCGCCACTCTTTAAAGTCACACGCATCTCCGCGGCCGTGGCCATCTGCATTGCATCCAACGCTTGGGCGCAACAAAACCCCACTGAAATCACCATCGTCGACAAATTGCCTGCGCAAGTCTCAGGCTTTGGTGATGTAAACGCCCGTGATTTGCCCTTCTCCACCACGGTCATCAGCCAAAGTACCTTACAAGACATTGGCGCACGCCGCGTGTCAGACGCATTGCGTTTGGATGCCTCTGTCACCGACAGCTACAACTCCCCAGCCTATTGGGACATGCTGAGCGTGCGCGGGTTCACACTAGATAACCGCTACAACTACCGCCGTGAAGGTTTACCCATCAGCGCTGAAACCATGATTCCGATGGATAACAAAGAGCGCATTGAACTGCTCAAAGGTACCAGCGGCATTCAAGCAGGAACAAGTGCCCCAGGGGGCTTGGTGAACTACGTGGTCAAACGCGCCCCCACCAATGCCGAACAAACCATTCGCACCATGACGCTGAGCTATGGTGAAGGCAACAACAAATTGGCAGCGGCTGACTTAGGCGGTCGTTTCGGCAATGTGGGCGAATTTGGCTACCGCTTCAATGTGGCTTATGAGGACTTGAACCCCTACATTGGCAACACGAAGGGGCACCGTAATTTGGTGGCCTTGGCCATGGATTGGCGAATAAGCTCAGAGCGTAAATTGGAATGGGAATTCGAACAAAGCCACCGAGAACAAATCGGCGTTAATGCCTACAGCTTATTAGGTAGTCACCTACCATCCACAGTAGATGGCACACGCAATATCACTCGACAAGCATGGACCCGACCTGGAATTTTTGATGCCATCACTGGAAGCCTTCGCTTCAAACAAAACTTAGCCAACGGTTGGCTATGGACCACGCAAATGGGAACACAACATCTGCGTACCGATGACCGACTTGCCTACGCTTGGGGCTGCACTGCACAAAACACATACGATCGTTTTTGCAGCGATGGAACTTACGACCTATATGATTTCCGTAGCGACAACGAAAAACGTTTGGTGCAATCGATCACGACAGGCATCAGTGGCAAAGCCGAAATTTCAGGTCTAACGCATCACCTAGATTTTGAAATTTTGCGTAGCCGTCGCCTTGATCGACTACCAGCGGCACAAGCCTACAACGGGGTGGGCACAGCCAGTGTGAATTCGCAAATTGATACGTCAGAAAACGCAACCCCCAATTTTGCCAACACCAACCGCACCGAGTACAACACAGAGATCAGCGCGAAGGACCGTTTGGACTTGACACCCAATACCTCACTTTGGCTAGGGCTGCGTCATGTCGAATTCAACCGTGCCAGTGTGCAAAACGACGTTAACAATCCCAATGCGGTACAGCACTCCAGTTCAATCAATTTGCCATGGGTGGCAGTATCGAAAAACTTATCAAACGTCACTGTGATTTATGCATCGCACGGACATGGTGTTGAACAATACATCTCACCCAACAGCGCCTTGTTTGCTAACGCAGGAACTCAACTGGGTGTAGGACGCAGCCGACAAACTGAGCTAGGGGTTCGCCAATCCTCCACATTGAACACGAACTGGAATGCTGCACTTTTCCAAATTGAGCGCCCATTGGCCTATGACGTGTTTGACGGCAACACCTTTTTGAGCACTCGACTTTTGGATGGCACCCAAAAACACGAAGGACTCGAATTGGGTGCACGTTATTCGCAATCCAACTTCACCCTTGCAAGCCAGGCACGGTGGATGAAAGCATCCATTGAGGACGTCCAGCAAACCAACGGGGTTGTTGGAAGCACACCGACCAACACTCCTCAGCTTGTGCTCAGGGGCTGGACTGAATACCGATACAGTTCAGTGCCAGGCTTACGCACAGGACTGCGTGTTTCACACGAAGGTGAAAGGAATGTGACGGAAGATGGCAGCATCAAACTGCCCGCATGGACCATTTGGGGTGCCTCAGCCCACTACGACACTAAAGTCAGTCATATCAGCTCCACCTGGAGCCTGTCCATCGACAATTTGACAGACAAACAATATTGGCGTGAGTCACCCAAACAATTTGGCCACTACTACCTCTACCCAGGCGCACCGCGTACCCTGCGAGCTACCGTCCAATTTCGAATGTGACAAATCCAATAAAATTGGAAAATGCGCGCAAGAGTTAGCAAGTTCAACGTTTCTCCCATACAAGGTGCTGTCGCACTTTGTATGGCGATGACAACAGCTACTTTTGCACAACAAGCGCCCGATGAGATCACCATCATTGCTGAGCCAGCCATCCGAGTCTCTAATTTTGAGGGTGCGTCGCAGCAAGAACTGCCGATCAGCGCCACGACCTTCGACAACGCCACCTTGCGCGATGTAGGCGCACAACGCATCACGGACGTATTACGCCTAGATGCTTCAGCCAGCGACAGCTATAACCTTCCTGCATATTGGGACAAGCTCAGCGTTCGTGGCTATGCACTCGACAACCGCTACAACTACCGCCGAGAAGGCTTACCCATCTCAGCCGAGACCATCATTCCGATGGACAACAAAGAGCGAATTGAACTGCTCAAAGGCACCAGTGGCATTCAATCTGGCACCAGTGCACCTGGCGGGTTGGTGAACTATGTGGTCAAACGCGCACCGAGCAGCGCTGACAAAACCATGCGCGATGTCACGCTGAGCTACGGCCCCGGCAACAACCGCCTCACCGCCGCAGACCTAGGTGGTCGTTTCGGTGAAGACGCCAGCTTTGGTTACCGCTTCAACGTGGCGCACGAAGACCTTGATCCCTATATTCGAAACACCAAGGGGCACCGAAATCTTGTCGCTTTGGCCATGGACTGGCGAATCGATTCGAGCAATCGCCTTGAGTGGGAGTTTGAACAAAGCCATCACGCGCAAATTGGCGTCAATTTCTACAGCCTACTTGGATCTGGGACGACCGCATTGCACCCAACGGTAGATGGCACGCGCAACATCACGCGTCAGCCCAATTCACAGCCTGGCGTGTTTGATGGTCAAACTGGAACTTTGCGTTGGCGGCACCAGCTCAACAACGGCTGGGTTTGGACCGCCCAAGGCGGGGTCCAGCATCTGCGCGCAGATGACCGATTGGTGTACGCATCAGGTTGCCCCACCGCACCCACTGACCGCTTTTGTGCCAACGGCGATTTCGAAATCCGTGACTACCGCAGCGAGAACGAGCGACGCAACAACGAAGTGATTCAAACCGACCTGCGCGGTCAGCAAGTGATTGCGGGTCTTGAGCACAATTTCAAGGTCAGTGTGATGCGACAGCGCCAAATCAATCGCATGCCCAGCACACACACGGATGAGTTACTTGGTACCACCAACAGTATCAACGGTGGCCTAGTACCAACCAACACGCCAAATAGCCGAGGCGGCCCCATGACCAACAGCTCGGACCACAACACAGAAATTGCACTGAACGACCGTGTGCGAATGAGCCCACACACCTCTGCATGGTTAGGAATCAGGCACACACAACTCAACCGTCAAAGTGTGCAAACCAACGGTACCGAAGCCGTACAAGACAGACGAAGCATCAACACACCTTGGGTTGCACTGAGCCACCAACTCAATGCCAACGACACGGTTTACGCCAGCTATGGCTATGGGCTTGAGGCACAAGCAGCGCCCAACCTCGCCAACTACACCAATGCAGGCCAAGCGCTACCTGCATTGCGCAGTACGCAACGTGAAGTGGGATTCAAACGGCAGGGCCAACACAGCATGTGGCAAGCCACTTGGTTTGACATCACGCGCCCGCAAACAACCAATGGCCTTGGCTGCACCAACAATCCCAACTCCTGCACACTTCAAATTGACGGGCAAAACCATCACCAAGGCCTTGAGCTTACCGCCCTGACTAAATTGAGCCAATGGAATTGGGGCGGCAGCGCCATGTGGCTAGATGCCAAACGCGAAAATGCCACGATACAAACGGACCTCAACGGCCAACGCCCCATCAATGTGCCGCAATACATCTTGCGTGGCATGACGGAGTATCGGTATTCGAGCATCGTCGGCTTGCGCTCTGGCCTGCGCGTCTCGCACGAAGGCAAGCGCAACGTCACAGAAAATGGTGACATTCACCTGCCTGCATGGACCACGTTTGACGCCACCACGCACTACGACACCAAAATTAACAACTTGACGTCGAGCTGGACATTGGCGATCAACAACCTAGCCAATAAACAGTATTGGCGCGAATCGCCCCGCCAATATGGCCAGTATTTCTTGTACCCTGGCGCACCTCGAACACTTCGTGCAAGCGTTGTTTTTCACCTCTGAAAAACGCGCAAAAAATGCGCTATAATTTTCGTATTCCTCGATAGCTCAGTCGGTAGAGCGCCGGACTGTTAATCCATTAGAGCCAGCTTTTAGCTGGCTTTTTTATTTTAAAAATCATTTTAAATCAAAGACTTACATGCATTGTTAATGCAATATATCAATTACACATATATTGCACAGTTAACTTAGAGGTCGCTCGTTTTTGACGCAGTTTTTACTCTGGACGCTTAGCTTTTTAGATACTTTTAAGACCATCAGAATTACGCTAAATCTGGAATAAAACTAAGCCCAAAAGCGTCCATACGATTTGACGATTCCTTCAGCCTACTTCGCGAAGCTGGTTGGACTAATTCAATGAATACAGCATAAAAGTATCAGCAGCATCCTCAGCCTGACTGATTGAAGATGCAATGATTGACTCGAAATCTTTTCATTCCAAGTTCTAAGAACCGCTAGCAATAGAGCGTCTCAAGACGATAGGTTTTCCGCCAAGCCGCTGTTTACACATCCAATGTGCAAGTGCTGAATCCAAATAATCCGCATGTCCGGGAAACCAATCCATTAGCGCTATAGATAGACGCAAACACTGAGAGTTATCGCCACTAATAACAAGGTCATTGACCTCCATGATCGATTTCAAAACTGCAGCATGCTCATCTATATGACACTCTTTTGCTGGAAAATTTGTCTCATTCATCCACAAATTTTCTTCATCAAAATGACTTCTAACATGCGTAATTAATTGACTCATCCGCTCAGCTATGTCGAATTCAGTTGCCAAAGCTAAATTAGCAACGCATTCAACAAATTCTTGATGCACGCTATCCATGGGGCCATACCCCATGAGCAGCTTGTCACTCCACTCAAGCACCCTGGTGTTCAACACATCATTCATCACACGCCTTATTTCAACACCAGCAAAATTGCTAAAAAAATCAAGAAACCCATAAGAATTCGACGAAAGCCTTCTTCGGACAAACGTTTTCGAAGAGTCGCACCGAGTCTTAAACCCAGGTACATGGGTGCCAAACCTGCACACGACCATGCAACATCATCTAGACCAAATCGCCCCCAAATCAGCATCGCAGCGTACATAGGTATAGAACCTAGCAGATAGATGATGCTGATACTTCCCACAAAGTCATCTCTGTCTAACCGCAAGGCCATGAGATACGTGATGAGGATGGGACCGGTCAATGACGAAGCGCCGCCCATGGCGCCCGCAATTGCGCCGACAACAGGACCTAGCCACAGTTCAGTTTTTTTCGGTATGTCGCCCCGTGGGCTGAACAACATCACGGCCACAGCACTCACCACGGTAAAAGCGATCACCGCATTCATCTCTCGCGGTGACAGCCTTGACCCCCAATCGTTGGCCCACAGCGTCGCAATGAACTGAGCACCCATGAGCGTGCCAAATCGCTTGAGTGCAAAAATCAACCGCCCACCTTCAACGGATTGCAGCGCATTGGACACCAGAACTGGCATCACCAGCAGACCCATGGCTTGCGATGAATCAAGAAGCAGGGAGAGCAAAGGGACAACCACCAAGGGCAATCCCACCCCCAGCGTTCCTTTGACGACACCGCCGGTCACGAACATCACACATGCAGTGACCAGTAAACCAAGGGTCTCGATGGGTATGTCTACCATCGATCACTCGGCTTTCAAATCTGCAGCCTTTCCTGCTTTGGACATGGCCAAGTTTTCTCGTTCGATTTCCTTTTTATAGGCGTCTGCACCGAGTCCCGAAGCATCAATGCTGGCAGCATTGAATTTCTCTACAACTTCACTTTGTTTGACGGTCCAAGCAATATCGTCCGTCAGTTTTTTAATGACGTCAGCAGGCGTTCCTGCACGCGCAATCGCACCGATGGTGACGGCAAAGTCAAAGCCAGGCACCACTTCAGAAATAGAAGGAACATCAGGGACCTGCGGCGAGCGTTTGTGGTCGTTGCTGCCAAGCAAGGTGACTTGACCCGCTTTGAGGAACCCCAACATCGAGGGGAGTGCTGAAAATAAGAAATCAATCTGACCACCAATCAGTGCGGGTACAGACTGTCCTGAACCGCGGAAAGGAACGTGCCTGATATCAAGCTTCAGATCCGCTTTGAGGGACTCCATTGTTAAGTGGTGAGAGCTACCGATCCCAGAAGAGCCATAGGTGTACATACCAGGATTGGCTCTAACCTTCTCAATGAATTCTTTCATCGTTTTGATGCCCGTTTTGGGGTTGGCTACCAAAAACAAAGGTGACTTAGCAATCATCGAAACTGGCAGCAACTCCTTACCGATTGAATAATTCGCAGACTTGTTAATCAATGGAGTTATTGAAAACATGGAGCCATCAGAAACGATAAAACTATGGTTGTCGTTGACGCCTGAAATCAAGGCTTGATACGCAACAATGCCGTTGCCACCTGGCTTGTTATCAATCACAACGGATTGCCCAAGTTTTTCAGTAAGTTTGCTGGCGACGATACGCGCGACTGAATCTGGAAGACCACCCGCAGCATAGGGAACAATGAATCTGACAGGCTTACTGGGAAAAGACTGCGCAACACTAAGGCTTGGTGCAGCAATCATTGCAAGACTGAGTGCGTTGAACGTTCTACGTTTCATTTGTGTCTCCGAGTTGGGGTTAGTATGGATGATTTTTCTTAGAAACCTAAGATAATGCACTCTATCCGAATTCTTTGATTTGCGTCAAAAGTAAAAACCCTTAGATTGAGTAATCATGCACACCAACTCACTATCCAACTTAGTTGTATCGACGAAGAAAGAAATTGCGAAGAACATTTTTTTGTTCGAAATTAAGCATCCGCAGGGCAAGGAGTTACCTCCGTTCACTGCGGGAGCGCATCTGCCCATCAAAACACCCAGCGGTGTTATGCGCCATTACTCGCTCTGCGGAGCACCTGCTGATCAGCACAGCTATTGGATAGCAGTTAAGAAAGAGACAGAGGGCAGAGGCGGCTCCGTGAGCATGACGGAACAGCTATCGCCAGGCGATGAAGTTCTTGTCGATGAGCCACAAAATCTGTTCGAACTCAGTAACAAGGCTAAGTCATTCATCTTCATCGCTGGCGGTATAGGCATCACACCCATGATGTCCATGATTAAACACCTTCAAGCAACCGAAGACGTGCGACCATTCAAGCTCTACTACCTCAATCGAACACCCCAAGGCTCTGCTTTTCTTGATGAACTTGCATCGAAAGAGCTTGCTGGAAAAGTGAAAATTCATTACACGCACGGTGATTCCACTAAATCTTTTGATCTGTGGCCCATCCTGGAAAAAGCGGCAAACGGCACTCATGTGTATTGCTGTGGCCCAACGCGTTTAATGGATTCGGTTCGCGACATGACAGGGCACTGGCCACAGAGCGCCATTCATTTCGAAAGCTTCGGTGCAGATACAAAACCCCGGGCAGATGACCTTTCTTTTGATGTGACACTCAGTAAGAGTCAAAAAATCATCCATGTTGAAAAAAATCAAACCCTTCTAGATGCACTGAAGAAGAACGGATGTCATGTGCCAAGCTCATGCGAAAGTGGCACATGCGGTTCGTGCAAAGTTCGCATTGTCAAAGGCAAAGCAGACCATCGAGACTTGGTGCTGATGCCTGAAGATCAAAGCGAATACATCATGGTTTGCGTTTCCAGATCTCAAAACGGCGAACCCATTTCGATTGACCTATGAACGAAGCCCCTATTCAACTTGGCATCTTAGGACTGGGTAGAGCATTCACGCTGATGCTCCCAACTTTTGCAAACGACAAACGCATCAAGTTTGTCGCAGCCTTCGATCCACGCAAAAGTGCCTGCGATCTGTTTACCCAAGATTTCGGCGGGGTTTCACACAATAGCGCTGAGGATTTGTGCGCCAATCCAGACGTTGAATGGATTTATGTTGCAACACCGCATCAATTACATAAAGACCATGTGTGCTTAGCCGCAAAACACGGTAAGCATGTTTTAGTAGAAAAACCCATGGCACTTAGCATGGCTGAGTGCAAAGCGATGATTGCGGCTTGCGAGCAGGCGAATACTTCTCTCATCATCGGTCACAGCCATAGTTTCAACACACCCATTCTGCACGCCCGTGATCTGATTGAAAGTGGCATATATGGTGCAGCAAGATTGATAACCACCATTAACTTCACTGACTTTCTCTATCGCCCTCGACGTCCTGAAGAACTTGACACATCTAAAGGGGGGGGAGTTATCTTTAGTCAGGCGGCACACCAAGTAGATATCGTTCGTTTGCTTGCAGGTGGAAAAGCAACATCTGTTTATGCAAGAACAGGAAGCTGGGATTCACAGCGAAAAACCGAAGGTGCATACACGGCTTTGGTTGATTTTGAAAATGGTGTCGTTGCAAATATTACATACAACGGCTACGGCTTCTTTGACTCTGACGTGCTCATGAACAATATTGGTGAGCTCGGGAAATTCAAATCAGCAGGAAGTCATCAAAAAACTCGTCAGAACCTTTTATCCGTGGATGAGAAAGACGAGGCACATAAAAAATCTGAACGAAACTATGGAGGGAGTTCTTACAAAAATGTGCCCCATGAAACACCAGATGGATTTCAACATTTCGGTCCAGTCATCGTGAGTTGTGATTCCGCAGATTTGAGACTCACGCCGCACGGTGTAGAAATTCACGACAAAGATGGAATCCATCGCAACGAAGTATTCGCACATCAAACACCTAGAAGTGAAGTCATTGATGAGCTCTGGTCCGTTGCAC
>JACCDX010185820.1_pt1 | contig 18986 bp, 11 predicted proteins | sample 7449681 | NCBI WGS metagenome assembly JACCDX01 (sample SAMN15323450, study PRJNA562643) | freshwater metagenome | isolation source: river surface water | place: USA:Blue River Watershed | collected 2017-08-18
ACGTTACTGATCAATTGAGGTGCAATAACATTAGCTGTTGCAAGTATCTGAGCGGCACCTAAGTTACCTACGTTTGCATTTCCTGATACACCTAGGGTACCTAATACGTTAGCTCCAGTTGATGTAGCAACGATTCTTGCACCACCAACTGCGTGTAGCGTTACGTTACCATTAGCAGTAATAGTGACGTTACTATTACCATTTTGCAATAAGCCACTGTTGATTGTAGTAATGTTGCCTGTTGTTAGAACACCGATTGATGCACCAATGGTGCCTGAGTTAGCGTAGACGTTTCCAGCAGTAACATTACCTGTCACTGCGGCTGAAGTTAGCGTGCCAACACTAGTGATATTAGGCTGTGCTGCTGTTGTTAATGTACCGGTTAGTAATGAGGCGCCAATCGTACCTGAGTTAGCATATACGTTTCCTGCTGTTGCGTTTCCGGTGATAGCAACACTAGTTAATGTACCGACTGATGTGATATTTGGCTGTGCTGCTGTCGTTACTGTACCAGCTGTTGTTGCACTTGGAACAGTACCAACAACTTGTCCACCAACAACAGTACCATTGCCGTTGATGACAACAGTACCGTTATAGTTCATTATTTCATCATAGCCGGTACCAACATAAAATGCACGAGAAGTCCCTGCACCCGTAGTCTTATTGTCAAACTTCATACCGTTGAAGACTACACCTGAAGCTGCTGCGGTTGTTGCAGCAACTCTAAATGCATTCCAAGTACTACCTGAAGTGGTACCTGGAGTCATGTCAGAACGATACGCAGATGCTTCAATGGCTCCGGCGCCGCCTACATATGTTACTTGTAAACCACTAACACCTGAGGTAGCTACATTTTGTCCAGCATTAGTGATGACAACCATATCTGCGGTGGGAGGTGCAGTTGCGGCTATAGTTACTGCGTTGCCGGCTGCTAGATTTATGTTTGCATTACCGTTTGCAGTCAATCCAGTTAATGTACCCACCGATGTAATATTGGGTTGTGCTGCGGTTGTTACAGTACCAGCAGTTGTAGCAGAAGAAACAGTGCCGGTGACATTAGCACCTGCAATTGCACTTAGACCGCTACCATTACCAGTGAACACACCGGTGTTAGCAGTAATGTTGGCAGCAGTGATGTTACCGCTAACACCAAGTGAAGTTAGTGTACCAACTGACGTAATATTAGGCTGCGCTGCTGTTGTTACTGTACCGGCTGTTGTCGCACTGGTAGCTGCGCCAGATAGAGCACCGACAAACGTTGTAGCAGTGATGGAGTTATTTGAGAGGTTAGCGGTTAAGCCAGTGCTTGTGAGTTCTGCTACGTTTCCTGTTGCCGCATTTGCGAATATTAGGAAGTTGTTTCCTGTACCGGCAGCTACATTAATATTGTCTGCAACATTAGCATATGCAACGTTCAAGTTACTAACACGAGTTGTGCTTGTTACGGTTAATGGAGCAGTACCAGTCGCAACATTTGAAGTTAGTGTGCTTGCCACTACTGCACCGGCAGTGTTTAGATTTCCTGCACTTGCGTTACCTGTTACCGCAAGTGAAGTTAGTGTACCAACACTTGTAATGTTTGGTTGAGCAGCAGTGTAAACTGTACCTGCTACTAAAGCATTTGCTACTTGTCCGGTGACGTTTCCGCCAGCAAGACCGGTAAGTGCTTGACCGTTACCGATAATATTACCAACACGCAAGTTACCGTATGTAGAGAACGTCACTACTTCGTTGGTAATAGTTGCTAGAGAGGCAAGGCCAAATTCAGCATTACTTACATCCCAACCCATAAATGCTACACGAGCAGCGGTGTCGTAATAGTTAAGAGCAGTACCTACATCCTTACCACTATTTGATGTAGGTGCAGCGCCATTTGCACCGGTCTGTAGCTGAATGATGGGATCTTCTACTGAAAGAGTGTCTACGTTGAGGTAAGTTAGATTTCCATTGACCGTTAAATTGCCGCCGATCACACCGTTACCGCTAACATTCAAGTCAGTTAGTGTACCAACGCTTGTGATGTTTGGTTGCGCTGCTGTTGTTACAGTACCGGCTGTAGTTGCAGCACCACTTAATGCACCAACAAAAGTAGTTGCAGTGATACTTGAGTTGCCTAGGTTAGCACTGATGCCGGTGTTGATTACCGCACTTGAGTTTCCGTTAGCACTTGAAGTACTGAATGTCGGATATACTGTTGTTGCAGTTGATGTGTTCTGTAATAATGCTGATGCGTTAGTAGCTGCTGTAGCACTTGCTACTGCTCCAGTGACATTAGCACCTTGAATGTTTGATAAGTTATTACCACTGCCAATAAAGAAGTTAGCATTTACAGCGTTACCTAAATTAGCATTACCTGATGTGATATTTCCAGTAACACTCAAACTTGATAATGTTCCAACACTTGTGATGTTTGGCTGCGCCGCAGTTGTTACGGTACCTGCGGTTGTAGCAGTACCCGCACTATCAGCAAATCCAGCATTAGCAACATTCAAGTTAGCTACACGAGTTGTGCTTGTTACAGTCAACGGAGCAGTACCAGTTGCAACGTTTGAAATTAGTCTTACGCCACTAATGTTGCCGGTTGCTGTAAGATTACCAGTAACGTTTAAGTCACCGGGGGGTGTAGTGCTAGTTCTAATCCAAGCAGTCTGTGCGCTATTATAGGTATAGGTTATCCCGTTTACAACAGTCGTATCACCATTAGTTGGGTTTGTCGGGAATAATGCCATTATATACTTCCTATATTATTACTATTTATAATCACATAAATCATGCTCTTAGAACCTTCCAACTGCTACTTCAATCACACCAAAGTCTCCATTGAAGTTTTCTAGTGCTTTACCTATAATAGTTCCTGCTCGTGCATCATTGTTTGCAGTAGCGTGTCCGTTACTAGCTGATACCATCAAGTCACCCTTTTCAACAGGGCCTTGAACTTTACATGGTACACGACCTTGCAGTGCTATTTCTGCAACATATTCTGCTTCAAGCATTGCATTCATTGAGTATGCCGGGTTAGTTGTAACAACTCCTGCTACCTTAGTTGAATCAAATGCGTTAGATAAAGTGACTTCTTGTTCGCCACCAAACAATAGAACTGTGCCTGGTTCATAGGTAGCATCTGCTACATACTTTTCTGCAAGGTCAGCGTAAGTAGCTTGCCATCTTGAACCGGCAGTGAGAGTCCAGTTACCAGTGACAGTACCTGCTGTAGAGTTTGCACCTGTTGTGATGTTAGTTACTTGTAGTGCTGAACTAACATTAGTGGTTGACGCATTTAAGAAGATTGTTGCGGTGTTTGAAACAGACTGAATTCTAATGCCACTTGTTGCGCTTGCCCAAGGAGCAATAGTTAAGCTAGCATTTCCCTGTGCAGAAGTATTTCCAAAGTTAATAAGTGCGTCATCTGCTGCGGTTAGGTTGTTGTACGAACCTGCACCAGCTCTAGGAATAAGTGCAATATCTTGTGTTCCGTTAACTGCTCTTATAATCTTAGTGGTTGATCCAGTACCGGAAGAATCTGTAGAGGAAATACCAGTTGTTCCCGAAACAGCAAGAGTAGTTAGGGTACCAACACTTGTAATATTCGGCTGGGCGGCAGTAGTTACAGTACCTGCTGTTGTAGCAGCGCCAGATAGAGAACCGAAGAAAGTAGTTGCTGTAATAGAATTTTGTGCAAGGTTAGCTTGAATTCCGGTTACCGCTCTAAGAGAACTATAACCGTTTGATCCTATGCCAATACCAGCTAAATAAGTAGTTGACGGAGTTGATGTAAAATTAGCCAGTACTGCTTCTGCATTAGTTGCACTAGTAGCGGTGCCGCTTAATGCTCCAACAAATGTAGTTGCAGTAATGGAGTTATTTGATAAGTTAGCAGTTAAGCCTGTACTTGTCAGTTCTGTTACATTTCCTGTTGCTGCATTTGCAAATATGAGAAAATTATTTCCTGTTCCAGCAGCTACACTAATGAAGTCGGAAACGTTTGCTTGTGCAACATTCAAGTTAGCAACGCGGGTAGTTGATGTTACTGTTAGCGGCGCTGTGCCAGTTGCAACATTAGAAGTTAGTGTGCTTGCGACAACCGCAGTTGTTGCATTTAGATTACCAACGTTAGCATTACCAGTTACTGCTAGAGAACCAAGAGTGCCTACGCTCGTAACCTGAGTCTGTGAAGCGTTAACGCTGAACTGTGAGCCAGTTAATGTTAGACCAGTACCAGCAGTGTATGTACCGGCACCCGAGAACTGTACCCAATTAACGGCAGTTGTACCAACAGTTGTTACTGGATCAGTCATTACCCAGCCGGTATTATCATACAATGTACCAGCAGTAACGAATGTAAAGTCACCACCAGCCATTTCAGTTGGAGTATCAAAATCAGTTGAACGAGTTAGTACGGTTGTGCTTGTGCGATCATATATACCATTATGTGCAGCATTTGCTTCATTCTTAACTAGGATGCGCATACCATTGCTAAGTGTTACCCCATCAATAGTTGTATATGAACCTGTAGTTGTTAGTGTTGCTCCGACACCGCTTGATCCGTTATTATAAGTAACAGTACCACCTGAGATGGATGCCAAAGTAGTTTGTGTGGCTGCGTTACAACTATCGTGTGTGTGCAAGCCCTGAGCAACATCATCAACATATTGCTTGGTAGCAGCATCATTTGCATTAGTTGGCGTAGCAAGATTGATGATAGTGTTGCTGGTCATGTCTAAGTTGCCAGCAATGCTGCTTACGCCAGTACCGGTTACGCTGAGTACACCAGTTGTTGTTAGGTTGCCTGCTGCTACATTGCCTGTAACAGTAGCACTTGTTAGTGTACCTACTGAGGTGATATTAGGTTGTGCTGCTGTCGTTACAGTACCGGCAGTTGTTGCACTAGTTGCGGCACCGCTAAGTGTAGCAGTAATGATGTTAGCACTAAAGCTGCCGTTCGTATCTCTAGCAACCACTTTGTTTGCAGTATTAGTAGTTGTAGCATCAACTGTTGCTGTTACTGCTGTACCACCATTAAAACTTGTACCGGTTAGATACGTACCTAGTGTCAATGTTTGTGTAGTGTTGGCAGTAATGGTTCCTGAGCCACCTAATGAGATAGCGGTTCCGTTAATAGTCAATGAGCTATTGGCTAATCTTGCTTGAGCTAATGTGCCACTTGAGATATTACTTGCGTTTAGTGCCGTTAATGCAGAACCATTACCAGTAAAGATGCCGGTGTTGGCAGTAATATTAGCAGCAGTGATATTACCATTTACTCCTAAACCGGTTAAAGTGCCAACGCTTGTGATATTTGGCTGTGCTGCTGTTGTTACAGTGCCGGCAGTTGTTGCACTAGTTGCAGCACCACTTAAGGCACCAACAAATGTAGTTGCAATCATTGCACCGTTTGCTAAGTTAGCACTAAATGCTGTGTTAGAACTTAACGCATAATTACCGTTCGCAGTTGACGATATGAATGCTGGGAAATAAGTACCGGTTGATTGAACGTTGTTTAATACTGCACTTGCGTTTACCGCTGCTAAGTTAGGCAGGGGAAGACTACTAATGTCAACCCACTGAGACGAAGTTCCATCATCTAGATACTCAAACAGAATACCATTAAATGTGTTATACCATTGATCACCGTTCTGCGGGCTAGAAGGAGCAGTATTTGATTGAGAAATTATTCCGGTTAAACCATACGAACCACGAAAAACAGCGTTACTTGTAAAGGTCGCTATGTTTGCGGCACCGTTGACACTTACTACAACATTGCCATTTGCTACAGGGATTCTAACGTTTGACGTACCATTTGCAATTGAGGTAGCGCCAGATATTGACTGCCAGCTTAAGTTTCCTGTACCATCTGTTTGTAGATACTGCCCAGAACTACCACCTGTAAGTTTTACATTGCTGTTTGAACCTAACGCAACATTAGCTGCGGCAGTGAGATTTGCATTACCTGTGACTACGAGATTGGCTGTAGTGGTCGTATTTGTGGTTGCATCTAAAGTGATGTTGCCAGCCGTCAGGCCGTTTTTTACATTAAAGTTTCTCGTCGCCACAGTTCCATATATCCCTGTTTGTTATGTGTATTTAGTGCCTGCTCAATGAGCAAGCACTATAGTATTAAATCTGTATGTAGCTAGAGACGATATTAACTTTTACGTTTGAACCGATATTAGATGCATACAATGAAACGTTTCCTGAAACACCATTGATGTTTGCACTCAAGTTAATTATTTCACTAGATACGTTTGAACTAATTGAGCCATAGATAGTGATGTATGCGTCCGTGCCATCGTGTACAAGTAGAGTTTCAATTGATTGGTATCCGTTGTCACCTGATGCACTGATAACATACTTAGCTGTTCTGAATGTTGCAGGAGCAAACTGGTCAATTACAGTGTTAGTAGTTACAGTAACGTTTGATCTATTACTGGTCAATCCACCGTTTAGTCTTACGTTACCAGCAGTTACGTTGCCGGAAACAACAAGTGAGCTTAGTGTACCGATACTTGTAATGTTGGGCTGAGCAGCAGTAGTCAAAGTACCGGTTAGTAATGATGCACCAATTGTACCTGCGTTAGCGTATACATTTCCAGCAGCAATATTTGCTGTAACTGAAAGACTTGAAAGAGTTCCTACCGAAGTTATATTTGGCTGTGCCGCAGTCGTTAATGAACCGCCTAATGTAGTTGCTACTACTCCGGTCGCCCCTAAATTACCAACATTAGCATTACCAGTAGCATTAAGCGTACCGGAGATGTTAGCACCCGTTCCCGTTATCACAAGCACATTGGCTAAAGTTTGTGCAGTTGTGCCTGATGTAGTAGTAGTTGACGTTTGGAATACGATATTTCCAGGAGTACCTGTACCTGTACCTATACCACCTGCGATAGTGACAATGCCACCAGATTTATTAGTACCGCTAGCGGTACCAGCGTTCATAGTTAAGTTGCCGCCGTTACCATTCGTTGCGCCGAGGCCGCCGTTGGCTAGAATCTGCGCCCCGTTACTAGTAGCGGCGCCTGCACGAATAAGAACATTCCCGCCTGTACCGCTATTAAATCCAGCGCCGCCTGTGATGCTGACACCACCACCGATTGTGTTACCGGTCGCGCCGCCATTTCCACCGCGTACTGCTGCTTGTCCGCCGGTTTCATTATCACCATTGATGCCGGCAGCGCCTTGCATAGTTATCGTGGCATTTGACCCAAGAATAGTATTGTCTAATGTAATGTTACCAGTTGTCAATGATGTTAGTGTACCGACACTAGTAATGTTTGGCTGCGCTGCTGTTGTTACAGTACCTGCTGTAGTCGCACTTCCCGCCGTACCAGCAGTAGCAACGTTCAAGTTTGCAACTTGTGTAGTTGAAGTTACTACGAACGGAGCAGTACCGGTTGCAACGTTTGAAATTAGCTGAGGTGCTGTTACATTAGCACTTGCAAGAACTTGTGCAGTACCTAAGTTGCCGACGTTAGCATTGCCAGTAGCATTTAACGTTCCTGCTACGTTTACGCCAGTTGCTGTTGCAATCATTCTCGCAGTAGTGTTGCCAGTAACAAATAGTGATATGTTGCCGTTTGTAGTGAGGGTAATGTTTGAGTTACCATTCTGTAGCAAGCCACTGTTGATTGTAGTGACGTTACCGGTTGTGATGACTGCGGTTGTTGTACTTAAGTTACCTGTAGTAGCATTACCGGTTACGCTTAATGCACCAGCAGTTGTTAAGTTACCGCCGGTTACGTTACCAGTTGCAGAGACTACACCGCCAGTAGTTAAGTTACCGCCGGTTACGTTACCAGTTGCAGAGACTACACCGCCAGTAGTTAAGTTACCACCAGATACGTTACCAGTTGCAGTGACTACACCACCGGTTGAGATATTGCCTGCGCTAGCATTACCTGTTACTGCTAGTGAAGTGAGAGTGCCAACGCTTGTCAAGCTTGAGTTGACAATAGTTGACGCTAGAGTAGTACCAGTTAAGTTAGCAGCATTCGCAGTGATTGCAGTGTTTGATGCAGCGGTTAATTGACCTTGGCTGTTAACAGTGAATGTTGCGACACGGTCACCGTTACCATATGAACCAGCAGTTACCGCAGTGTTACTAATGCTAAACTGTAGATTTGGACTTAGTGTTAAACCAGTTCCAGCAGTATAGTCTTGGGTAGCACTGAACTGGGAGAAGGTAATGTTGGTAGTACCAAAAGTGATTGTTCCGACAGTAGAAACAATCCAAGAAGTATCTTTATTATCTACACCACCAGTAACAAAGAACAAGTCATTTTGACCTAGTGCGTCTGGATCAGCAGCACCATAACTATCAGTATCAGTTGAACGAATGATTGTTGTAGTGTTTGAATATGTGTAAACACCGTTATGTGCAGCGTTAGCTTCGTTCTTGACAAGAATACGAGTACCAACAGTCTGTACGTTTGCACCATCAATTAAATTGAAGGCGCCTGTTGTAGTAAGAGTTGCACCTACACCCGCAGTACCGTTGTTGTAAGTGATTGTACCGCCTGTTGCGGTGGCAAGAGTGCCGGTAGTTGCAGCTACAACAGCAGTGTGAACAGAAATACCAGTTGAAATGAGTGTGTCAACGTAACCCTTAGTAGCAGCATCGTTTAAGTTAAACGGACTTTTTACGTTTGTGATATATGCACTGTTAGCATCAATGTTACCCGTGCCGTTTGGCTTCAAGTTAATGTTAGTGTTTGTGCCGCCAGAAGTAATAGTAAGTGCACCAGTACGTCCTAAAATATTATCTGATATTAAGTTAGCGTTTGAGGTGATGTTACCGGTTGCAGTAATTACACCACCTGTAGTTAAGTTACCGCCAGATACGTTGCCTGTTGCAGCAACCGCACCACCGGTAGTTAAGTTACCACCTGCAACGTTTCCTGTTACTGTTAAACTTGTAAGTGTTCCAACACTAGTAACGTTTGGCTGAGCAGCGGTAGTTAATGTACCGGTTAGTAGTGACGCACCGATTGTACCTGAGTTCGCATAAACGTTTCCAGCAGTTACGTTACCAGTTACACCCAATGAAGTCAATGTACCTACTGAGGTAATGTTTGGTTGTGCTGCGGTAGTTACAGTACCTGCTGTAGTCGCAGAACTTACTGCGCCGCTTACGTTAGCACCCTGAATGTTGCTGATGTTTCCGCCTTCACCTGCAATGTTAGTAAAGACACCTCGTGCCGCACCTATGTTGCCAACGTTAGCATTACCTGTAGCGTTGAATGTACCTGCTACGTTTACGCCAGTTGCAGTGATTACTAATTCATCTGGTGTACCTGTAGCTGAAAGCGAGATATTGCCGTTAGCAGTAATAGTGATATTACTGTTGCCGTTCTGCATCAAACCACTATTAATAGTGGTGATGTTGCCAGTTGTGATGATTGCGGTAGTTGCGCCAATGTTGCCAACGTTAGCATTACCAGTAGCATTTAGTGTACCTGCTACGTTTACGCCAGTACCTGTAACTACAAATACGTTCGCATTACCTGCTACTGAGGTGTTTACATTGCCACCTGAGGAGGGAATACTGATGTTTGAAGTACCGTTAGAAATACCATTACCGCTAGGAACTGCTGCCCAAGTTAGGTTACCTGAGCCGTTTGTCTGTAGATAGAAGCCACTAGAACCACCAGTAATAATGACATTACTGACTGAACCTAAATTAGTGACGCCGTTAACAGTTAATCCAGTTAGTGTACCGAGACTAGTGATATTAGGTTGTGCTGCTGTTGTTACAGTACCGGCTGTGGTTGCTGCGCCGGCAGTAGCAACATTTAAGTTAGCAACTTGAGTAGTTGAGGTGACGATAAAGGGAGCAGTGCCCGTTGCAACATTGCTGATAATCTGCGGGGCAGTGATGTTTGCTGTGGCAAGCAACTGTGCAGTAGACAAATTGCCTACGTTCGCATTACCGGTCGCTGCATCAATAGTTGCGGTACCTACCGTCAGACCGTTTTTAACATTAAAGTTTCTAGTTGCCATTTTTAAATCATCCTATAGCGTTAGTCCGGAACATATGTCCCTAATAAGTTTACTCTCGTATTTGCACTTAGTCCGGTCGCTCTAAGTTGTACTATTCCGGTGTTAATATCTGAGCTAAGTGTTATGATATCTGATCCGGTTGTGGACAAGGCACCATAAACTGTCGTGATACTATTTATGTTATCGTGTACTAAAAGCACTTCTAGGGCTTGGTATCCTAAGTCATTACTAGCTCTAATAGTGTACTTTGCTGAGCGATATTCATTCACTAAAAATGAATCAATGATCGTATCAGTTGCTACATTAACCGGTGCTCTGCTACTATAAAGATCACCTACTCGTATGTTGTTTGCAGTAATAGTACTGTTTGAAGTGATGTTTGATGCGTTAAATGTTCCTCTAGCGGTAACATTTCCGCTAGTTGATCCCATAATAACATTAGCTTCTAAACCGATATTAACATCATCAACTAATGAAGCAAAGATACCAGCGTTATTACCGTCTACTGCAATAACGCCCTGCGATATTTTTACACACCCTAAAGTAGAAACTAGGTAGTTTGCATTAATAATGTTAGCGTTAGAAATGTTTCCTGTTACTACTAGATTTCCCTGCAAAGTCGCACTATTGTTAGATATCACGAGAACATTGCTAGTACCTGCTACAGTGACGCTTACGTTTCCGTTTGCTGCAACTCTAACTTCACTGTTGCCATTGACAATTGCAGTGCTATCACCTAGGGTAGTGAATACAAGATTTCCATTTCCGTCTGAGGATAATACTTGACCAATATTTCCGTTCGCATTTGGAAAAGAATATTTCTCGTAGAAAGTTACTACGTTTGAACCTAAATTGACAACGTTAGACCAACTTCTAATACCATTAGAAGTTGACGTAAACAAACTGCCAGTAGAAGCAGGAACACCTAAGCTGGGTTCAGCATCCGAAAGCCCTAAAAATTCATAGCGACTGCTAGGAATATTTGTATAGGATGTAACCGGAACACGACCACTTAATAACTTAGATGAATTGATTCCCATATTATGTACCAGTCACCAATGTTTCTAGATAGCTTAGTGTTAATTGTGCGCTAGTGTCGTCACTACTAGTAAATTCTAGTTCATCGCCGTATGTCAATATCAATCTACCAGTCAATACAGTGATTGCATCATTGGTTGGCACACTAGCTTCTTTTATTAAATTAGTAGGTACACCGCCTCTATTAACTGCGGCTGTTATCTGTATCGTTGAGTTTCCGTTGTTACTGACTTGAGCTAATAGAACTACAGTAGCATAGCCCAAAGGAGGTGTGTACACAGTTGATGTGGTAGTTGTTATATCAGCTAGTGTTGTTTTAAAATTATTTAATGCGGCTGGCATAACGTTTCCTTCTTCATTAATCTGAACCCAAAGCCAGTATAAACGGGGTCATCTGTGCAAACAAACTTTGATAGTAATAATCGCCGGTGATAGTTCCAGTAGCCTGATTGATAGTAAAACCATCACCTACCTTAAAGTTACCCTTTTGGTCAGTACTAGTATATGTTACGATTCCGCCATTTGTTTGTATAACTTCGTTTGCTGGAATAGGAATACCACCATATTGCGGTAATGCAGTTGCTGGATCAATGCCAGCGCCTACATATTCAAAAGTGTGTGCGCTAGCGATAATTGAGCTACGGACATAAAACGAAACTCCTGTTCCTGGAGCCGGATCGCCGTTATAAATTTGCTGTATAGCTACGGTAGCTTCAGTTGGACTTGGGGTTTCTGGAAAGATCGTGTCAATCGTATAGAAATTAGGATCACCGTCTATCATCATGATAGTGTTTACGTTGGGATGATCGTTTGTTAGATTGTCAATGACAAACACGCCTTGGAAATGTGATACGATTGTTCCGGAAGTCTGTAGTGGTCCGTATCCGTCAGCAACAAGACCGTAGTTTCCGATTGAACAGTCACTACCGTTTAGCGTACAGAAGCCACCCGATTCAACTTTAATACCGATATCACACCCAATCGTATAGATGTTAACTAGCTGACTGTAACCAGAGTTAACAATGTGAATGCCTTTACCACCTCTATTGATAATAGTGAAGAATCCAACAATCATAGCCTTAGTGCTAGCACTGCTAACATTGTCACCGTCAATATATACCGCAGTACCGGTAGTTGTTGCACTAGTAATATTCTGAATGTAAGGACTTACGAATACGTTTTGTGAAGATGTTGTAGGGTCGTAACTAAATCCGTTTGCTAGATAGTTTCTGATCGTAATACCCCAAACGTAAGTTCCGTTACGCATATAGAATAGATCGTCTGCGGGAGTCTCAGGAATTACGAAAACGCTTCTGAGATTGTCACCCATCAATGCTACGTTCGCAGGAATAGTAATAGGATTATCTTCGGTGTATGTTCCGGGAGCTACGTGTACTGAGAAGCCACCTGCCGCAGCAGCGGTCATTGCTCGTTTAATAGTTAAAAAAGGGTTGTTCAGCGTTCCGTCGTTACTATCATTCCCATTTTTTGCAACATATATAATTTTAGATGGCGCACCTACGAGGTTACCATTGGCATCAATGACCGTCTTGGAGTTTTCACCAACAGAGAAACCACCAACTGAGTTAATAGGTCTTAGTGCCATCTTGCCATCATTCCTTTATCTATATTTATCAACATCATTCTTCGTATACTGTCATTTGGATCTTGTATGTAGTGACGTTAGCAGTGTAAGGTTCAACATACAATGTTACTTGAGGCGGCGCAATAATATTGCCGGCTTGATAACCAACTGTAAAGTTGCCTACTAGACCATTAATATTAAGTGTATTGTATTCGTTGTAGTCTAGTGTTTCATCGTACATAATGGCTGATAATTTACTGACTTGTCGTATGTTTTCGGACGCTGTAGTAGCAACAATTGTGTAGTCTACGCTTGATACTGTTGCCGCGTTCAATGATATTAAGGGAGTTACCGACGTAGTAGATGAAGTTGCGTGTACAACATTTGATTTTGAAAATCTATAGATTCCTGAACCAATTTCAATTGAGTTTGCAGTAAAATCTCCCGCAACATTTAAAGTTGTTGTTGCTGTATTGAATGTAAAGAACGGACTGCCACCAAAGTTTCCGCCATCGTTGAACTGAACCTGAGTGTTTGATCCTCCCGGTACGCCGTTTCCGTTTGATGTAGATGTTTGCCAAGCTAGATTGCCTGTACCATCAGTAGTCAGTACTTGTCCGTTAGTTCCACCTAGTATGCGAATGTTTCCTACAAAGCCCAATGAAACGTTAGGAGAGTTGTTAGCTGAGAAGTTTCCTAATACGTTGAGTCTGCCGCCTGCATTTACAGTAAGGTTTGAGCTTACTACTGACTTGATCGTATTAGTGTTGTCAACAGTTAGTGTGTTTGAGAATTGGTTGAAGGTGAAGTTTGCAACACCGCCAAATACACCACCATCATTGAACTGCACTGTTGTAGTGTTTCCACCAGGCAAGCCTGCGTTAGCATTGTTCTCAATCCAAGAAAGATTTCCTGAACCGTCTGTAGCTAGAATGTAGCCGGGCAAGCCGCCACTGATATGAATGTTTGATGGATTACCCAGTGTTACGTTAGGAGAAGAATTGAAGTTAACATTGCCCAATCCATTCAATGTGCCAGTGATGTTTGCACGAGCGGAAACCGTGATATTAGCAGCATTAACATTGCCTGATGTATTGAAAGTTGCGGCACTGATAAAGCCATCAGTGATGATTCCTCCTGCGCCAACTGATAGATTAGATAGCACGCCTACTTGAGTGATGTTTGCTTGAGTAGGGTTGGTTACTGTGTTAGCTGTGTTAGCTACGATACCAGAAATGAATGCACCGTTACCTAAAAGATATGTGCCTGAAACATTACCGGTTGCAATTACATTGCCTGCAACGTTTACATTAGTAGTATTGATTCTAGTTAAATTTGCTGTAGTAACAGTTACGTTAGGGCTAACAATTGTGTTGCCAATCGTCAATGTGTTAGACGTTTTGTTGTACATGAATCCGGCATCGCCGCCGAACACACCTTGATCATTGAACTGAACTTGCATGTTGGAGCCGCCGGGGCTAGTATTGCCTCCACCGTTTCCGCCACCTGCAACTGACCAGGTTAGTCTACCTTCACCGTCAGTCTGTAAGAAGTAACCGTTCTCTCCGCCGCCGATAGAAATCTCAGATACATCCCCGAATGATAGAATGTTTCCATTCCAAGTTGCGTTTGGAACACCACCGAAATCACCGTTGTTATTGAACTGTAGCTGAGTATTGCTTCCACCAGGTGGCGGTAAGAAAGGTGAACCATTTGCATATCTATAGTAGGTTGCATATACTACGTTAGCAAAAACGTTCCCGTTAGTAAGAACATTGGTAACTACATTACCATTAGCATCAATTACAGGAACTTCCGGTATCCCTACCGAAAAACCACCAAGTGAATTAAAATATTCTGCTGCCATTATAAACGCCTATAGTTTTATTAAGTATTTAGCTTAAAATTATTTTTTGAACATGGCAAAAAAGTTTTTAGGTTCGCTTTTTATTAAATACTACATGCTCACACAACAACCTGCTAGACCCATATGCAGTCATTGCAAATTTGCTTTAGCCAAACCAAATGGCAGGAGCAAGCACGGTTTTCAGAAATGGCACAAGTATTGTGAAGATTGTGCCAAGACATTGTATTCAGGTAGATTCAAGCATCTACAACATAAGAAAAACGAATGTGAAGACTGCGGATTTGTTCCGGAAGATCGTATTCAGCTTGATCTTGTATACAAGGACGGTAATAAAAAGAATAAGAAAATAAACAATTTGTTGACACTTTGCGCTAATTGTGCTAGACTATATAATAAAAGAACTCGCACAGGCAAAAAGAGCATCATGAATGTTACAGTAGATGGCGATACAAGGATAGTATGATGCGAGGAATAATAGTAGGTGATAACTTTTATGATCAGCCTAGGGTGGCTATCATTAGAACAAACGGCGCTCACCGAGTAGCTGGATTGATGCGAAGTCAAGGAGTAGAAGTTGAAGTTTTAGACTTTTTCAATTCTTGGGAAGCGACCGAACTTGAGCAGATGCTAAACGCTTATCGCCCGGATTTTATTGGGCTAAGTTTTGGATTAGGGCAGCTTGACGATACTAAAGTAAACAATTTTATTTCATTAGCAAGAACGATGAATCCTGAGACGAAAGTTATTGCAGGAGGAAACCAAGTGCTGTTTAATAACATTCAAGGAATTGATCTTAGCTTTAAGGGATTTGCTGATGGGGCAATTGAAGATATCGTATCGTACCTAAGAACAGGTATATATCCCACCGATATAGTAAAAGATATTGATTTGGGTATTGCTAAAAAAGTAGTAGACTGCACACATCATTACTCAAAGTTTGATTTATCCAATCTGAGAACCAACTATACTGCAAACGATTTCTTGTCTCCTCATGAAAACTTGACTCTAGAGACGAGTAGAGGATGCATCTTTAGGTGCAAATTCTGCAACTTCCCGCTTATCGGCAAAAATAAAAATGATTACATAAGAACCAAAGAAGACTTAAAGCAAGAAATTGTTTACAACTATAACACCTACGGGATATCTCAGTATAGTATTACTGATGACACCTTCAATGATAATGAGATTAAGATAAACAATCTATATGAGATTTCTCAAGAGATTGATTTTGATTTGAAGTTCATGTGCTATGCTAGAATAGATTTATTACATGCTAGACCCGGCTCATTAGATAAAATGGTTGAGTTTGGTGTGAGGGGGATGTTCCTTGGCATTGAATCATTGAATCCTGAAACTAGTAAATTGATAGGAAAAGGTTTTACAGGGGACAAGTTACTAAACTATCTCAGAGAAGTCAAGCAACAGTACCCAAAATTACATCTTACCGGATCATATATTATAGGTTTACCTAAAGAAACACTTGAACAGTCTAGACATAATATCAATTCCGCAATTGACGAAGGATTGATTGACTCTTCTCCTATGTATGCTCTACACATTCCCAAACAGACGGGAGGGGTAGATGTTTCTATTTTCTCTCAAGAATGGGACCAGTATGGTTATACTGAAATGAGTTTGGAAGAAGTTTACGATTTATTGAGTCAGCCCAAATACAGTGCGTTTAAAGGTATAGATTATGAAAATATGAGCAAGCACGCCGTTCTTTGGAAAAGTGATCTAATGAATATTTTTGATGCTCAAATAGCTGCACAGCAAATACGAAAAGAAATTGAGCCAAAGACTGTTATGGGAGGATGGAACTGCTTTGCTGCTGCATACACTGGTATTCCTGTTGATGATCTATTGCAGTTAAAAAGACCTGAATGGGATTGGGATTATGTAAAGAAGACTGCTGCTGATTTTGTAGAAGAATATAAGCGTAAGAAGTTGTCAGTTTTCTATAATTAAGCACAAGTATTCGTTTTCAGTTCCGTAGTTTTCCACCCAGTGCAGGCATCGGCTGGACATGAAATCAAGTATTAAGTATTGACCCATCTTAGGCATCAACAAATCTGTTACTTGGCCTCTGACTGTTTCATATGGGCTAGCAGTCCATCTACACAAATCCATAAGCAATTCTTCCATGTGATCATTTGGTTCTTGATGATTAAAAAACACTCTCTCTGTAGCAGGCGATGGGTGATTCAATGGAATAACAACTACACATGCTCTGCATTCTCTAATGTTTTTACCATCTTTATCCATGATGCGAGGATGAAGATGTTTATGCGCTCTGTGACTTGAATGTTTGTCAATATAGGTTATTGCAAATCTACATGCACCGTTTGGAAAAGATTTTCTAATACAATCAAATGCCTTAGGTGCAATCAAGCTAGTATCTTCACGTAACTTACTTTGTATTTCGTCAATACTCATCTCTATGGGTAGACCATCTTCGGTGTGATTGGTTGTATTGTAATACTTGTATAGAAGTCTTTCTTGCTCAAACTGTTCTTCGGTTAATTTAACAGGAAGGTAATGCAAGTGGTTATCAGTGTCGTGTTGCGCTTGAAGAATTAGGTCATTCTTCCTTTTTCTTTCAGGGATAGCTTTTTCTAACCAAAGCTGAGAATCAAAGGAGAAATTTTCATCTTTATCAATATATTGATATTGGCATGGATTTTCGTTAGTAAAGTTCATGTCAATATTTAGTAAGTAGTAATGGGGAAGACTAAATCTCCCCCATTAGAACTACTGTTATTAGGAGTTGCACCAAGATTGCTTTGCGTCCCCGTAATATTCACGAGCAAAGCCATTCTTGATTAATAAATCACGAAGACTCATTCCATCCAAAATAATATCACCGAGTACACGCCCACCAAACTTGTCCCAATCATACAGAATTACCTGATGCTTTTTAGTACTCTTAATCACAAGCTTTGTAAACTCTGAAGACTGTTCACCGCGTTTTTTTTCGCTTTCGCATTTAGCACGGAAGCTTTTTTCAGGGGTGTCTACACCAAATATTCTTACTGCAAGTTCCGGTTTTAATGGAGCTGGCAAGTAAGGTGCTGCGATTACAACAGTGTCTCCGTCGGTTGCTCGTATGATTTGAGCATCGTATGTTACACCGGTTGGTTGTTTTTGTGCATACGCAGAATTGCTCATTACAAGAGCAGCTAATACAAATAATAGTTTTTTCATGTTCTTCCCTTTTTTAGACAAAAGAAAAGGGGACCGAAATCCCCTTTTCCATTTTTCGTTCTGTGAACGTAACTTTCTTATTGGAAAGTCAAGTTCTGTACAGCAATCTCACCGACGTAGTCCGCTGCGTTACCGAATGATGACGCAGTGTTGGTCAATTCAATGTAACCATAACGTGTCATGAATGATACGACTGGCTCGAAAGTAGTCGGATCAAGGACAACGCCTGAAGACATTAGGGGGATGTATGGGCAATAGAACGCTGCTGCGTCTGTTTCGCTTGAACCCTTGTAGCCAACTAGAACTGGCTGAGTGTCTGGAGCGTAGCTGTTTACGAACACTCTCATTGCGCCGTTCAAAGTACCAACGAACTTGGTGTTAGTTGGAGCTTCGAATGTACCTTCTGTGGTACGAGCGAATGCTGAGGTTGTAGCTGACTGAAGAACAGTAAGTGAAGCTGGTGAAACAACAGCCCAGTTACCTGCACCACGACGAGTACGCTGTGCGATCAAGTTTGCAACGCGGTTGATAAGAACAGCAAGAGCAGCGTGTTCGTCACCAACATAAGTAGCAGTACCTGAAACAGTTGCCTGGTTGTAGGTGTATTCAGTTGATGCAAGAGTTGCAAGTGAAAGCAAGATTTCCTGATCGATTTCAGCAGTGATTTCTTGTGCAAGAGCAGCCATAATTTCTGCTTCTACGTCGATACCATGCTGTGACTGAGCGTCCTGAGCAGCTTCGAAAGTCCAACGAGCTTGGAGCTTACGTGACTTAGCTTCAACAGCCTGACGTAGAATCTGTACAGAAATCTGCTTACCACCGTTGCCTTCGAGAGCAGCAGTGTCATTACCAGTGTAATAGCTGCTGTCTGTTGCGTCTGATGGTGAGCGTGAATAAGCCTGTGCAATCTTGAATGGTGAAAGTGCTTCTTCACCAGCAGTTACCGAAGTTGCTGCTGCTGAGTTGTCAGTCAATGACTGAGCATAGCGAACACGTAGAGTGTGAATCTGACCAACTGGGCCAGTCATTGGCTGAACGCCGACGAGTTCGTTAGCAATAACAGTTGGCATAACACGACGAATTACTGGAAGAATAACGCGGTTTAGAGTTGCGATATTACCAGCAGTTGTAGTGCCAGCTGAACTTTCTGAAAGAAGTTGCTTCTTTGTATTTTCGAGCAATACGTTCATTGTTGAACGACGATTGCCCTTTAAGCCTTCGAGCAGGGCGTCCTTAGTTTCTCCCCAACGGCTTTCTAAAAGTACGTTTGACATTTGTATATTCTCCTAAACTATG
>JACCDX011616573.1_pt1 | contig 18985 bp, 16 predicted proteins | sample 7449681 | NCBI WGS metagenome assembly JACCDX01 (sample SAMN15323450, study PRJNA562643) | freshwater metagenome | isolation source: river surface water | place: USA:Blue River Watershed | collected 2017-08-18
AAACCAGTGAAACTGAGTGTGGGTGCGAAGCAGGCAGCCCGCTTGCACAAGGGCTTCGGTGTCCTCGGGGGTCGTGTAGAGAACGTGGAGCGAGGAAAGTCCGCTTTTTTGAGTCCATTGCAAAAGTGCGGAAGCAGCCAGTGCGCGATAGGCGTCGGTGGTTAGGAGTCTCGCGCCAGGAACCGGAGTAAAGGGGATGGCTGAGAGCCATTTTGGGTAATACTCCAAACCGTTACGCTGGTAGGCGTCCGCCCAGGCCCAGTCAAACACGAACTCACCATAGGAGTGTCCCTTGGCATAAAGCGGGATGGCCGCGACGAGCTGGTCGTTTTCCCACAATAAAAGATGCCTAGGTTGCCAGCCAGTATCAGGAGCAACGCTCCCAGAGGTTTCGAAGGCATGTAGAAAAGCATGTTGGCTCAGCACCGAGCCGCCGGAGTCTTTGACCAGTCGATCCCAAAGCGCCGGCTCGATCTCGGCGATACGTTCGATCGCTTGGAGTCTGAGCGCGCTCATCTGGTTTGCGCGTGTTGCTTTGCGCGCTGGCGACGCAGCCAAGCGGCGACAAGAATCAGGACTGACAGGCCAAGGATGAGGCCATTCCCCATGCGTACATAGGGTGTGAGTCCCTGTTGACCTTGAATGGTGGTGTCGAGCACGCCTACGCGATTGGGAGGAAGCTGTGCGATGTCTTGACCGCGATGATCGATCGCACCTGTAGCGCCGGTATTGGTTGTTCGCAGCATGGGGCGGGATGTTTCGATGGCGCGCATGCGAGACATTTGCCAGTGCTGTCTAAGCGCCCAGGAGTCACCAAACCAAGCGAGGTTGCTGAAGTTGGCCAAAATAGTCGCACCGTCGCGCACGGCTGGTAGCAACTCTTCACCGAAGACATCTTCATAACAAATGTTGGGTGCAATCTGTTGGCCATCAATCGCAAATGGTTTTTGCGTGGGCGCCCCACGCGTAAAGTCACCGAGCGGAATGGACATCAGATTGACGAACCATCTGAAGCCAAAGGGCACGAACTCGCCGAATGGTACCAAGTGACTTTTGTCGTAGCGTTGCGCCATGGTTGCTTCGGACAGCTGCTGTGCGGTGGTCTTGTCATTGATGCCAATGACACTGTTCGTGTAATCGCCCGTTTTGCTATTAAATAAGGCCGCACCCATCAGGATCGTGCTCTTCTGAGCGTTGGCGACATCAATCCAGGCTTGCCAGGCGGCTGGTGCGATTTGATGTTGAAAAACGGCCATCACGGTTTCAGGTAACAGCACCACTTGCGGTTGCGGACTGCCGGTGGGAACAGGTGTGGCGGCTAGGCGCAGATGTTCCTGGATAATTTTATAAAGATGGTCTGGTGTGAATTTAATGCCTTGGTTGACATTACCTTGAACGAGCCGTGCAACAAGCGGGGCACCAGCAGGCGTAGACCATTGGACATGACTAAAGGCCAGTCCGATGAGCGCAAACGCGAACGCGAGCACACCTGTCAGGGCGTGGAGAGGTGATTGCGTACGCGATGGTATGTCGAGATTGTCGATAATCTTTTCATTTCGATTGTCCGATCGGGTCCCAACAAGCGCCGCAATCGCCGCTGCGCTAAACGCCGTAACATAGGTCACGCCATACAAGCCTAAAACAGTCGACCAACCTGCGAACCAACTATCGACATGCGCATAACCGATATTGAGCCAGGGAAAGCCTGTAAAAAGTGTGGCACGAAGCCACTCAGAAAGGGTCCAGGCGCTGGCCCAGGCAAAGCATGCCCAGAGCATCGCAGACAATGACGATCTGGAGACTGCTTTGACTTGATGTACGAGCCAGGCCGCGAGGCTGGCAAACAAAGCTAAATAGGCGCTGAGCGCGATAAGCGCGACGATCGCAAGCGGCATGGGCATGTAGCCATACACATGCATGCTGATGGTGAGCCAATACAGACCAACCACAAAGTGACCCAAAGCAAAAAACCAGGCTCTACGGGCCGCGTAGAGGCGGCCTGGCGCGCGCCAGATGCATGTGACGAGCCATGCCATGGTGCAAAGCTGCAGGGGGCTTAGTGCCCACTGGGGGAGAGGATTGGGCGCAAAGCTTAATGCGTGGACTGCGCCGCCAATGAGCAACCCGAGGACGAGTCGCCATTTCAGCCAGAGTGTGTTCACGCTGGCGGTGTCACGCGAACAGGTTCGGCCTTGCCGCGTGCTTTGGCGCGCAACCAGAGCGCGCGTCGTGCATCGGCGCGCATCACTTCGATACGCAAATCACCGTGCTGGCAGGCATCGCCTCTTTTGGGGATATGGCCAAGCTCATGCGCCAGCCAGCCACCGACTGTGTCGTATTCGCCGGTTGGCAGATCGGCGCCAAGTGCTTCGTTAAAGGCTTCAATCTCAGTGGTCGCCAGCAGACGCCAGGCGCGTACACCATCCGGGAAAATCGTTTTCTCGCCATCCACATCATATTCGTCCTCGATCGCGCCGACGATTTGCTCCAGCACATCTTCGAGGGTGACTAAGCCGGTGATGCCGCCATGCTCGTCGATGACCACGGCGATGTGGTTACGATTACGCCGAAACTCTTGGAGTAAGACGTTCAGTCGTTTCGTTTCGGGGATAAATACAGCTGGTCTGACGAGGTCACGTAAAGTCAGTTCTGTGTTGAGCAGATGACGCAACAAATCCTTGGTCATGACCACGCCGATAATGTTCTCGCGGGAACCTTCGAACACTGGAAAACGCGAGTGGGCGGTTTCAATGATCTCCGGCATCAGTGTCGCGATCGGTTGCGACACATCGAGCAAGTCCATGCGTGCGCGTGGCACCATGACATCGACAGCTGTTTGTTCAGAGACCGCCAGTGCGCCTTTGAGCATCGAATAGGCGTCCGCATCAATCAGCTCGCGTTCGCGGGCCGCATCCAGTACGGCCATGATGCCTTCGCGGTCTTCGGGTTCGCGCCGAACCAGCGACAGAAGGCGATCTAGGAGGCGGGGGCGGCTTGGCTTGGCCGAAGGTGTTGAATGATCGGCAGCAGGATAGGGATCTGACATCGTCCGGGGACAGAGTTTAGGAGAGTTAAGGATAACCTGAAAGTGACCTGTTGATCGTTAAAAAACGTGTCATTTCTCTTGAATCAGATAAGGGTTATCGATCCCCATCGCGCCGAGGATTCTTGTTTCCAATGCTTCCATGTGCTTGGCTTCACGCGCTTTGATGTGATCGTAGCCAAGCGCATGCAAGGTACCGTGAATCATTAAATGCGCCGCATGGCAAAGAAAGTCTTTGCGCTGCTCTTTGGCTTCGCGTGTGAGGACGGGAACACACAGCACGATGTCGCCTGCAGCGGTCCCATCCGGTTGCACGCCATACTCGAAGGTCAGCACGTTGGTGGCATAGTCTTTGTGACGGTATCCGGCATTGAGTGCTTGCGCTTCTTTCAAGCCGACCAGACGCAACCCGATTTGCATACGCGTGAAAGAAACTTTGCCATCATCCTGTGCCGCGAGCATGGCGCGGTGTATCCAGCGACGAATTTTCCAACGTGGCAAGGCTGGGACCTCGACCGCGTAATGGATCGTGAGGGACAGTTCAGCTGGCGTTTTGTTCGGCTTGTTCATACGCATCGACAATACGTGCCACCAGAGGATGCCGCACAACATCTCGACTCGTGAATGTTGTGACGGCGATGCCTTTGACATCCTCCAGCACTTTTACAGCGTGTGCGAGACCGCTTTTATGGCCTTTTGGTAAATCAACCTGTGAGGGATCTCCGGTGATGACAGCTTTGCTACCAAAGCCGATACGCGTCAAAAACATTTTCATTTGTTCGGGCGTGGTGTTTTGCGCTTCATCCAAAATCACGAAAGCGTGATTCAGTGTACGTCCGCGCATGTATGCGAGCGGTGCGATTTCAATGGTTTGTTTTTCAAACAAACGTTGCACGCGCTCGAATCCCATCAAGTCGTAAAGCGCGTCGTAAAGAGGGCGCAGATAGGGATCGACTTTTTGCGCGAGATCGCCGGGTAAAAATCCCAGACGTTCGCCTGCCTCGACCGCAGGACGTGTCAGAACGATACGTTGAACCGTATCGCGTTCCATCGCATCGATTGCGCATGCAACAGCCAGCCAGGTTTTGCCTGTTCCGGCAGGGCCCACACCGAACGTGATGTCGTGTTTCAGTATGTTGTTGAGATAGTCGCGCTGGCGCGGTGTGCGTGGACGCAAGTCACTGCGCCGCGTGCGCAAGGCGATCGTGCCACTTTCGTCGTCCAGTGGCGGAAACTCGCTGGGATCAAAAGCAGGCATGGTGGGCGTCACAGAACGACCCACGCCAATTTCGACAAGGCCAAGCTGAATGTCATCGACGGATAACGCATGCTGGGCGGCGCGGTCATGAAACGCGAAAATCATTTTGCTGGCAGCCTCAGCGTGCGCACCGCGGATGGTGAGCTTGCTGCCTTGTCTGGTCAGTTCGAGATCGAGGCCATCGGCGATTTGACGCAGGTTCACGTCCAGAGGGCCGCAGAGGTTAGCCAACTGTTGGTTGCTGCCATCAAGCGTCATTTTGACGGGAAGCGGACGCGCACGCGATGAGGTTTTAACGGGAGGGCGACTCATGATGCCGCTCCGCTAACTGGACTCGTCATCGCATCGTCCTGAATGGCCACTCGACCTCTGAAGGTATTGGTCATCGCGTCCGTGATCACGACATCGATCATCTGTCCGATGAGTCGGGGATTGCCGGGGAAATTGACGATGCGGTTGTTCTCGGTGCGTCCGCTGAGCTCGTTGGGATCGCGTGTCGAGGTGCCTTCGACCAGAATGCGTTGTGTCGATCCCACCATGCTGCGCGCAATCGCATGCGCTTGTTCGTTGATCAGGGCTTGGAGGCGTTGTAAGCGTTGTAGTTTGACTGTCTGTGGCGTGTCATCCACAAGGTCGGCAGCCGGGGTGCCAGGACGGCGCGAGTAAACAAAGGAAAACGAGGTGTCGAAGCCGATTTCTTCGATCAGCTTCATGGTTTTTTCAAAATCCTCTTCGGTTTCACCGGGAAAGCCCACGATAAAGTCGGAAGAAAGTGTCAGTCCCGGGCGGGCGGCGCGTAATTTGCGCACAACTGATTTGAACTCGATCGCGGTATAGCCGCGTTTCATGGCCGCGAGTACGCGATCACTGCCGGCCTGAACTGGTAAATGCAGAAAGGAAACGAGCTTGGGTAGTCGCGCGTAGACCTCAATCATGCGCGTCGTCATTTCTTTTGGGTGAGAGGTGGTGTAGCGAATACGCTCAATCCCTGGAATTTCGTGAACGTATTCAAGGAGCGTGGCAAAGTCGGCGATTTCAGCGTGTTCGTCTGCACTCATGCGTCCGCGATAGGCGTTGACGTTTTGACCGAGCAAGGTAACTTCTTTGACACCTTGATCCGCGAGGTCGGCGACTTCGGTGAGCACATCTTCAAAAGGACGGGAGATCTCCTCGCCGCGTGTGTAGGGCACGACACAAAAACTGCAGTATTTGCTGCAGCCTTCCATGATGGAGACAAACGCCGTCGCGCCTTCGACGCGCGGTGGTGGCATCGCATCGAATTTCTCAATTTCGGGGAAACTGATATCGACTTGGGAACGTCCCTCCGAGCGACGGCGGGCGATCATCTCAGGCAGGCGGTGCAGGGTCTGAGGTCCAAACACAACATCCACATAAGGTGCGCGATCGACAATGGCCGAGCCTTCCTGGCTGGCGACGCATCCACCCACCCCAATGACGAGATCGGGATTGAGCGCTTTCAGGTGTTTGATCCGACCCAGGTCAGAAAAGACTTTTTCCTGCGCTTTTTCACGAACGGAACAGGTGTTGAACAAAATAACGTCCGCGTCTTCGGGCGTTTGCGTGACGACGACGCCGCGCTCCTGTCCAAGAACGTCGAGCATTTTGTCTGAGTCGTACTCATTCATCTGGCAGCCAAAGGTGCGGATGAATACTTTTTTTGGATTGTCTGTGTTTTGCATGATGGTGCCGGAGCGGGTGTTAATCCCGTGGGCAATATTGAAAGTAAAGACGTAGTTTACCGTGTCGACAACAAAATGGGCGCCTGAGCGCCCATTTGTTTGCTGATATGAAAAATGGTCAGGATTTATTCCTGATAAACCTCTTCGACTTCGTCACGTTTTTTGACGGGTTTGATCATGTCTTCGCGTGTCACGCCCAACCACATTGCGATGGAGGCACCCACAAAAACGGAGGAGTAAATACCAAACCAGATACCAATCGTCAGCGCCAGGGCAAAATAGTGCAGTGTGGGACCGCCAAAGATCAGCATGGTGAGCACCATGATCTGAGTCGAGCCGTGCGTGATGACCGTGCGGGAGATCGTTTGTGTAATCGCGCTGTTGATGACTTCAGTGACCGGGATGTCGCGCTCTTTGCGGAAGTTTTCACGGATACGATCCATGATCACAACGGATTCGTTGACGGAGTAACCTAAGACCGCCAACACGCCAGCAAGCACGGGGAGAGAAAACTCCCAGCCAAAGAAAGCAAAAAAGCCCAGAATAATGACCACATCGTGCAAGTTGGCCAACACACCCGCGACCGCAAACTTCCATTCAAAACGCACGGCGAGGTAGACCACAATGCCGATCACAACGAAAAGCAGCGCGAGCAGCCCGTTTTCGACAAGCTCGCGTCCGACTTGCGGTCCGACAAACTCGACTCGCCTCAACTCAGCCGAAGAATCGGTCGCTTTCAAGGCTTGCATGACAGTTTCACTTTGGGCCGCAGAAGTTTGTCCTGCACCCAAAGGTAAACGAATCATGACGTCACGGGATGTGCCGAAGTTTTGCACTTGAAAGTCCGAATAGCCCAAACCAGATACGGAGCTTCTGATTTGATCCAGCGGTGCTGATTGCGTGTAGCTGACTTCCATGACGGTTCCGCCTGTGAATTCGATCGACAGGTGAAAACCGCGTGTGATGATAAAAAATACAGCAGCGATGAAAACAACCACGCTGATGACGTTCAGCACAAAAGCATGGCGCATGAACGGGATGGTGCGTTTGATTCGAAAAAGTTCCATGATCAGTCCTTGGGTTTCCAGACCGTTCCAATCGAGATCGACTGGAGTTTTTTCTTGTGTCCGTACCAGAGGTTGGCCAAGGCGCGCACGCCGACCACCGCTGAGAACATGGAGGTGAGAATGCCCAGGCAGTGAACGACCGCAAAGCCCCGCACCGGTCCTGAACCAAACACCAGCAAGGCGACGCCCACGATGAGCGTTGTCAGGTTGGAGTCGACAATCGTGCCCCAGGCGCGCTCAAAACCGAGATTGATGGCGTTTTGAGGCGACTCTCCGTTACGCAGTTCTTCTCGTATTCGCTCGTTGATCAGTACGTTGGCGTCGATCGCCATGCCCAGTGTCAGTGCAATCGCAGCGATACCAGGCAGGGTCAGTGTCGCTTGCAGCATGGATAGCAGGGCAAGCAGTAACAAGACGTTGAGCGCCAGACCCACAGTGGAGAACACGCCAAACAGGTGGTAATAAATCACCATGAAAATGGCAATACCGATAAAACCGTAGAGTGTGGAGTTGAAACCTTTCTCGATGTTCTCAGCGCCCAGGCTCGGACCGATTGTGCGTTCTTCGATGATTTCCATTGGAGCCGCAAGCGAGCCCGCGCGCAGCAGGAGGGCCGTATCGGCAGCTTCTTCGGCGGTCATGCTGCCGGAGATCTGCACTTGGCCGCCAGGAATTTCACCTCGAATGACCGGCGCGGTGACAACCTCACCACGACCCTTTTCAAACAACAAAATGGCCATGCGTTTGTTGACATTGTCGCGGGTGACGTCACGGAAAATGCGGGCGCCTTTCGCGTCCAAGGTAAGATGAACGGCAGGCTGCTGGTTCTGACTGTCACGACCGGCTTGTGCATCTTGAAGATTTTCGCCGGTCAGGACAACCTGGCGGCGCACCAGCAGAGGTCGGCCATCACGATCCTGATAACGCTCGAGACCGAAAGGCACTGTGCCGGCGGCAAGCGCGCTGGCTGCTGCGGGCGAGTCGTCCACCATCCGGATTTCAAGGGTCGCGGTGCGTCCCAGAATGTCCTTCGCTTTGGCAACGTCTTGAACGCCAGGCAGCTGGACAACGATGCGGTCTGCACCTTGTTGTTGAATGATCGGCTCAGCAACGCCGAGCTCATTGATACGGTTGTGCAGAGTCGTGATGTTTTGTTTGACCGCACTGGTTTGAACGGCCGTGATGGCAGCCTGGCTTAACCGTCCAACGATCTGCAGACGACCGCCCTCTGTTCGCTCGATCATTTGCAAGTCGGGGTTGCGGGTGCGCAGTGCAGAGATCGCACGGTCACGCAGCGCGTCTGTGTTGAAGGACAAGACAACTGACATGCCTTCACGCTCGATACCGGTTGATTCAATGCGTTGATCGCGCAAGGCCACACGCAAATCTGTCACCAGGGCGTCGTAGCGTGAACTCAGTGCGCCTTGCATGTCGACTTGCAACAGAAAGTGCACGCCTCCGCGCAAATCCAGGCCTAAATACATAGGATGTGCACCGATCGCGCTCAACCAGGAAGGCGATGCAGGCAAGAGATTCAGTGCAACGGTGTAAGAGGGATCCGCGGGATTCGGATTTAGCGCCTTCTCAAGAAGATCGCGCGCTTTCAGTTGGATATCCGTGCTGCTAAATCGTGCGCGAACGGTTCCTACTGTGCCATTGAGCTCGAAAGTGGCGCCAGTGTTCTGGATACCCGCTTGCTGCAGAATAGTTTGTACGCGATCGAGGGTGGCGTTATCGATTTTCAGGGTTGCCTTGGCGCTCGACACCTGCACGGCAGGTGATTCACCATAAAAATTAGGCAGTGTATAGAGCAGGCCGATCACAACCGCGATCAGCACCGTCAGGTATTTCCAAAGGGGATAGCGGTTCATTGCCGACGGGGATCAAAAAGGGATTGCGCCCCGAGCAACACGCTGCGGGGCGATGTGCAGACTTTATTACAGCGCTTTAATCGTGCCTTTTGGCAGGACGGCCGACACTGAAGCTTTTTGCATAATGATTTCAACTGGCTTGTCAGCCATTTCAGCGACTTCGATCGTGACATAGTTGTCGGTGACCTTGGTGACTTTGCCGAGCAGGCCGCCTGCGCTGATGACTTCGTCGCCCTTGGCCAGTGCGGCCAAAAGTGCTTTGTGTTCTTTTTGACGCTTCATCTGAGGACGAATCATCAGGAAATACAGCACAACGAACATCAGGAGAATGGGAGCCATTCCCATCAGTGAGCTAGCTGTATCAGCAGCCTGTGCCAGCACGAGGCCGGATATTGCTTGAGCAGACATTAAGGTCTCCTTTATAAAAAGTAAGGTGGTCGCTATTGTACCGACTTGGAGGCGCGATCTTTGGCAAACTTTGTTCGCCAAGGGTTAAATGCCCCTTTTGCGATCGCTTCGCGCATTTCAGCCATGATGGTGAGGTAGAAATGCAGGTTATGCAAGGTGTTGAGACGTGCGCCTGTGATTTCGTTCGCGCGCTGCAGGTGGTGCAGGTATGACAGGGAAAAGTTCTGGCAGGTGTGACAGCCGCAACTTGGGTCCAGCGGGCGGGTGTCGTCGCGATACTTGGCGTTGCGGATCTTCACGTCGCCGAAGCGGGTAAACAACCAGCCATTGCGAGCGTTGCGGGTGGGCATCACGCAGTCAAACATGTCGATGCCTTGCGCCACGCCTTCGACCAGATCCTCAGGCGTACCCACACCCATCAGGTAACGGGGCGAGTGCTCGGGAAGGCGCGGGGCGACATGGTTGAGGATGCGCAGCATGTCTTCTTTGGGTTCGCCAACAGATAAGCCTCCGATCGCGTAACCATGAAATCCGATCTCTTTTAGACCTGCAAGGGATTCGTCGCGCAGTGTTTCAAACATGCCTCCCTGAACAATCCCGAACAAGGCGTTCGGGTTGCCCAAGGCATCAAAGGACTCGCGCGAACGTCGCGCCCAGCGCAGGGACATCCGCATCGAGCGGGCGGCTTCTTCGGTGGTCGCGGGGCGATCATTGATCATGTAGGGCGTACATTCATCAAACACCATGACCACGTCCGAGTTCAGCGCGGTCTGGATGCGCATGGACTCCTCAGGGGTCAAAAATAGCCTGGCGCCATCGATCGGGGAGGCGAATTTCACCCCTTCCTCTGAGATCTTGCGCATGCCTTGAAGGCTGAAGACCTGGAAGCCACCCGAATCGGTGAGCAAGGGCTTCGACCATTTCATAAAGCCATGAAGGCCGCCATGTTTGGCGATGACTTCTGTGCCAGGGCGCAACCAAAGGTGAAAAGTATTGCCCAGCACAATCTGGGCGCCAACCTCCTCGAGCTCATGGGGCAACATGGCTTTCACCGTGCCATATGTGCCAACTGGCATAAAAATGGGAGTTTCCACGACACCGTGGTTCAGGGTCATGCGGCCGCGACGTGCTTGTCCGTCCGTGGCAAGCAGTTCAAATGTCAATCCAGACTGAGTTGCTGGAGTGTGAGGGGCGTCTGGTTGCGTCAATTTTTTGTCCGTTCGAGAAACATGGCGTCACCATAGCTGAAAAAGCGATAGCGCTCTTGAATGGCGTGCTGGTAAGCATGTTTCATCCTGTCTAAGCCGATGAAAGCTGAAACCAGCATCAGCAGCGTGGATTGTGGCAGGTGAAAGTTGGTGATCATCGCGTCGACGACTCTGTACTCGAAGCCTGGCGTAATGAATAAGCGCGTGTCCCCCGATTGAGGGGCGCTCATCGTGGGATCGATTTTGGCTGCCGATTCCAACGCCCTGACGCTTGTGGTGCCAACCGCGATCACTCGTCCGCCTGTCGCGCGTGCCCGGGCAATTGCGTCAATGGTCGATTCGGGTACGGTGTACCACTCCGCATGCATGACGTGTTTAGCCAGATCGCCATCTCTGACAGGCTGGAAAGTTCCCGCCCCGACATGCAATGTGACAAATGTACGTGCAATCCCAAGACGCTCGAGTTCTTCGAACAAGGTTTCATCAAAGTGCAAACCGGCGGTAGGGGCTGCGACTGCGCCGGGTTCGCGTGCGTACACAGTCTGGTAACGCTGCAGGTCTTGTGCATCCGGCTGGTGGGTAATATAGGGTGGCAGGGGCAGTGATCCGTATTGATCGAGAATGTCCAGGACGGGGGACTGGAATTTCAAGACAAAGAGGTCGTCTGAACGTCCGAGGACCGTCACATCCACTGCATCGGCAAGCCTGAGCATTGTCCCTGCGCCTGGCGACTTGCTTGAGCGAACATGCGCGAGCGCTTCATCTGTCGCTGTGATTCGCTCGATCAGAACCTCGACCTTGCCGCCCGTCGCTTTATGACCCAATAGTCGCGCTTGCATGACGCGCGTGTCGTTAAACACGAGCAAGTCGTTGGGTTTCAGTAAGGATGGAAGAGAGGAAAACTTCAGATCCTGGAGCTTGCCCGTTGCATCGACGTGCAACAAGCGACTGGCTGTGCGCGTCGCGGCGGGCGTTTGGGCAATCAGCTCGGGCGGTAGCGCATAATCAAAATCGGCGAGGGAAAGAGGAGTGGGCACGCGATAACCAGAAAAAAGGGGCAATAGAACAAACGTAATCGGGCATTTTAAGCGCGTCGGCGTGCTTTTTTTGTATGCTGTGGACTTGGACTCTCAAATAGGTGATGGTATGCAAGGTGGCAATTTGCGGATATGGAAACTCTTAGGCATTCAATGTCTGATCGCGCTTGGATTTTTTTCAGGTGTCCAGGCCCAAACCGCGACCCAGGTTTCCCTGCCGCCTGAGCTTGCCCGTGCATGGGCGCAGACCAAGCTCCCCGAATCTGCGCTTTCGCTTGTGGTCCAGGAGATCGGTGGACCGCGTTTGGCTGCAGTATCTTCGGAGACTCCTCGCAACCCCGCTTCGGTCATGAAGCTCGTGACGACGTACGCCGCATTGTCTCGGTTGGGACCGAATTATGTCTGGCATACCAATTTCATGATGGATGCAGAGTCCCGCGTGAATGAAAAGGGTGTGCTGAGCGGCCCGCTTTATTTACGGGCTGGAGGCGATCCGGTCTTAATGTTGCCAGATGTCTGGCGTCTGATGCGTGATCTGCGTTTGCGCGGCATCAAAGAAATCTCTGACATCGTGATCGATCGGTCCATTTTTGGTGACGTGACGATTGATCCCTCGACCTTCGATGGTTCGGCTGACCGGCCTTACAACGCCAGTCCGGATGCTTTCATGGTGGGCTTTGGCGCAATGCGTCTGGTGTTCTCACCTGATCCCGCGACTAAGACCTGGAAATATTTTGTCGATCCACCTCTGCCAGGTGTCGAGCTTGAGGCCAATGTGGCCTGGCAGGATGGTCAATGTCCCGGCTCGCCGAATGTCACGACCGACACCACCATCTCGGGAGACAAGGTTCGCATTCGTGTCACTGGACGTGGCGCGGGCTCCTGTGGCGAGTTTGATGTGTTTCGTTTAGCCTTGTCGCAGCAAGAGTTCGGCGCGCGGGTATTACGCGAAATCTGGCGTGAAGTGGGCGGGACGATGACGGGTCAAGTCCGTTCAGGTTCTATCCCTGGCAGTGCGATCGCGGTGGCTTCTCACCAATCGCCGCCCCTCTCCGAGGTGATTCGCCTGATTAATAAGCGTAGTAACAATGTGATGACACGCGTGCTGTTGTTGACACTGGGCGCCGAGGCGGGTCGCAAACCTGCGACCGTCGCGGGAAGTGTTCAAGTCGCACAAGACGTTTTATCCCGGCAAGGTTTGCCAATGAAGGGTATGGTGTTGGATAACGGCTCCGGACTGTCCAGAAATGGCGTAGTCTCTGCAGAGAGTTTGACGCAGATGCTCAACCGCGCCTGGACTTCACCGGTGATGCCCGAGTTTGTGTCTTCTCTGGCGATTCTTGGTGTCGATGGAACAACACGTTATCGTTTGCGTGATCCCGCGACTAAATCGCTTGCGCATTTGAAAACGGGTGCCTTACGCGATGTCCGTTCTATTGCAGGTTATGTTTGGTCAACAAGCGGTAAACGTTATATCGTAGTCAGTATGGTGAATCACGAGCGTGCGCACGAAGCGCGCTCTTTTGAAAACGCATTGATTGCGTGGCTCACAGCCAAGTAATCGGGAGAGGTCACCATGAAGCTGAAATATTTATGGCCCGCGCTGGCCTTGCTAGGCTTTGCCCCTTCAGCCATGGCCGAAGTCTGTCAGGCGAAATTTTTCCATGATGGTGGCGAGATAGAAATTGTAGGTTCTGGCTTGATACAAGTTGCCGCCAAACTGAATTTCAGCCAAGTGAAAAAGTCTTCTGCACAGCAATGTCAGGCTTTGGTAAAGGGTTATGCCAATTACGCCTTGCTTGGCATGTTGTCCGGGGAAACCGATGTGGATCACGTCATGCACGTGAATGGGGTCAAATCGAGCTTGACCAAACCCGGCGTTCCGAAAAAAGCGGGCGACGCGGATGTGGATGTGCAGATGCTGAGCCTCTTTGGTTATGGCGAGCCTGTCCGTGCCGCCGGACAGCGTTTTGCCCCGCAATCTTTCCGACTGGCAATTGGGGATCCTAAAAGAGGTCCTACGACACCTTTGACCGTGCGCATGGGAGAAAAAACAGTGGGCGCACAGCAGCGTATTGAAACTGCGGCTGGACAACAATCCTGCTGGCCGGTGCGATATTCGCGCGGCACGGATCCGACGGTTGTGCATGTCAGAGGAGCCATGATTCCCCTTCCAAACATTCAGTCGCAAGTCACTGACTGGTTTTGTCCCAGTCTCAATCTTGTGATGAAGCAAGAGATCATGCAGTCTGGCCAGCGCTCCGTGATCGAAGTCAAATCGATTCGTTAATGCGTATGCATGGCAAGAGGACCGAGACAAGCCCGCTACGATTGTTGTCGGGTGGCTTGTTTGTTTTGTTTTGTTTCGCCTTGCTTTCGCTACGATCAGGCGCAGTGGATTTGGCGTGGTCTGAATTTTTCGCGCTGATTGCCGGGCGGGATGTCGGCGATCCACTTTTGCAGACAGTACTCTTCGAGTTACGACTGCCGCGTGTGTTGTTCGCGATCATTGTGGGTGGGGCTCTGGCCTTAAGTGGTGCAGTCATGCAGGCGCTGTTTCGTAATCCTCTAGCTGAACCTACCTTGATTGGTATTTCGTCTGGCGCCTCGCTTGGCGCTGTCACCGCATTGCTGTTTGGTTTTGGAAGCCTGCTCTTCATGAGTTTGGCGGGATTCACAGGTGCCGTGATAGCGACGTTTGCCGTTTATTTAGTGGGACGGCGCGTACCGGGCTTGGCTGGACTGCTGCTGGCGGGAATAGCGATCAACGCGTTCGCGCTGAGTCTGGTGAGTTTGCTCATTACTTTCGTGGCAGACGCTCAGTTTCGAAGTTTCGCGTTCTGGTCTCTTGGCAGCCTCACGCATGCGAGCTGGTCCAGTCTGGCTTGGCTCATGCCCTGGTCAGTTTTATTGTCGCTTTGGCTATGTGCGCGCTGGCGCATACTCAATGCGCTCTTGCTTGGGGAACGTGAAGCACAGCATCTTGGTTTCGCATTGGATCGAGTACGTCGGGAACTCATTATTGCGATTTGTTTGTTGGTGGGACCCCTTGTCGCCGTGACTGGGGGGATTGCTTTCATTGGTCTGGTGATGCCGCATGTGCTGAGACTGTGGCTAGGTGCGGATCATCGCTTGTTGTTGCCCATGTCCTGGATTGGTGGCGCGACAGCTTTGTTACTTGCAGATGGCTTGGCGCGACTGATGGTGATGCCCGCCGAGCTTCCCGTCGGTGTCATCACCAGTCTTGTAGGCGGACCTTTCTTTCTCTGGTTGCTATTGAGTCAAACCGCCCGCACTCGCTAGCAACTCAAAGCCCGAGCGATCCCCAGATCGCGTCCACATGGGCTTTAGTCGCAGCATCCATCTCGATCGGTTTGCCCCATTCACGTTGCGTTTCGCCAGGCCACTTGTTGGTCGCATCCATCCCCATTTTTCCACCCAAGCCCGAGACGGGCGAGGCGAAATCCAGGTAGTCGATCGGAGTGTTTTCAACTAACAGCGTGTCTCTGACGGGATCCATACGCGTTGTCATAGCCCAGACCACCTCTTTCCAGTCGCGTGGATTGATATCCTGATCGACGACCACGATGAACTTGGTGTACATGAACTGTCTGAGCAAGCTCCATAAACCGAACATGACGCGTTTGGCATGTCCTGGGTATTGTTTGCGAATCGACACGACGGCTAGTCGATAACTGCAACCTTCGGGCGGCAGATAAAAATCAACGATCTCAGGGAGTTGCCGACGCAGGATCGGGACAAACACTTCGTTGAGTGCGACTCCGAGAACGGCGGGTTCGTCGGGCGGTTTGCCCGTGTAGGTCGAGTGGTAAATCGGATTGCGTCGCATGGTGATGCGATCGACGGTAAAGACAGGAAACCAGTCTTGTTCGTTGTAGTAGCCGGTATGGTCGCCATAGGGACCTTCGAGGGCCAGCTCGTAGTCCGATGAGGGAGGTGGATTCACACCCTCTGGAATACTCGGACGGATCGCGCGCGGATCGCTGCTCGGCAACAGGTGTCCTTCAAGAATAATTTCTGCGGTTGCCGGTACCGACAGGTTGCTGCCCAGCGCCGAAGTCACTTCGGTGCGACCGCCTCTGAGCAATCCAGCGAACTGATATTCAGACAGCGAGTCGGGTACAGGCGTGACGGCCCCAAGGGTGGTGGCGGGGTCCGCGCCGAGCGCGACGGCGATTGGAAAAGGGGTGCCGGGATGCGCGAGCGCGTGATCTCTAAAGTCGAGTGCGCCGCCACGATGCGAGAGCCAGCGCATGATGAGCTTGTTTCGACCGATCACTTGCTGACGGTAAATGCCGAGGTTTTGTCGTCTTGCATTGGGTCCACGTGGGATCACGAGTCCCCAGGTAAGCAGTGGGGCAACATCTCCGGGCCAGCAAGTCTGGATGGGGAGCTTGGCCAGGTCGACATTGTCGCCTTCCCATACGATTTCCTGACACGCCGCGCCGCGAACATTTTTGGGGCTCATGTCCCAAAGCGCAGCTTTGAGCATGGAGACTTTGGCAAGAGCGTCCTTGAATCCTTTGGGCGCTTCTGGCTCGCGCAAACTGGCGAGCAATTCACCGATGTCGCGAAGGGCGGTGGTGTCCGCTGCCCCCATGCCTTGCGCCACCCGCGTGGGCGTACCAAACAAGTTTGTCAGTACCGGCATGTCGTTTTTTTTGCCGTGATGCAGCGTATGTTCAAAAATCAATGCAGGCCCTTCAGCTTTGAGGACACGATCGGAGATTTCGGTCATCTCCAGCACACTCGAAACGGGGGCATGGATGCGTTTGAGATCGTTGTTTTTCTCGAGTTGGGAGATAAAGTCTCTCAGGTCTTTGTATTTCAAGATGTGCTTCCTGGCTGTGCGGGTGGATTAACCGAGATAGGTCTTGATGCGCTGCATGGCTTCTTGCAGGCGATCCAGACTGGTGGTGTAGGCAAAGCGCATGGTGTGCGCGGCATGGGCGGGACCGAAATCGAGTCCCGGTACCGCGGCCACGCGTGCGCCGTGAAGCAGCGCTTGGGAGAAATCGTAGCTGTCGCGCGAGTGGGCGGAAATGTCGGCATATACATAGAACGCACCATCTGGTTTAACGGGCACGGTGATGTTGAGTGCCTCGAGAGCCGGCACAACAAAGTCGCGACGCTTTCGAAATTCTTCGCGACGGTGCTCGTAGACGGAGAGTGTTTCGGGTTCAAAGCAGGCAAGCGCGCCGTATTGTGCGAGGGTGGGGGCGCAGATCGCGAGACTGGCGGCCATTTTTTCAATCGGAGCGACCAGGTGCGGAGGCACGATCATCCAGCCCAGTCGCCAGCCAGTCATATTGAAATACTTGGAAAAGCTGTTCAGGATAATGACATCATCGTCCAGACTCAAGGCTGATTGTCTCAATCCATCATAGGACAGGCTGAGATAGATCTCGTCCATCATGACAAAGCCGCCTCGCGCGCGGACTTCCTTGAAAATGCGCGCGAGTTCGGGTCTCTCGATAGAGGTGCCCGTCGGATTGCTCGGCGAGGCGATGAGCACGCCACGCGTTTTCGGTCCCCAATTGCGTGCGACGTCCTCTGCCGATAACTGAAATCGAGATGCAGCTGTTGTGGGAATGAGCTTGGTTGTGCCGCCCGCAGAGCCGACGAAATTTCGGTTGGGTGGGTAGCACGGGTCGGGCATGAGTACTTCGTCACCTGGATTTACAAGCGCCATGGCTGCGAGCAGCAATGCGCCGCTGGCTCCCGAAGTGACGATTACGCGGCTGGGATCGAAGATTGCGCCAAGCTGGGTGGCGTAGAATCCAGCGATCGCCTCGCGCAACTCCGGAAGTCCCGCGGGTGGGCAGTAACCGCTGAGACCTGCTCGAGCTGCTCGCTCCATAGCAGCCACGACAGCGGGTGCTGCGGTAAAGTCGGGTTCACCGACACCCAGGCTGATAATGTCGATGCCGGCACGTGTGAGCGCCGAGGCTTCCTTTAAAAGCTCGACTGCGTGAAATGTGACTGTATCGTGTGTCCGTGCTGCCAGTGCCGTCATCTTGCCATTCTCCATCCAGGAGCAGAATTGTAGTGGTTACCCAACCGTCTCGAAGGGCTTTTCTCACAGGGCGCAGAACGCCTGCCTCGCCGTGGGGGCAATTTTGTGCCCGATTGTCGCGCACCTGCCTCGGACGAGTCAGGTGGGATCAGCATGCGCAGACTTCACAAGCCTGGCTGGAACCCGCTCGCGCGGTGGACATCATGCACGCTCAAGCTTTGTGCAGTGAGTTTGGGGCGCAGCTGATCTTGCTGCATTCCGACGCCCGTCCGGATGAAAGCCGTCCGGTGCTATGGGTTGACTCGCGTGCGTCTTGGGCGCAGCTTGAGTGCGTCGATTCTGCGTCAGGTTTGTGGCGGGTCGATGCGGGCGTGACGCTTGAATCGTTACATCGCAATGGAGTGGGTGTATTTGCCGAGTCTTACGACCCGAGCCATGCCGACCGCACTTTGGCGCAGTGGTTTGCGAGTCCTTTTGCCGGAAATCTCCTGCACAGCGGTATTGTGCAGGCAGAGGTCATGCTTGCCGACGGAACACTTGAGTTGTTAGGACCTTTCGGTGCCAAGGCGAGTACTCCACTCAGGAGTTTGTCTGTACAAAAGAAAATTCCGAAACTTTTCGAGCTGGCGCAGTCCCCCGAAGCAGTGTTATGCGCGCAGTGCGACCCTTGGCCGATGCGTTATCGGCTGGACGCCTTGATGTCGCAATCGGGTGATTCGCTCAATTTGGCTTGGCTGTTTCAAGGCCACGGTGGTAGTCTTGCATGGTTACAGACCTTATGGTTGCGGGCGCCTGACGACCAGTATGCTCCTTTTGTGCAAAGTTCTTCTGATCGAAACACGGCCTTGATCGCAGATGCTGCAGACAAGCTCGAACAAGCGATTAAACAGACCCTAGATCCAGCGGGGTTATTTGGCAAGACTCCGGCAGCAAAAGGGCTAGAATCCCTTCAATTCACTTGACCTGACAAAGGGCCATCACAGATATGGAAAAAACTTTTCGCCAAGCCGCTCTTGATTATCACGAGCAGGGACGTCCAGGCAAAATCTCGATTGCGCCCACCAAGATGCTATCCAATCAACGGGATTTGGCACTGGCGTATTCACCGGGTGTGGCTGCAGCGTGCGAGGAGATTGTTTCCGATCCGGCGAATGCTTTTCGCTACACCGCCCGGGGTAACTTGGTCGGTGTGATCACCAATGGCACAGCGGTTCTGGGTTTGGGCAATATCGGGGCATTGGCCTCCAAGCCCGTCATGGAAGGCAAGGCGGTTTTGTTTAAAAAATTCGCCGGTATCGATGTGTTCGATATCGAAATTAACGAACAGGACCCTGACAAGCTTGTCGAAATCATTGC
>JACCDX011856189.1_pt1 | contig 18977 bp, 19 predicted proteins | sample 7449681 | NCBI WGS metagenome assembly JACCDX01 (sample SAMN15323450, study PRJNA562643) | freshwater metagenome | isolation source: river surface water | place: USA:Blue River Watershed | collected 2017-08-18
AATGGTCGTTGCCTTCACAGCAGTTTCATCGTTGCTCACCAAGCAGGGTGCTGATGCAGCCCAAACCAGAATCGTGCGCCTCTCAAAGCTTCCCGTCGGGGGCACATATTCATTTACCACCGCAGCACAAGGCGTACCAGCGATCGCCTTCCGCACCAAAGCTGGCGTCTTCGCATATTCGATGATCTGCACCCACCAGGGATGTAACGTCACCTATAACAAGGCAAATAAGAAATTAATCTGCCCATGCCATGGTGCTCAATTTGATCCACTCAAGGGCGGCAAGCCGCTCAAAGGCCCAGCAGAAACTCCGCTGGCATCGGTTAAGGTCGCAGTAAAAGGCGGCTGGGTAGTCGAAGCTTAATAATTCTCCTAAATTTATAACAGGAAAATCTCAGAAAGCTCGGGCAAGATGTGGGCTATGAAGAACCTCAAACCAATCATCGCATTTGTTGCAGGCGCTGCAGTTGCCGGAACCATGGCCACCGCAGCAACATCTCCAACTCCTACAATCACCGCATGTGCTGATTCACGTACCAAGGCTCTCTATCTCGCCACCAATGGCGCATGTACCGGCACTCGTACTCCTATTGTTATTGGCAACGCATCTTCCATAGATGCTAAAACAATCGCCTCACTTGTGACGCCTTCAGTTGTATCAATCAAGGTGACTTCATCGGCAGGCGGCGGCAACGGCTCGGGTTCTATCTACAAATCTTCCTCTTCAATCAGCTACATCATCACCAACAATCACGTGGTTGAGGGCGCTGCCAGCAGCGGAACCATCACGGTCGAGCTCCTCAACGGCGATCAGCACAAGGCAACTATTGTTGGCCGCGATGCTAATTACGATTTAGCAGTCTTAAAGGTGAATATCGGCAATCTCCCTGAAATTGGAATCGGTGACTCTTCGAAGGTCAGCGTAGGAGATTCAGTATTGGCGATTGGCTCGCCACTTGGATTAGCCAACACTGTTACTAGTGGAATTATCTCTTCGCTCAATCGCCCGGTGACTACCGGTTCGACCGGTTCTGAGTCCTACGTCAATGCGATTCAGACCGATGCTGCAATTAACCCTGGTAATTCAGGTGGCGCACTCGTTGATAGCCAAGGTCGAATCATCGGCGTCAATTCAGCAATTGCAACGCTGAGCTCTGGTGGAACGAGCGGCAATATCGGACTTGGTTTCTCTATCCCCATCAATGAAGCGAAGCGAATTGTCGATGAGATCATTGCAACTGGTAAGTCGACCCGACCAGTACTTGGCGTCTTCTTCGACCCTACCTACACAGGTGTTGGCGCGAAGATCTCTCGACTCAGCGCTGGCGAGGGCGCCGAGAAAGCCGGCATTCCAGTTGGTTCAATCATCACCGCAATTAATGGCGTTAAGACTCCAGATACCGAGAGCGCAATTGTGCGAATTCGATCCATGGTTCCTGGCGCTTCTGTAACGGTGACAGTCACCTTGCCAACTGGAGGCGAGAAGAGCTTTAAGGTCACGCTCGGCTCAGCGCCAAGCTCAACTAGCTGATTACTGATTGAACTTGGCCGATGCACCTGCGCTCGGCAGTGAGGTGAAGAATCTCGGTGCTTTAAAGCCCTTGGCTGCATAAGCTTGGCGGATCGATTCCTTAACGTTCTCGATTTGATCAGCCGCAATTAACGCAATTGCGCTACCGCCAAATCCACCGCCGACCATGCGCGCACCTAGTGCGCCGACAGCGAGAGCGGCATCAACAGCAGTATCGAGTTCAGGGCAAGAGACGGTGTAATCGTCGCGGAGTGAGATATGCGATTCGTTGATGAGGCGACCGAGGTTCTGGAAATCCGAAGCCTTGAGTGCAGCTACGGCATCTTTTACTCGTTGAATCTCAGTCACCGCATGTCGAGCGCGGATGTACTCAACATCACTTACCTCTGACTTGTGAGCATTGAGGAGCTCCATGGTGAGATGGCGCATTGAGGGCATACCTAATTTCGCTGCAACCGCTTCGCACGAAGCTCGACGTTCAGCATATCCACCATCGACCAAGGCGTGATGGGCTTGAGTATCGATAATGAGAAGTTCCAGGCCAGCAGAGGCGACATCGAATGGAACTGATTCAGTTGTGAGATCACGGCAATCGAGAAGGAGGGCAGAACCCTCGCGCCCCATGAGAGAGACCGATTGATCCATAATTCCGCATGGCATGCCAACATAATCGTTCTCCGCCTTCTGGGTAGCGCGCGCTAAATCCTCAAGCGACTTACCGAGTTGAAAGAGAGTATTGAGTCCAACAGCGACTGAGCACTCAAGAGCGGCAGATGAAGATAGACCCGCACCTGATGGAACAGTGCCATCGACAAGGATATCTACGCCAGTTGAGATTCCCATCGTCCAGATAACTCCGAGGACATATTTCTCCCACTCGCCTGCGCTACCTGGCTTAACATCATTAATATCAATCGTGAAGATTCGGTTCTTACGCTGTTGTGATGCGATGCGTACCAAGCCATCGCTATTGCGAGCTATTGCCGCATAGGTGCGATCTGCGATGGCAAAGGGAAGAACAAAACCTTCGCTGTAATCGATATGTTCGCCAATTAAATTAACTCGACCTGGCGCCTCAGCACTTACTTCGGCGCGGTGGCCGTAGAGCTCATGGAATGCGTTCTCCAGACTTGCCATGGGTTAGAGCTTTACATCTTTAAGTTGTTGGGCAGATTGCTCTGGCTTCATATCCATAATAAAGGCGCCCATCGCAGATTCGGAACCTGCAAGGTACTTTAACTTTCCAGGTGCGCGACGCACTGAGGTAATCTGCCAATGCAGACGTAGAAGATCGCGACCTTCACGTACCGGAGCTTGATGCCAAGCAGCGATGTAAGCCATCTCAACACCAAAGACCCCATCGAGGCGTTGCATTACCTCGATAGCCAGTGATGGGAATGAGTCGCAGGCAGCTGGGGAGAGCTCAGTGAGATCAGCGACAGGTTGGAGCGGAGCGACATGAATCTCAAATGGATAACGTGATGCATAAGGCGTGTAAGCAACCCAGTGTTCGTTGCGAGCGATAATACGCACGCCATCACGGAGTTCTCGCGCCAAGACATCATCGAATAGAACGTGGCCAGTCTTCGCCTTATGGTCGCGGGCAACTGCCAGCATCTTGCTCACTCGAGGAGGAAGATATGAGTAGGCGTAGATCTGACCATGTGGGTGGGCGAGGGTCACGCCAATCTCTTCACCACGGTTTTCGAATGGCGCAATATGTTGAACGTAGGGAAGTTTCGAAAGCTCTTCCGTGCGATCACGCCAAGCCTCTAACAATGTGCGCACACGTTGTGGCGAGAGAGTCTTAAACGAACCCCCATGATCGCCGGTAAAGCAGATAACTTCGCACTTACCTGCCGCCACACCCTCATCGGTATCTGCGCCAACTAAATCTGGGAGAGCGAAATCTCCAACCGGTGGACGAAGTGATGGCGATCGGTTATCGAAGACTACGACTTCATAATCAGCCTCTGGAATCTCGGTAAGGAGATCGCTGGTGGTAGGGCAGAGCGGACATAACTCTTTTGGCGGTAGAAAAACGCGCCCCTGGCGATGAGCTGCCATTGCGACCCATTCGTTGAGCAGGGGATCGAGGCGGAGTTCGCCAATGCCTGGTTGTTCTTCCTTTTCGCGCTGATCTTTGACGGTACGAGATTGACCTGCAGTGTCGTAATAGCGAATGGTGCGACCGTCGTTCATAGTGCGGTCGGTTCGAACGACTCCGGCAGATAGCTCTTTAATCTCGTTAATATCGTTCATAGGAGAGGGATTCTATCTCGATTAAGCCCAATTGAGAGTGCGTTCGATCGCTTTCTTCCACTCGGCATAGCCAGCAGCGCGATTTTCTGCCGTCGATGTTGGGCTCCAACGACGAGATTGTTGCCATTGTTTCTTCAACTCATCGGTATTGGACCAGACACCCACTGCAAGTCCTGCTGCATATGCTGCGCCAAGTGCGGTGGTCTCGGTTATCAATGGGCGAGTGATATCGATTCCCATAATATCTGCCTGCATCTGCATACAGAGCGAGTTCGCTGTGATGCCACCATCTACTCGCATCTCGTGCATTGGAACTCCGGAATCGGCAACCATGGCATCCATAACATCTCGTGTTTGATAACAGATCGCCTCAAGAGCAGCACGAGCAAGATGAGCCTTTGTTGCTGCTCGCGTGAGTCCAACAATTACACCTCGAGCATCGCTTCGCCAGTAAGGCGCGAAGAGACCAGAGAATGCAGGGACAAAGTAGACGCCACCGGTATCGGTGACGGTTGAAGCAAGTGCTTCGGTCTCTGCTGCATGGTTGATGATTCCGAGTTGATCGCGAAGCCACTGAATCGCCGAACCGGTAACTGCAACCGAACCTTCAAGTGCGTATCGCGCAGGTTGGTCACCGAGTTTGTAGCAGACCGTTGTGAGAAGGCCGTTCTTGCTTCGAACAATCTCGGTGCCGGTATTGAGAAGTGCAAAGTTTCCAGTGCCATATGTGGTCTTAGATTCGCCACGGTCGAAACAGACTTGACCAACCATCGCTGCCTGTTGATCGCCGAGGATTCCGGCGATTGGTACTGCGGCTCCGAGCGGGCCATGGGGATTGGTGTGTGCATATATTTCAGAGGAGGATCTAATCTCAGGTAGAACCGAGCGTGGAACTTCGAGGGCATCGAGAAGCTCTTGATCCCAATCGAGAGTCTCAAGGTTCATTAATAAGGTACGACTAGCGTTGGTGACATCGGTCAGATGTGCGCCACCTTGCACTCCGCCTGAGAGATTCCAGAGCAGCCAACTATCGATGGTGCCGAATCGAGCGGTGCCAGCTGATATGGCCTCAGCTACCGCAGGTGAGTTCTTAACCAACCAATGCATCTTGCTGCCAGAGAAGTACGGCGCGATGGTCAGCCCGCTCTTATGGGTAATGCTCTTCCGTGAGTTTTCATTCAAGGTCTCAAGATAGGCGGCGGTTCGAACATCCTGCCAGACAATCGCGTTATGAAGCGGCTGGCCAGTTGAGATATCCCATGCAACTGTGGTCTCTCGTTGGTTGGTGATGCCAATTGCAGCAAGTTGAGATCCGAGGAGATTCGCCTGTTTCAACGCTCCTGCGATGACCTCTTGGGTTCGATCCCATATCTCTGCCGCATCATGTTCGACCCAGCCTGCTTGGGGGAGTATCTGTCGATGCTCCAGTTGATGTTGTCCGACAACCTTTCCACTCGCATCGAAGATCATGAAGCGGGTACTGCTGGTTCCTTGGTCCAAACTGCCTACGAATGCCATAAACTTAAGCCTACTCAATACCTACAGAAATCGGTATATCTCGATGTTTTCCTCCGAACTCAATACCACGCAACGCGATGCTGCCATAAAGGCCTTGGCAGAAGATGAGTTCGACATTCTTATTATCGGCGGCGGAGTCACTGGCGCTGGTGCAGTGCTCGATGCCGCTTCGCGTGGCTTAAAAGTTGCGCTCGTCGAAGCTCGCGACTTGGCATCTGGAACATCTAGCCGTTCTAGTAAATTAATTCACGGCGGACTTCGCTATCTCGAGCAGTACGACTTTAAATTGGTACGTGAAGCGCTGCATGAGCGCGAGCTGATGGTCTCCTCACTTAGCCCTCACTTGGTTAAGCCAGTTGGATTTCTCTATCCGCTCCACGAGAAGTTGAAAGACCGTACCTATGTTGGTGCTGGTCTCGCTCTCTATGACGTTCTGCGCGGCTTTCAACGCGCGCTGCCATGGCATAAACATATTTCAGGTAAGAAGATTGCTGAGATTGCACCATCTCTTCGCCAAGATATTGTGACCGGCGCAGTGAAGTATTACGACGCTCAAGTAGATGATGCGCGCCACACGATGACAATAATCCGTACCGCTCGTCGCCATGGAGCAACGATTGCAACTCGGGTTGAGGTCGATCAATTGATTCGCGATGGCAAGAAGGTTGTTGGCGCACATGTGATTGACACCGCAACCGGAGCAAAGATCGCAGTGAAGGCAAAGTCAGTTGTAATGTGCGCCGGCATTTGGAGCGATGAGATGCATGCCAAGTTTGGAGTTACACCAGGCTATGGCGTCACCATGTCTAAGGGTGTTCATATAGTCGTGCCGGGCGATGCCATCAAATCCGACACTGGAATAATTTTAAAGACAGAGGTCTCCGTCCTCTTCTTAATCCCGTGGGGAGATAAGTGGATTGTCGGTACCACCGATACGCCATACGATGGCGATCGCGCTCATCCACATGCCTCGAGTGAGGATGTTCAGTACATTCTCGATCAGGCCAACAAAGTTCTCGACCCACAGCTCAAGCGCGAGGACATTATCGGTGTATATGCGGGCTTGCGTCCGCTCGTGGCAAATACCAAGGGCTCGGCAACAACCAAGCTCTCCCGCGAACACACTACCGATCGAAGCGCACCAGGCTTTGTCAGTATTGCTGGCGGTAAGTACACGACATATCGCGTCATGGGTAAAGATGCGATTGATCTTGCGGTAACCGACCTTCGTCGCTTAGTGAAAGAGTCATGCACTGAGAAACTTCCACTTGTTGGTGCTGATGGTTACTTCGCACTTGTGCAACAGAGCGCACAGATTGCAAGCGAGTATTCAATAACAGAGGAAACGGTTGTTCATCTCTTAAATCGATATGGCTCTCTCATCAGTGAAGTTCTCGAGTTAGTTTCAAGCGATAAGAAGTTGGCTCAACCTCTAGCCGCAGGTCTTCCTTATCTCAAGGCCGAGATTGTCTATGCAGCATCGCATGAAGGTGCAATGTCGGTAGATGATGTGATTTCACGTCGAACCCGCCTTGCATTTGAGGCGCCACTTGCTGGTCTTGATTTAGTTGATGATATTGCGGGATTGATTGCTCCAGTTTTAGGTTGGAGCGCTGCTCAGAAGCGGGCATCAATCGCTGAATATCGCGATCAAGTTGATGCTGAAGTTACAGCTGTAGCTGCGCTTATCAATTCTTAATCTGATACCTACAGCCATCAGTTGGTTTCGGCTTCACTGTTGGTTTTACCTCAGGCTTTGGCGTAGGCGTTGCTGCGCTTCCCTGGGTTAGCGAGAAAGTCACCGGATAGCTCACGGCAGCGTGGGTCTGTGAAGGATCGGTAAATACCAACTTTCCACCCCAGGTACCTGCTTGTTGCGTCTTCAGCGCTATCTTCCAATTTCCGCTAGTTGTGCGCACAATCGTTTGCTTGAATGCGAAGGCGGTGCTGGTGTCGGCGAGAAACTTCACATCACCAGTGACGACTGGTGAGCTATCTGGGCGGAGAACTTTGAGCGAGAAAGTTACATATTTATCGGTGGAGGAGGCGGTCAAAGTTTCGAGAACCATCGTTGAGGTCTCATTGACTGGCATCAAGTCAATCTCTTCCGGCACCCACGTTCCGGTTGCGAGTGCGAGAAACTCTTCAGGTGAGCCGCGGAAGACATTGAGATCGAGTCGATTGCTAGGAACTCCATACTTACGAGCGATTCCACATGATGTGTATTGCCAGATCACCCAATTAGATTTGCAAGATGCGCTAGTCCAAGAATGAACGTAACATCCAATATCTTTCAACCCAGGAGCTGCCGTAGGTATGGCGGGATCAACTGCATATTGTGCCAACCAGAGTGGGTACTTACCGAGCTCTTTATCGCGTGCCATCGAGCGCTCAAGAAAAGCGGGATATGAATAGACGATAGGAGTTCTTCCAGTCTTCTCTTTAAGTGCAGCCAAGAAAGTCTTGCTCCATAGCGTCACCGCTTGCTTGGTCGCTCTCTTTGCACAGTCATTATTGCTGCGATAGCGAATGCAGTTGTTCTCGATATCAAGGGCATATGGCAGGTCCATCTCGTTATAGCCGCCAACTGACGCTAATCGCCAGAGCGCTTTCTGAGCTTGAACCTGTGCATCCTTTATCAGTGCGGTTCGAGTCGTGACATCAGGCAGCACTGCATAGTGATAGAAACCGGTGTAGATACCAGCTGCTTGAGCTCCCGTTCGATCTGTGGCGAGATACTTTCGCGCCAATCGATCCGACTCTTCGCGTGAGTCCGAAGCTTTGATGATCACAAAGCGAAGTCCAGCGGAGTGCATCTTGAGAAAATTAATCGGCTTATCACCTGGGTGCTGCCAACGACTGATATCTGCGCCATGGATACGGGTACCAGGGCCAGCCATCTTTATGATGCTCTCTTTTGGTGCCGCTGGGGCTCCGCTCATAGGAAATACGAGGGCGGCAATCGCAGTGAGAGTGGCGATACCTTTCTTAAACTTCATCTACTTCTCGATAACAACTACTGAGATACCGAAGAGATCTTGGATGATCCCTTGCAACTGTGGCGCCATCCGAATTCGCGCCTCACGATAATCGTGGCCCATTGAAAGTTTTGCTGGATCAGAGAAGTCGAGGGTAAGACGGCCATTATCGAAGGATTCAAGTCGGCCGTCGAAGAAGGCCATCCAGGCGATTCGATTCTCGCGCTCTAGACGATCGAGGATTTCGTTCCATCGAGCGCGGAGATCTGCAAGTGTGAGGTCGGCGGACATGACGCCGACTTTACCGTAGTAGTTACTGAGAGCGGGTTAGACCGCGTGTTCGCGAGGCGCACCGAGCCATCTAAAGTATTCAGAGGCGAGGGTGACGCGCATATTGCGCCCCTTCTCATGGACAACATTGAGATGTTGCGCGATACGAGTGATGGTCTGTTCGACTGATTTCTCACTGACAAAGCGGGCCTTTCCGATATCGGAGTTACTCAAGCCCAGCGCAAGTAATCGAAGAGTCTCAACCTGTACATCGGTAAGCGACCCAAGCGAGCTATTCCAGATATTGGCGATCCAACGAGTGCGACGCCCGGTTGCGCTTGCTGCGTCGACTGCGCTACGAATCTCGCGGAGATCGTTGAGCGCTAATTTCTCAATCAACTGTGTGCCTATCGGAAGGTCAGCCTCGGTGATTCCGTAGAGGCGAAGATCAGAGGCTTCGGTGAGGAGGACGATTCCAACTCTTGCATCAATCTCTCGAAGAGAGTGGAGCAGATCGAGACAGCTGCGGTCGCACCCTTGGAGATTGAGAATGATTGAATCAGGGCTGGTGGCGCGAAAGAGTTGAATTGCGCTGTCGATATTGGGTGCCTGGCCAACAACATCGAGGCTCTGCATACGTAGCGAGTCAGCGAGAGTTGCCAGTTCGAAGCGGTTGCAATCGAGGATAAGGATGCGAGGTTTCTCTATCTGAAAAGTTGTCATGGAGCGACGGTAGCCCGATGAGTAGGCTCTCGGTAGTGAAGTGATTGACTTGTGAAGAAAGCGTGAAGTTATCTCAGGGAAGACCCGGGTTAATCGAGAATTTTCGCTACTGTCGGTGCAATTTCTTCTATCAGCGATGTGGCGGAGATTGGCCCACCTCCACTTGCGCGGAGAGCTGCCTGGTTATGGATAAGCGCACCGGTTGCCGCAACCTCTGCCAATCGCTTCGGGTCACTGAGAATCTCAATGTAATTGGTGGCGATGAGTGCGCCGATAATTCCGGCAAGGACATCGCCAGAGCCAGCTGTTGCCAACCATGGCGTGCTCTTTGGAAGTTCAATGATGTACTCATCTTGGGCTACAACAGTTGTCGATCCTTTAAGCAAGACGGTTACCGCTAAAGATTGCGAAGCTAATTGCGCCCAGTGGCGAGGGTTTGATTCGATCAACTCGCTACTTGCAACGATTCCACGTTGGCTAAGCAACTTTGAGAGTTCGCCCGCATGCGGAGTAATTAGAGTCGGCTGCTCGAGCGATCCTGCGAGATAGAGCGCACCGGCATCGAGAAGAGTGGGAACGCTCTGTCGCTTCAGCAATTCAAACCATCGATGGCGAAGCCAAGTAGTGATATCACTGTATTTCTTGCCGTCGATTCCAGATCCGGCTATCCACGCTGTTACCGGCCCCGGTTGTACGAGAGCTTCGGGTCTTTGGTGAAGGACGAGATGCGCAAGTCCTGAGTTGCTGTGAAATCTCAGCGCGCCGAGACCTGTTGCAAAGGCGGCGCTAGTCGTCAGAACTGCAGCTCCTGGATATTTCGCTGAACCGGTTATTACACCCAAGGTTCCGCGAGAGTATTTGTGGTCGAGTTCGCTCGGAATAATGATGCACTTTGCTGCATCTTTACCTCGCCAACTTTTGATTGCCATCGTTAACCCACCTGATTGACGGTGAGAATTGTGCTTGGAATCTCGGGTCGAGTTGGTGAAACCTGTGCTGGAGCGCTGAGTATCTTGGTCTTCAACGTGGTTCCACTTGAAGAGATCATAAGTTGGTAATACTCACCACTTTGGACAGAGACGAAAAAGTTCCAGGCAGCTACATATCGAGCATCAGCGCCGACAAGAAGCGCATCGGTTGCGCTCCAATCAACGTTATTGCAAGCGCCACCATTGGTACCTTTGCATAGCCAGATTGAGATGACATCTGTTCCATTATCCTCTTTGAGGAGTTGCGTGGAGAAGGCGATATTGAACTTTCCACTTGTTGTAAAAGTAATCTTTGAGCCATCGACAATTGAGATGCCACTAGCAAAATCAGTATTTCCAAGCGGAATCGCGGTGGCAGTTGACTGAACGAGAGCTACGGTGGAAGTGTCATAGAAGGCGCCGTAACTTCCGAATCCGCCTGTTGCGCCAGTAGCTCCAGTAGTTCCAGTAGCTCCAGTTGCGCCAGTAGCTCCAGTTGCGCCAGTACTTCCACGAGGGCCCTCTGGGCCAACTATCGAGAAACCCACGCCCCACATGGTTCGTTCGCTCTTTGGTCCATACATAATCTTTGCATTGATATCGAGGTAGAAGTCACCGAAAAAACCGGTCGCGGTATCAGGTGCGGAGATTCCACTGATAAGCGTAGCTCCGTTCTTTCCAGAAGGACCTACATCACCAGTTGTACCAATCAGAGAAGATCCACCACCCCAGAGCCCTGCGATACGAGGTCCAAATATCTTCTTATTGAGCGAATCGATATAGAAATCACCGTCATGCCCGGTTTGAAAATTAAGCGGATCGCCATTTCCAGAATGAACGAGCGATTCAGGCTCGAGAAGCGGTAGGACCACCTTCACCAACTTTTCGGTCTTTGCACATTTTGAGGTTTTAGCCGAAACGAGGCGCGCCTCCGAAGTCTTTATATTGACACAATTCTTTACCACCACCGGCGCTGTAGTTCCAGCGATCGCGGATTGAATTGGCATGAGTACGAGTGCCATTAAGAGGGTAACAACTTTACGCATGCGATAAGCATAAAGGTCTTGTGGGAATACCGATAGCATGGGGTTCATGACAGTTATCAGGCGTATTTTCATCGTATTGGCGCTCATTCTAAGCACATCGCATGTTGCAGCTGACACAACTAACTCCGATCAGAAGATGATCTTGGCCAAGACAATTACCGGAAAGATTTCACCAAAATCAGTTTTGGCATCAGATACCGGTTTGATCAGCGCTCATAACATGATGTATTCGCATAGCGTCACAATTTACGATGCGAATAAAGCTGAACTTGTCACAACAGTTCTAGATTCTGTCTTTCTAGGAGACTTTGGCTATAAGAAATACTCTGGTCTCTATCGAGGGGCACCGGTCGAGGGAGCTTTCTCTCCCGATGGAAAGTACCTCTACTTCACCAACTACGCCATGTATGGAAAAGGATTTACCAAGGAAGGCCATGACACTTGTTCGCCGGCATCGGGGTATGACAACAGTTTTCTCTCACGCGTAAATCTTGAGACCAAGAAGATAGATGCGGTCTATCCCGTCGGTTCTGTGCCTAAGGTCGTGCAAGTTTCGCCAGACAATAAATACGTGCTTGTAAGCAATTGGTGTTCATATAACGTAACAGTGATTTCGGTTGAGAGTGGAAAAACAGTAAAGTCGATAAAAATTGGTCGCTACCCACGAGGTATCGCTATTGCTAGCGATAGCCGATATGCCTACGTTGCGGAGATGGGCGGCTCACACATCCATCGGATTGATCTCGCCGACTTTACGAAGACCCTTATTCCCATCGGTTCAAATCCGCGAGCAGTAGTGCTCTCACCAGATCAGAGCAAACTTTATGTAACGATGAATCTCTCCGGCAAGGTGCAGGCCTGGGATCTTCTCGCCAACAAGAGTATTAAGAGCGTTAAGACCGGCGAGGCAGCTCGAAGCCTTGATATCTCAAGTGATGGAACCGCCCTCTTCGTAGTCAATTTCAAGAGCGATACCGTCTCCAAAGTTCGCACCTCAGATATGAAAGTCCTTCAAACAATCAAAGTCTGTAATGAGCCGATTGGTGTGACGTACGACTCGAGCACAAATCGAACTTGGGTTGCGTGTTATGGGGGATCGCTTAAAGTCTTTGACAATAGTTGAGTTCACAGAGTCTTCTAAAGACTTTGAGCGTAGCTGAACTCTCGTTTCTTCAATTTCAACTCGAAGACCATTCTCGCCGCTGTTACTTTTCCATCCACCACAAAGGTGGTCGAAACGGAGAGTAGAACTAATGAAGAAAATCATTTCAATCTTTGCAGTTGTATCGTTATTAACTTCCTTTTCACTCTCAACTGCATCAGCAGATGCTGCAAAGCCGGGTCAGAGCATGACTCATATGAAGACGGTAGAAGGAATCTCAGCCGCGCTTGAGAGCCTTGGCGTAGTTCTCTATGTTCAAGGTGGCGCTACTGCAGCTCTAATGGGTGACTCGCTTTCGAGCGCAAATGGTCAAGTTGTCTTCCATATTCCAGTGACCGCTACTAAAAATGGTGTCGAGCACAAGGGAAGTAATGTGGTCTTCTTTAACACCACCAACAATAAGCAACTTGTTGTGAAGAACCCAGTTATAGATTTGAAGACCGGAACCGTTAGCGCTCTAATCGGTGCAACTGCAACGGCTGCTTCACCGCTATTTACAATTTCAAATGCTGCATCACTCAAGGCGGCAGTCACCAAGGATCGTAAGGCGAAGTTGCGCACTACTGCTTATAAAGGTGCCGCCCTTGCTCTAGCCCCTGGTGTAGCAGGTGCGCTGGTTCAACTTCTAGAGCTGCCAGCAGGTTCACTTGCTGAGGCAACCGCCTTTGCAACTGCCGACGTCTCTATCTACGGCAAGATTAAGTAGTAGGAAACCATGGCGCAAGAGGCTATCGATAGACGTGCGCTCTTGGCTGGAGTATGTGGGGTAATCGCGGCGACGATTGCCCCACTTCCAGCGAGTGCTGCAAATTCAGTGAAGAAACTTCCAGGTGGTCGTCTCTCAGTTCAGTTAAATAAGATTCCTGAATTGCGAATTGAAGGTGGCTCAGTACGAGTTGGAGTCGTTAAGGGCAAGCAAGTTGCGATTACACGAACTGGCGCAAAGAGTTATAGAGCTTTCTCGTTGAGTTGCCCACATCAAGGTGTAACTGTGGCACGTACCGATACTGGATGGCGTTGTGATGCCCACGGCTCGGAGTTTGAAGCAAATGGATCACTGGTTTTAGGTCCAGCGACAACAGATCTAGCTGCAATCCCGATGAAGATTTCGCGGGGTGTGGCAACTCTCGGATGAGTGAGGCGGGTCGGGCTCGAACCGACGACGACCGAATTATGAGTTCGGGGCTCTAACCAACTGAGCTACCGCCTCCAGCGGAACTGGAATCGGCAGATTCTATCCCTGAAGTGAGCGGTGTTCTTCCCATGCACGCTCGAGGGTCTGCGTAAATGCCGCCAGTGGTTGAGCGCCTGAAATCCCGAATTTCATATCAAAGACAAAGAATGGAACACCGGTAGCCCCTAATTGGCTGGCAATCTCACGATCTCTCAAAACCTCCGGTGCAAAGCGATCTGATTCGAGCAGCGCCCTAGCTTCGCTCTCAGATATTCCAACGCTCGAAGTTATTGCGAGCAAATCTTCATGGGAGAAGAGCGGCTGAGACTTCTCGAAATAACCTGAATACATCGCCTCTAATAGTTGATCTTGCAGAGCTAAAGTTTCGGCCCAGAGTAGGAGGCGATGGGCGTTGAAGGTATTTCCAGAGAGCGTTTGATCGAGGTTGTAACAGAGCCCTTCGCCATCGGCTATTGCGCAGACATTGGCCTGCATCTCCTTCACTTGAGTTGCTGGAAGCCGGTACTTCTCCGCTAGATAATCAGCGGTAGGAACTACATCGGAAATCTCTGGCTGAAGCTGAAAGGCGCGGTGACGAATAACCACCTGATCACGATGTTCGAAGAGCGAGAGAGCCTTCTCGAGGCGACGCTTACCGATAAAACACCAAGGGCAAACGACATCAGACCAGATATCGATAATCATCTGGGGAGTTTAACAGTCAGGCCTGGAGCACTAGAATTCAGCCATGATTCATCTCAGCCAATCACGCTCCTCAATCATCTTTGAAGCTAGCGACGAAACGCTCTCGATAGTTCATTGGGGTAAACGAGTCGAGGCGTTGAGTAACGATGGATCTCAAGCGCTATCTGCAGCGGTGCAGAAGCCACACTTTCATGGCGGACTTGATGTTGCTCCTCGTAATTTAGTTTTGCGCGAGCACTCCCGTGGTTTTATCGGGCACCCAGCGCTCCGTGGCCATCGCAGTGGGTCGGCAGCCTCAAATCGATTTGTACTAACGAGCGCTACTCAAAAAGATCAGAGTTTGATCGCCATCTTCCATGATGCAATCGCCGAGCTCGAGATTGAAATCAGCTACACACTTACTCCGAGCGATGTACTTTTAATCGACGCCAAAGTTACCAATCAAGGCTCATCTGATTACTTCTTAGAGCATCTTCTCTACTGGCTACCGCTGGCCGAGCAAGCAGACCAAGTTTTGGATTTCTATGGCCACTGGACGAAAGAACGCCAGCCTCAGCGTCGCGATATCGCTTATGGGCTCACCTCGCGCGAGGGATTTGAGGGTCGCTCTGGCCACGATTACACGATTACACAAATCGCTCTTAATAACTCCACCAACTTCCGCAGCGGTCTCGCTTGGTCGCTAGCAATGGCTTGGTCAGGCAATAACATCCACCATGTCGAACGGTTAATTGATGGCAGCAAGGCGATCGGAGCCGGCGAATATTTATTGCCTGGTGAGGTAATTCTCAAGCCGGGCGAGAGCTATCAAGCGCCTCGTGCAATCGCCAGCTTTAGCGATGAAGGTCTCGATGGTCTAACTCGTAGCCACTACGACTGGATTCGCAGCCGCACCAATCACATTACAAAAGTTCGCCCACGTCCGCTTACACTCAATATGTGGGAAGCGGTCTATTTCAACCATAGCTTTGATGGCATCAAGAAGATTGTCGATAAGGCAGCTGAGCTCGGTGTTGAGCGCGTCGTACTCGATGATGGTTGGTTCGGTTCGAGACGTACTGACAATCTTGGTCTAGGCGATTGGGTTGTATCAAAAGATGTATGGCCAGAAGGTCTGCAACCAATCATCAAGTACATCAACGATAAAGGCATCGAGTTCGGTCTCTGGTTTGAGGGCGAGATGGTCAATGCCGACTCTGATCTCTATCGCGCCCATCCCGATTGGATTCTCCAAGAGCCAGGTCGCATCCCGGTCGAAGGTCGCTGGCAGCAAGTTCTCGATTTAACTAAAGAGGGCGCATATAACCATGTGCTCAACCAAGTTGATGCAGTTCTCACTGAGAACAACATCGCCTACATCAAGTGGGATCACAATCGCCATCTCTCCGATCCAATTAGCGATGGCCGCCCAGTTGTACGAAAGCAGACGGAAGCGATCTATCGTCTCTTCGATGAACTCAAGCGCCGCCATCCTGGACTTGAAATCGAATCCTGCGCCTCAGGTGGTGGGCGAGTCGATCTCGGCATGATTGAACATGCTGATCGATTCTGGACCTCAGATCAAAATGATGCGCTCGAACGTCAGCAGATTCAACGCTGGAGCGCGATGGTTATTCCACCTGAATTCCTCGGTACCCATGTCGGGCCAACCGTTGGACATCAGATGCACCGAACCCATGACATCTCATTCCGCGTTCTCAATGCGCTCTTTGGCCATGCTGGAATCGAATGGAATGTCACTGAGGCAAGCGAACACGAGCAGGAGATCCTGAAGTCATATATCGCCTTCTATAAGAAGAACCGCGATCTCATTCACGCAGGCGATGTTGTACGCAGCGATGTTATTCAAGGCAATGCTCAGATGTATGGCACTGTTGCTAAGGATAAGAAGCGAGCGGTATTTACATATATGCAGCTGACCTCGCTCGATAACTTCGGTCCGTTAGTTGCTACCTTTGATGGTCTGGATGCCAAGAGCACCTACTCAGTTAAGGTAAATATTGAACTAAGTGCGGCGGAATATCTTCAGAAGGTTCACCCTGGTTGGTGGCCGCAGGTCAATCTCACCGGTGATCAATTGGCAAATATTGGATTACAACTTCCAGTGCTTAAGCCAGAGAGCGGACTGTTATTCGAAATTTCAGCGCTTTAAGGTTTGTTGCGCTGGTAACCCCGTCGGCCCCAGAACTCCCAGAGCCCCATCACACCCAGTAAGAGGGCGAAGCCGAAGAGCACATCCTCGGCGGGGGCGGAGAAGAAGCGAAGACCCATGATTGCATCGGGGCTATACATCACGATGTTACGAGAAGTGAGCCACCAGTTCGTTAAGAATTGAAATGGCAAGATGATTGCGTAGGAAGTCCAGAACGCAGGTCGCGTTAGCAATGAAGTCTTTAATACAAAGAGATCTACCATTACCGCGATAGCAAAAGCGGTGATTGCGATATCAGAGTAAATCATTCCCCGAACTCATCCTTTCGCCAATGCGGCTTAACCGTGGTTACGCCTTCGATTGTAAATATCGCTGCCATTGGAACAATGATGAAGAAGAGATACTCTTCTAGCGGAATATTGAGCGGGCCGTAGATTCCTAAAATCTGTTCGCGATCAAAGAACCAATGTCCTTGTGCAATCGCATAGGCATCCCAGGCAATAAATATTGCACTTACCGGTAGAACGCTGATAATCACGCGCTTGATTCGTCGGAGAACACCAGTCTTGAGAACAATCTCCAACCACGCTGAGCCACAGAAGGTGAATATGAGCATCGCCATATAGGACCACTGTTTCATAGCGCCATTTTTGCATAGTTTCGCTAGCAAAGCAGGAGATAGTTGCTAGGGTGAAGGGCATGGAGCGGGGCAAGATTCGAACTTTTCAAGGAGTGCGCCTCCTCTCATCAGCCTCAGTTGCAGTTGTCACCGTTCTATCCATCCTTTTCTCTTCAGTGCTTGGAAAAGATTCTCTTAACTGGCAGATAGCTCTGGCAATTCTCGCTCTCGCAATTGGAATACCGCATGGAGCGGTGGATCACTTGATTACGCTGCCACGCACAAAGCCGCTGAAGATGGCGATATTTGTCTCGATCTATATCGCGGTAGCTCTGCTAGCTATTTGGGCAATTCTTCAGTGGAATGTATGGGGCTTTATCGCAGTAGTAGTAATGAGCTCGATTCACTTTGGCATTGGCGATAGCGCATTTATCGCAGAACTCAGCGGTCTCGAGGGAAGAAGACGAAGCAAGGTAACTACCTGGGCATATGCCATTGCCGCTGGCTTTACGCCAGTTGTCATTCCACTCATTAGCAAGCGAAGCACTGAAGCTTTAGAGCAAGTTAATCCTGTCTTAATCGATTGGCACCAAGGCTTTGATTCAGAGATCTTGGTCGCAATGTCGCTAGTGGTCACCATCTCTATCTTCTTGATCGCAAAAGATCGAGCGTTGAGAGATTTAGTAGATCTCTTGCTCTTGGTCGGCCTGGTCTCGTTTGCACCACCGCTTGTCGCATTTGCTACCTACTTCGGTACCTGGCATGCGATGCGCCACACAGCACGATTGACATCGCTCCTGCCTAAGTCACAACTTCACCATAGCGAAGGAAAGTCACTAGCAGCCTTTGCGAGCGCTGTTATTCCAGGCTTACCGGCGCTGGTTGGTACCTTCATCTTTATCTTTGTTCTGGCAGCCTTTGCTCGCGAGAGCATTGATGATCGCTTTCTCTGGCTTACCTTGGTCACAATCTGGGCTTTGACTGTTCCTCATATGTTGGTAACGGCACGCCTTGACCGAGTTGCCCTCAAGTCTTAACTCTCTTCAGTAGGCTCTCTCTTATGTTCAAGCGATTACTGCTTATTGTTGTAGCGATGCTGCAGATGGCCCCGGCAACAGCTGCACCGACCTACCTCTTTCCAATAGCTGGCTGCGAAGCAAATTATGCGCGCGCACATCACGACTATGCGGCAACCGATATCTTGACCAAAGCTGGGTGCAAATTTGTTGCCCCGATAGATGGCGTCGTTGATGAGGTAAATCGAGTTGATCGTTGGCGGAAGCCACCTAATCGAGGGATCGATCGTGGCGGCCTCTCGGTTTCAATCATTGGTGTCGATGGAGTTCGTTATTACGGTTCGCACCTTCGTTCGATTCCAAAGAGGATAGAACCAGGAGTCTCTGTTACCGCTGGCCAAGTGCTTGGAGCGGTTGGATCTACTGGAAGTGCGCGGGGGACTGCGCCACATCTCCACTTTGGAATTTCATGGCCAACCCCGCCAGATATTTGGTGGGTTCGCCGCGGTGAAGTTTTGCCGTGGAAATATCTTGATGCGTGGAAGAAAGGTAAAGATCTCTCACCAGTTAAAGAGGTAGAGGCTCGTAAAGCTAAACGCGGCGAGCTTCCACCAGAACCTGCGAAGTAAAGAGAAAAACCCCGCCGATTTCTCGACGGGGTTTTTCAGTAAGTGTAATTAGGCTGGGTTAACTGCGTCTGCCTGAGGACCCTTTGGACCCTGGACGACCTCAAATGTAACTGCCTGACCCTCTTCAAGGCTCTTGTATCCGTTGCCCTGGATTGCTGAGTAGTGAACGAAAACGTCCTGTCCTCCGCCATCAACTGCAATGAATCCGAATCCCTTTTCAGAGT
>JACCDX010177994.1_pt1 | contig 18976 bp, 20 predicted proteins | sample 7449681 | NCBI WGS metagenome assembly JACCDX01 (sample SAMN15323450, study PRJNA562643) | freshwater metagenome | isolation source: river surface water | place: USA:Blue River Watershed | collected 2017-08-18
TAGAGCTAATTTGATTTTGCTCATCTCCATTTTTTAAATCTCCATAGTTGTTACTACTTTAGGGTTTAACAACAAAGCAATGATTAGTTAAACTAGCCATTACTTTCGCACCACCTAAGTGGGCGTTCCGAAATATTAGAACAGTCAAAAATGATTTGCAATAGTCTATTTACAATTTATTTACATTTTTCTATACAAATTTGTTATGTTGCTAAACGAGGCAATTCATTTTTTATACTTTATTAAATTAATTCAATAGGTTAATTAAAAAAACCCCAATGCAAACAATGTTAAAAAATTTATTTCCAGAATTAGATATTTTTAATTCAGGCTACTTAAATGTAACAAATCAACACACTATTTATTATGAAGAATGTGGAAATCCCAAAGGATTTCCGGTGGTTTTCCTTCATGGCGGCCCTGGTAGCGGCTGTAACCCAGCACAGCGTAGGTTTTTTGATCCTGATTTTTACCGAATTATTTTATTAGATCAACGTGGTTGCGGTCGGAGTATGCCGGCTGGCTGCGTAGAAAATAACACCACGCAGGATTTAATCTCAGATATAGAACAGCTGCGTCAGCACCTGAATATTTCCCGTTGGCTGGTATTTGGTGGTTCTTGGGGAAGTACTCTAGCGATTGTTTATGCGCTTGCTCATACTGCAGCTACTGCTGGCTTAATCTTGCGCGGAATCTTTCTGAGCCGTCCTGATGAACTGCGATGGTTTATGTACGACGCGCAGCAATTCTTTCCTGAAGTGTGGCAGAAATGGGTGGATTATCTTGCCGCTAATCAGCGCACGGATTTATTACAGAGTTATAGCAAATTAGTTTTTGATGAAAATATAGAGATTGCTGGGCCTGCTGCAATCGCCTGGAATCAATACGAATCCAATATTATGTCGCTTATGCCGCGCAATAGCAGCCCAAGCACCACCCCGATTGAGGTTGAAGTGGCGCGAGCGCGCGTGCAAATTCATTACATCCAACATCATTGCTTTATCGATGGCAATCAAATTTTGCAACAATCTAGCCAGCTAAGCGCGTTACCTATCACGATCATACAGGGAAGATATGATATGGTTTGCCCACCAAAAACGGCATGGCAATTGATGCAACAATTGCCCAACGCGCATGTGGAGATGATTGCAGATGCAGGTCACTCAGCAATGGAGCCCGGCATTACCTCAGCCCTAGTCAATGCCACAGAGCACTTTAAAAACTTCATCAGGACATAGTTTTTTGTATTGATATATATAAGGTATCTACACGTTGAAATTCAACCATTCCCTTTTCATACTGAAAGAAACGCTCAACGCATTTAAGTTGCACCGAGGCTTAATTACCTCTGCTTCTCTCTCTTTCTACTCTATGTTCGCCATGATCCCGATGGCACTGATATTATTTTTCATCATTAGCTCATTGGTCGTTTCCTCTAGTCATGCGGTGCACGAGATTGCGATTATCACCAACAATCTAGAGCCAAAAATAAGCCGCCGCATCATGATAGAGATCTATCGAGCAGCGCATCATAAAACGGCGTGGAGCGCTGTCGGTGGTTTTATACTATTGTGGATTTCTATTCCTCTAGCCAGCACACTGCGTAATACTTTTTATACTATTTGCGCCATTTCTGAACACCCCTCCTTTTTAAAAAAAGCCTTACAAGACATATTGGCGGTGGTGGGTATCCTGCTGATGTTCTTTATTTTTACTTTTTTGGACTTGGCCCTCAGCAAGCTCCTCAATCTATTTAATATCGCTCTAGTGCGCAGCGCTTGGTTTGAATTGGCGGGGGCGATTTTGATTATTACTATCTTGCTAGCAATTTTTTACCAGCTATTTTTCCCCGTCAAAATTGAGTTTCGCTGGCTGATACTAGGCTCCCTCCTGACTGCTAGCCTATGGGTTGCTGTTAAACCTATTTTTACTGAATTGATCAACGTGAATCATTCTTATGGTGCGATTTTTGGCAGCATGAAAAATTTATTTATCTCACTGGCTTGGCTGTATTACTCGTTTATTATTTTTATCTTAGGCACCGAGCTGATTGCTACCTTAAATCGGCAAGATTTACTGCTGTTCCGTCGCTTGTTTAGTGAAAAGAAAGGACAGCAGATTCCATATTTACGAAATTTGTTTGATCGCTATGGCAAAACCTTTAAACGGGGAGAAATGATATTCAAGGCTGGTCAACATGGGCATCATCTTTTTTATATAGTAACCGGTCAAGTAAGCCTTTATTTGGACGGCAAATTGATGCGAACCTTGGAGAAAGGTGACTATTTCGGTGAGATGGCTTTACTGACCGATACTATCCGTATCGCCGACGCAGTGGTGGATACAGATTACGCCAATATCCTAGTGATAGAGCAAGACATCACACAAAAGCTTATATTGAATGAACCACAAGTTGCGATGCGCTTTCTGAAGCATTTAGCGGAACAACTAAAACATCAACATTTGTCGGTGCAAGAGTAAAATATTTTATTTCGAGTGATACCCAAGATGGCCATTTCTAACAAACAACCCAGTCAATTTCAGTTACAGCAACTGATGCAGCTGATCAATAACGGACAATTTGCGCAGGCTGAAACACAAGCAACACAGTTTCTGCAAAGCGCACCCAATATCTTTATGCTGCACAATCTATTGGGGATCGCACTTGACGGACAAGGCAATCATATCGAGGCAATCGCCGCCTATCGCAAGGGAATCTCAATCCAACCCAATTTTCCTGATTTATACTTTAATTTGGGCATTGCACTAAGCAATATCGGAGACATAGACGAGGCCATTGCAAGTTATCAAAAAGCGATTCGTTTAGATCCCGCTTTTTTTGAAGCCTATGGCAACATCGGAACTTTATATCAAAAGCAGGGCGATTTGGCGCAAGCCATTGCCTATTACCGCAAAGCACTCTCTATCAATCAAGATGCCCGTGGCTATTTCAATCTTGGAACTGCTTTGCGCGATGAGGGCAAACTGGATGAAGCGATCGACAGTTACCAACAAGCGATTAAGCTATTCCCTAATTATGCAGACGCCTATTGCAACTTGGGTGAGACATTACGTGACCGCGGTGATATGCAAGATGCGGTCAGTCATTACCAACAAACCTTGGCTCTTAATCCTAACCATCCCAATGCCAACTACAATATGGGGGAATTCCTATATTTAGCCAAGCGCTTTGATGAAGCGGTTGAGTTCTTTGAGCGCAGCCAATTAGATGATTGGTTTGAGCGCAGTATGTATTGTCTTTATAAAGCCGAAAGGTTTGATGAATTCAAACAACGCTTGGATGAAGCGGTAAAAAATAGTCCGCATATTGCCCCTTTTATGGCCACCCTCTCCACACATTACGCCATCAATTTTGGCACTGAAGACCCATATAACTTTTGCAAGAATGGTCTAGATTTTGTCTATCGTGCCAGCATCCCAGAGCTGTCTGATCCAAGCAGCCCATTGCTTCAGTCTCTGCTAAACGATATCAATAACACCGAGATTGCTGAACGAGTGCAAGGGATGTTGCATAACGGAAAACAATCTGCTGGAAATTTGTTTAAGCGTCCGGAAGCCTCTTTTAGAAAGCTTGGAGAATTGGTCAAACAGCAGTTTATGCAGTATCGAGAAAAGTTTGCTGGAGCAGACTGTGAGCTGATTAAGTCTTTCCCCAAAGAGCTTGAATTCACCAGCTCATGGTATGTAAAAATGCGCAAAGGCGGTCATCTAGACTCACATATTCATGAGATAGGCTGGATTAGTGGGGCGGTATATTTAGCCATGCCTAAAAACAAACAGTCGCCTGATGAAGGCGCTTTTGAATATGGCACGCATGGTGATGCTTATCCGCAAAAACACCAAAACTTTCCTGTGGCGCATGTCGTTCCCAATGTAGGCGATATCGTCCTGTTCCCTTCTTCGCTATTTCACAGAACGATTCCTTTCTCCTCTGATGAGGAGCGTATTTGCATCGCCTTCGACCTAAAACCTGACCAACATAACCACGCGAGAAGTACTTATTAATGTCTGCCTATGATTTTGATTTAATCGTCATCGGAGCTGGCTCGGGTGGAGTGCGGGCGGCACGAACAGCCGCCGGCTTAGGTAAAAAAGTCGCGATTTGCGAACAGCGTTTTTATGGCGGTACTTGCGTCAACATAGGCTGCGTACCAAAAAAATTATTCGTCTACGCAGCAGATTTTGCTGATCAATTTAAAGCCGCAGCAGGATTTGGTTGGCAAACATTAGCCCCACAATTTAATTGGCAAACGCTGGTCGAAAATAAAAATAAGGAAATCTCCCGATTACAGAGCATCTATGAAAAAATGCTGCGCGAATCAGGAGCTACGCTTTTGCAAGGACATGCGATAGTGACTGGTCCACAACAAGTCACTATTGCAGACCAGCATTATTCTGCTGAGCGCATCTTGATTGCCACGGGGGCTAGTCCTAATATTCCCGATATTCCCGGTAAGCAATATGGCATGGTATCGGACGATATATTTTATCTAGACCAACTACCACCATCGATGACCATTGTTGGGGCTGGTTATATCGGCGTGGAGTTTGCCGGTATATTGCACAGGCTGGGGGTAAAAATCACCCTCATCGATAAATATCCGCAGATATTGAACGGTTTTGACCAAGAGGCCAGAGCATTTATTTCGCAGCAAATGTCGCAACAGGGCATCAATATTGTCAGTGAGAAACGTCTAGTTGCCATCAAGCAATCCCATCAGCAACTCGAGTTAGCGCTTGATGATGGGCAAATCTTAGTCACGCATGCAGTACTGTTTGCCACTGGTAGACGCGCCAATACCCATCAATTGGGATTATCTGCTTTAGGGTTGGCGTGTGAGCAAGATGGACGCATCCGAGTAAACGAGCATTATCAAAGCAATTTTGCCAGTATTTACGCCTTGGGTGATGTGGCAAATAGTGTACAGTTAACCCCGCTAGCGTTGGCTGATGCCAGCCGCTGGGTCAACCTCATCTATGGTGACAACGCCAAGTCAGTTCCGGCCATTGTGCCTACGGCGATTTTCTCTCATCCAGAATATGCCTGCGTAGGTCTGACAGAAGAACAAGCCGTTAAACAATACGGCCAAGATATCAAAATATTCACCACCCAATTCAGACCCATGAAACATACGCTATCTGGTTTGTCTGATCGGGTATGGATGAAATTGATTGTACAAAGCTCTAGTGATCTAGTTATTGGCGCACATATGGTGGGAGATGCTGCCGCAGAGATTATTCAAGGGCTAGCAATCGCCATGACGGCGGGTGCGACAAAAGCACACTTTGATGCTACCTTAGGCATACACCCGAGTGCAGCAGAGGAATTTGTCACTATGCGGCAAGCTACGCGCTAGAGCGCAGGACGCCGGTATCCACCCAGTACGCCTTTTTTAGACAACACCCATTGCCACAATTGAATATCTCTGGCACGAAATGCGCCGGCACAGGAGAGTAAATAGTATTTCCACATTCGATAAAATCTTTCTCCGTATTGCTCAGAGAATTTTGGCCAATGTCGATGAAAATTTTCATACCAAGCCATCAGCGTTTTATCGTAATCTGCGCCAAAATTATGTAGATCTTCAACAATGAAATATTTCTCTATTGCTTGTGCGATTTGTTTGACTGAGGGCAAGTCTCCGTTGGGGAATATATAGCGATTGATCCATGGATCTGGCGCACTATCAGTGACGTTTTTGCCTATCGTGTGTAATAAAAATAGTCCATCATCCTCTAAACAACGGTCTGCCACTTGCATAAAAGTCGCATAATTTTTTCTGCCCACATGCTCAAACATTCCTACGCTCGCAATCACATCGAATTTCTCGTTTAAGTCCCTATAGTCTTGCAAACGAAACTCAACTGGCAAATCTTGACAGCGCTTTTGGCCAAGTTCTACTTGCTGCGCTGAGATGGTTACTCCTACACAACGTACCTGATATTTTTCTGCGGCATAGGCCATCAAGCTTCCCCAGCCACAGCCTATATCCAGTAATCGCATCCCCGGCTGCAAGCGTAATTTTTGACAAATCAGTTCTAGCTTAGCCTGTTGCGCTTGCTCTAGATTTTTTGCCTTTGCCCAATACCCACAGGTATAAGTCATACGTTTGTCCAACATGGCCTGATAGAAATCATTACCAATATCGTAGTGATGTTGACCGACCTGCCATGCGCGACTTTGAGTTTGTTTATTAAGAAGCTTAAATTGCACTGCGTGAAACAATAGCTTCAAAGGCTTTACTTTATTGTGTAATTCGGCACGCAAAATACGAAAGAAAAACTGATCTAGCGCATCAGCATCCCAATCGCCTTGCGTGTAAGATTCACCTAAACCTAGGTTAGCTTGCGACAATATTCTTGCAATCGCTGTTTTATTGTGCAGCCGCATATCCCAAGCTTGCTTGCCATTCAACTGAATATCGGCTTCTTGTAATAGTTGAATAAATAATTTCTCTAATTGATGCGATGACATCCTCACCTCCACAGAGTGCTAAGAGTCAATACCATGAAAATATGAAATCATTTTGTTATACAGATTATTTAACCCTCAATTTACAAATTTGCCAACTAGTAACCCCCGTATTTTCTTGCTCATGTTGCACATAATCACTTAGTATTGAAAATTAGTTTTGTTGACAATATTTACAATTAATGTATTGTTGAACGATATGCAAATTTGATTAATAATTTTGCATGTTTCTTAATTTGTACAAGGGGGTATTATGGAAAAGTTTTTCGCAAATAAAGTACGTCGTCAACAAGGCGTAACCATGATTGAGTACGCACTGATTGCTGCATTAATTGCCGTGGTTGCGATTGTTGCTCTTACATCAATTGGTACTAATTTAACAGCTACATTTACCAGCATCGCTACAAAACTTAGCGGAAGCTAATTTGTACCTATAAACCAGTTGAGGGTTGAATTTTGAGTGGCAAGACCATCATATTTATTGCATTGCTATTTGGTCTTGCCTCCGCCTTTGTTATCGCCTCAATATTTGGGAACAAAAAGCAAGATAGTAGCGCGATTGTAGTTGCACTTGCCCCGATTAAAGCTGGGGCTGTCATCGATGAAAAGCAATTAAAGTCTGTACATTTTCCTAAGAGTTCTATCCCCGCAGGGAGCTTTAATACTATTCCAAGCTTGTTCGGCCGCGTTGCTAAACAAGAAATTTTTCCTGGCGAACCTGTATTAGAGGCTATGCTGGCACCGCTAGATGCAAAGGGCGGGCTCTCTTCCACCATCGCGCTTGGCAAGCGTGCCATTACCGTTCATGTCAATGAAGTGATCGCTGTAGCTGGTTTTGCTTTGCCGGGTAGCTTTGTAGACGTCATTGTCACTGTGAAAGGTGCTCAAGAAAATATGGTCAGCAAAACCGTGTTGCGTAAAGTCAAAGTGTTGGCCATCGCGCAAGAGACCGATGCAGTGGATGCCAAACCCAAGGTGGTGAATGCGGTCACCTTAGAGCTAACTCCCAAAGAAGTCGAAATTTTAGATTTAGCGAGAAGTGCAGGTAACCTATCCCTTGCCTTACGCAATACCTTCGATAATGCTGAAGATGCCTCTACAGGTACCACTTATCAAGAGTTGGTAGCACGCACTAACAATTCCGAACTTGCCCAGACATCAAGCAATGCGCCGCAAAAGACAGCTCGCAAAACCCCGCTAGCGATACAAAAACTGATTAAGCAAGAAGATAAAGTCGAAGTCATCAAAGGTAACTCTAAAGCGGAAATGGCCTTCTAATGCGCAGCCAATTATTAACCCTTTTCCTGCTGTTGTTGGCTTATTGTTTTAATGCCTCAGCAGAAGCGATATCCACACCTAATAGCATGCAATTATTTGTAGGCAAATCCTCTTTGATACATTTGGATGAGGCAGTTAGCCGTGTCTCTGTCAGTGATCCCAAAGTGGCCGATATCAATGTGATTAGCTCTAAAGAAATTTATATTCAAGCTAAAAACATTGGCAATACCAACCTGATTATTTGGAATAAATCAGGCAAATCCAATGTGCGAGAGATTCAAGTGGATATTGACATCACCCCGCTCAAAAATAATCTCGTGCAACTATTGCCAGAAGAAAAAAATCTGCAAATCTCCTCCGTATCTGGCTCAGTGATTATCAGCGGCTCGGTGGAAAATATCGTACAGGCTGATATTGTTAAAGATGTAGCTGAGGCCTTTATTTTACAAATTAACCGTATGGCTCAAGGCTCAGGCGGACAATCCACTCCTGCGGCAACTGGGAATACCAGCACACCGCCCATGCCAACTAGCGCAGGCGCTCAGTCCTCCAACACCGCCAATCGTTACAAAGTGATTAATCTGCTTAAAGTACGTGACCCCCAACAAGTTATGTTGCAAGTCAAAGTCGCGGAGGTGAATAAAGACTACCTAGAAAAAATCGGCGTGAAATTAAATGGCAATATTGGCCAGGTGAATATTCTTTCTAACTTCAGTCTCAAAAGTTTAGCTACTGGCTCAGTAGGAACAATCAGCAACCAATCTGGTAGCAATATATTAGATGCGGAAAAAAATGAAGAATTAATTAGAGTGTTGGCTGAACCAACCATTGTTGCCATGAGCGGACAGGAAGGTAGTTTCTTGGTGGGTGGCAGAATTTATCTACCGCAATATTCTTCACAAGGATCGCCATCCACGATACAAGTGGATTACGGCGTAGGCCTAAAATTTCTACCCATCGTCTTGGATAAAGGTCGTATCAATCTCAAGGTAGCCCCAGAGGTATCGAATATTTCGGAGCAATCGTTTAGTTTTGCTGGCGCGAATGGTAGTACGACCACCATCGTACCTAAAGTATTAACCAAATCGGTCTCCACCACCGTACAAATTCGTGAGGGCGAAACGCTGGTAATTGGTGGTTTATTAAATAACGAAATTACCGAGAGCATCAAGGCATTCCCCTTCTTAGGCGAGGTCCCTATCATCGGTAGTTTATTTAGAAGCAAACAATTCACCTCCAGAAAAACCGAGCTAGTAGTAATTGTGACGCCTTCGCTAGTGGCGGCCAGTGAAAGTAAACCTGCCTTGCCAAATGAGCGCTATCCATCACCTACGCGCAGCGAGTTTTTCTTGGGTGGCAAATTAAGCAATGAGCTACCTGATGGTCAATCAGGTAAAGCCAATAGCCCCTCTGCTTTGGAGGCTAAACCATGATGAGATGCTACACATTATTGTTTGTATCATGCTGCATGGTTGCCTGTTCCAGCGTAGCTAGCCGGCAGGATGCGCGCTTTGGTGAAGCACTCAATCAAAATTTAACTGCGCAGAAAATTCGCAGTGCCTATCCCAAACAAGAGCAAGGTCAAGTCACGGCACAAGAATTAAGCCCCAGCTATGATGCCTATCAGCAAGGCAAGTCGGTGCAATCCAATAGCGGGGAAAAACTATCCACCCCAATGAGTGGTGGCGTTAGTAATGGCTCGCAGTAGACTCTATGTTTTATGCTGACTCTGCTCGTGGCTTTATCATTATTTTCCTAGCCCTTGCGCTAGTGGTTTTATTAGGCTTTTTTGGTTTATCTATAGATGCAGCGCGTCATATGACTATCCATGCAGAACTACAAAATGCCGCTGATGCCTGCGCCTTAGCTGCCGCACCTGAATTAAATGCTGCGCCCGATTCTTTAGAGCGAGCTGCGCTGGCAGGTAGCTTTGTTGGGGGTGAAAGAAATCTTAAAAATTTCCAGAGTGATAACGTCGCTATATCGACGAATGATGTGACCTTTAGCAATACCTTGAGTGGTATTTATCGAGACAAAAATTCAGCCAATTACGCCACCACCAAATTCGTCAAATGTGTTGCCACTGCCAGTGGCATTAATAATTACTTTCAGAGTCTTTTTGGCATACAAACGACTACATTATCCGCCAAAGCAATCGCCTCACTAAAACCGTCGCAAGCTGCTTGCACTTTGCCTATGGCTATTTTTTCTAATGACGATGACAACCCGGCAAATAATTTTGGCTATGTGGTGGATAGAAGCGTGATCGAAGTAAAACAAGACCCCGTATCTGGCACCAGTGGATATCCTGGATTTTTTGTTTGGGCGGATGTGACAGGAATTAATGGCACATCAAATGCAGCGCTAGAGTCGTCTATGATTAGTCATGGTGAATGTCAGCAGGTCAAATCAGCAGGCAGTTGTATCACCCTAAGAACAGGCAATATTGCCGATTTAAACGATGCTTGGAACTCGCGTTTTGGTTTATACCGCACACTGACTGCGAGTCAGGCTCCTCCAGATTTAACCGGTTACGGCTGGAATCCCGCAGTAGGGTTAACTGCCGCGGGGACTTTGGCGAGTTATAACACGCGTGCTGCAGCACGCGAAAGCTATCAAAATAATGCTAGTGGCTATAGTAAGCCAGCTGGTGTACATACCACCTACGGCACCTCAAATCGACGCCTCGTTACTTTGGCGATCTTATCCAAGTCCAGCTCAGGTTGCGCCAGCGGACAAGGTAAGGTCATCGGTTATGCATGCATGCTGATGCTAAGCCCTGTCACCTCGCAAGTAGGTTGGAGAAAACAATTAGTGATGTATGAAGGTGACTCAACTAGTCCAGATTCACCGTGTAGCACTTTTGGCACACCGGGCAGTGACGATGATATCGGACCTTTGGTGCCGTCGCTGATTCAATGATGACAAGCCTATGAAAACCTCATTCCATCAATCAGGCGCCATATTTATTGAATTAGCCATCAGCTTGCCACTGTTGCTGTTTTTAATGTTGGCAGCACTCGACTTCTCTAAAGCTATTTCGGAGTATAAAACCTTGGTCAATCAAGCCAAGTCAGCAGCACGCTATCTCACTTCGCGCGCGCCCGGCAGCGCCAGCAATGAGGGCCTATGTATCGTCAAAACCAGCAGCACGGATTGTTCAGCCGCACTGGTGTTGGATAATCTGGCGAGTGCCAGTATCGATATCCAAGATGCTGCATCCTCGGCGAGCACACATGGCGCTCAACTGACTTCTAGCACATCCTCGTACGCAGTGAGTATTAATCTTATCAGCGTAACGATTAGCAACTATCGCTATGATTCCATCGTGGGTGGTTTTAGTTTGGCAGGATATAGCATCCCTGCCTCTATCAACTTTAATCCGATTAGCGTCACTATGCGACAGGTGAATTAATGCGCCTATACTCATTATCACAAACAGGCGTCGCCATCATAGAGTTTGCCTTGGCTTTTTCCATTTTTTGGATAGTGTTTATGGCTATCTTAGAGTTCTGTCGCGGCATGTACGCATGGAATTCGGCGCAAGAGGCTACCCGTTTAGCCGCACGCTATGCCAGCATATGCTCAGAAAGTAGCGCGCAACAAAGCATTATTCGTAACAAGGTAAAAAGCTATATCAGTGCAGGCGGAAGCATTACTGTTCCGGCTGGAACAGATTGGATGAATTTTAGTTACTACCCAATTGGCTGCAGCACTTGTGAGTCAGTAGAGGTAAAACTTAGCAATTTGAAAATTAATTTGCTCGTTCCTTTCTACAACTTAGAATGGGCGTTACCAGATTTTAAAACCGTTGTTTTGCGGGAATCCATGAGTAATACTATTACTTACTCTAGTGGCACCAGCGAAGCCAACTCTATCTGCAATGGATAAATATTGATCATGAAAATTCTATTTTTTTCTGCCTATTCTGATGAAGCCATTCCTTCCAGTTTGGATCTTAGTCAACATAGTGTCAGTTTTATTAAAGGTGAGCTGGCTGGCTTGTTGCCGACAGTACAAGCAGTTGACCCTGCTATCCTCTTTTTAGAGGGGTTCCCACCGTCTGATGAAATACTGCAAATCCTAGCTGAGGTGAGCCAGCACAAACCGAAGCTAGAGATTGTGTTATCAGTGCATGACCGCAGACGCAAATGGAATAGCCCTAATCCAGACTTTCTTATTCAAGCCATGCGCAATGGTGTGCGCGAGATGATGCCAGAACTTAATTCAGAATATATCGATGAGTATCTCAAGCGCGCCTTCGTACGTTTTAATATTTCCCCTAGCACAAACGCGAGCGGCAGTAACCGGGTCATTGCCTTTGTTGCTGGCAAGGGGGGTGATGGCAAATCTACCGTAGCTGCCAATGTCGCCAGCGCTTTATCATCAGGTCATGATAAAAGAGTTCTGCTGATTGATGTGGGCTTGCCTGTGGGAGACTTGGATGTATTTTTTGCGGATAAGCAAAAAACCTATGATTTAGCCAGTTTTTCTGAAGAATTATCACGCCTAGATAGCAGCCTATTAGACGCCATGGTGACCAAGATCGATGAAAAGTTACACTTTATTTCTACCCCAGATTCAGCACAACGTGTAGTGCAAATCAAACCCGAGTCTATCGTGCCTTTAGTGGATATTGCCTACAGTGATTATGATTTTGTTATTTTGGATATTGGCGCAGTGATGGATCCGATTTCGATTCATGCGCTAAGTAAAGCTGATTTAGTGTACGTCGTTTCCACGCTGACGATCGCCTCGCTGCGTAAAGTAAATCGCTTTATTCAATTATGGGCAGACTTGGCGTATGAGCCTGAGAAGCTAGCATTTATTATCAATAAGCTGGATAAATCGCCTGAGGTCACCATTGCAGATTATGAAAAGGTCATAGGCAAAAAGATTGAAATCACCTTTCCACGCGATGATGTCACCATCAGAGAGTCCATGATACGCGGTGGAACCTCAGTCAAATTTTTCCCCAAATCTAAACTCGCAAGTGCGATTAGTGATTGGGTCAACGCATGGGTAGGTGGCAAGAAAGAGGAAAAATCATTATGGCATCGCTTAGGGATCAAATAACGCGCCGTGCAAATCCGTTGGGCGAAAAAACCCCAGCGCAGGAGCAAACAGCGGAACAAAAAAATCAGCCTGTGGCGTCCACAGAGCCACAGAGTGATATCGCACCTTTGGCGCCTAGGGATGAAAAAAAGACTGCGCAATATAACGCCACCAAATCAAAATTACACCATGGCTTAATCGGCAAGTTTGATCTTTCCTCATTGGAAAAACTGACGTCTACTGAGTTACGTCAAAAAATACGTGAAACGGTGCTCAAGTTGATTGAGGAGGAAGGTCTTACCATTAATGAGTCAGAGCGCCAGCAGATTATCGTTGATTTACAAAACGAGGTACTCGGCCTAGGCCCATTAGAACCCTTATTGGCTGATCCCACCATCTCGGAAATTATGGTGAATCGCCATGATATGGTGTATATCGAGCGCAAAGGAAAATTGCAATTATGTGATACCACCTTTGTCGACGAGGATCATCTGCTCAGAATCATAGACAAAATTTGTTCGCGCGTTGGTCGCCGTATCGATGAATCCTCTCCCATGGCAGACGCGCGTTTACCTGACGGTTCACGGGTAAATGCCATTATTCCTCCCTTAGCCATCGATGGCTCATGCCTGACTATCCGTCGTTTTGCCAGTGTTCCATTACAGATGAAAGATCTGGTAGCTAAGAATTCACTGACCGCAGATATGGCCGAGCTGTTGGCTGGTATGGTGCGCTGCAAAATTAATATCATTATTTCTGGTGGCACAGGCTCAGGCAAAACCACATTACTCAACATTTTGTCGGGCTATATTCCTGACAGCGAGCGCGTTATTACTATTGAGGACACGGCCGAATTACAAATGCAACAACCGCATGTCGTGCGTCTTGAGACGCGACAGGCGAATGTGGAGGGCAAAGGTGAGGTGACCATGCGTGCACTGGTAAAAAACTCGCTGCGTATGCGTCCAAGCCGAGTGGTGATTGGCGAAGTACGTGGTGAAGAAGTCATCGATATGTTACAAGCCATGAATACCGGGCATGATGGTTCGCTCGCAACTATCCACGCCAATAATCCTAGAGATGCCTTGGGACGTTTAGAAAACTTGATTGGCATGAGTGGCATCAATATCCCCAGTCGAGCGCAAAAGCAACAAATCACTTCGGCTATTCAGGTCATCGTGCAAGTCAATCGTGTCAGTGATGGTACGCGCAAGATTACCAGTATTACTGAGCTTACCGGCATGGAAGGAGAGGTTGTCACCATGCAGGAAATATTTAAATATCAACAAACCGATGTGGCTGCAGATGGTTCAGTGATTGGTCACTTTACTGCTACTGGGGTAAGACCAAAACTAGCAGAAATTCTTAAGGCGAGAGGTGTCACCTTTAGAGAAGATCTATTCAACCCTACGCTCCCACAGAGCTAATTAAACAAGCGATCTGACGATGATACTAGCACTGGTGGTTTTTGTTTTTATTAGCCTAGTGGTATTAGTCGGGCTATTTATTTGGTCACGCTACTTTAGCGCTAGAAGCAAAGCCATGCGGCAACGCATACAAGAGTTGGCAAGACAGCGAAATCCCGCTGAGACTGAAGCCGTCAGTCTGAAGGACGATCCACTGGCATTTTTGTACGAAAATTTTAGCGAAACTTTCTGGTACAAACACCTAAGCTTACTCTGCATACAAGCCGGCTCGCGACGCAATGCCGACAAAATCATACAAGTCAGCGTGCTGATCTTTTTGCTGGCTTTTATACTGAGCCTGCTATTTGGTCCCGGCTTTTTTTCTTGCCTGCTGATTGCCCTAATATTTGCCAGCTTACCTACTGTTAAATTAATTCGTGAGCGAGATAAGCGTTGCCAAAAATTCGAACAACAACTCCCCGATGCTTTGGAATTTTTATCTCGTGCTTTATTGTCTGGTAATGGCATTGCTTCCGCTTTTACTATGGTCGGTGATGAGTTCTCTGCGCCTTTAGGCGAAGAATTCAAAATGACCTCAGAGCAACTCAATTACGGTCTGCCTTTTGCAGAAGCGCTGAATCAGCTGAATGCGCGAGTGATTAGTCGCGATTTAGGATTTTTCACTGTGTCTTTATCCATCCAACGCGATACTGGCGGCAATTTGGCGGATATTCTTAACATCACTGCCAACACCATACGAGAACGTATGAAATTGAAAGGCAAAGTGGAAGTGTTGGCTTCGGAAGCCAAATTATCAGCCAAGTTACTCACCTCGCTTCCATTTATTTTAGGCGGCATTTTGGCATTGACCAATTACAACTATATCTCTCTGATATGGACCACTCCCCAGGGCTATAACCTAATGGGGACTGCCTGCGTATTGATTCCGCTCGGCTGGATTTGGATGGGCAAAATTGTGAATATCAAGGTGTAGTCATGGAAATTTTGCTGCTCACCTTGCTTATTTTCTTTACCCTAGCACTGCTCGCTTATGGTATCTATCGTTACACACAGGAGTTTTTACTCAAGCGCAGACTATCCAAGTTGGTCAAGCCGAATCCTAGTATTAGTCAGAAACGACCGGCACCACAGCTGATTCCATTAGAAAAGTTTAATCATCTTATCCAAAAGATGAATGAACTATCTAAGCCCAGTGAGGGTTGGCAAGAATCTGAAATTAAATTGAAATTTATACGCGCGGGTTGGCGAGGAGAGTCTGTACCAACCACATTCTTTGCCGTTAAAACTGGGCTGTTCGTCGGCTTACCAACTTTATTCATTATTTTGGCATGGTTTAGTTTAGACTTGCCCATGCTCAAGCTGCTGATGTTTGCCCTAATCTTCGCCGTAATAGGCTATTACCTGCCTGAATTTATCGTGAACAATAAAGTGGCTGAGCGTAAACAACAAATGCAAAATGCACTACCCGACTTTATTGATTTATTGGTGATGTGCTCAGCAGCGGGCTTGGGATTAGATGCCGCTCTCAATCGTGTGTCACTAGAAATGGCTAAAACTAGCCCGATTTTGGCCGAGGAGTTTTATTTAACCTGCTTGGGGATACGAGCTGGGGAATCTCGTATCGAAGCGCTCAAGAGTTTAGCACTGCGTGTAGATTTGGATGATTTGACTAACTTGGTGACCATGTTAGTGCAAGCCGATAAATTTGGTACCAGTTTGACTGAGTCGCTAAAAATCCAGTCAGATTTTATGCGCTCCAAACGTATGCAACGAGCAGAAGCCATGGCAGCAAAAATTCCTGTCAAAATGCTGTTACCCTTAATCCTGCTGATATTCCCAGTACTGATGATGGTGCTGGTGGGACCAGCTTTTATTCAGATGTCTTCTGCCTTCAAGTAACTTTGGAATATTTATGTCATTAAGCCTATTGCTTATCACGGCACTCATCAGTGCCGGCCTGATGCGCTTTCTAGTGCAAGCTATTCCAGCCCATATGTTATGGCTAGAGCGTAATTGGATTTTGCAGCAATTGGGTCATGCCATTGATACACAAGCCTCCCCCTTGCGCCAATGGCGGCTTTATATGCAATGGGATGCTCTGTGCTGGGCGTGCATCAGTATCTGTGTATTATTAGCTTGCTATCTGCACCAACACATCAGGGATGCTTACAGCTTGTTGTTGGTGTTGTCATTTATCTATGTCCTGATCTTGCTAGCGATAATCGATATGTTGCAAAGGTTTTTACCTGACTTGCTGACGCAAAGCTTACTTTGGGTAGGACTAGCCGTGCAATTAATCACACCAAGTCAAAACATAGGCCTTAATGCAGGGGTGCTAGGCGCTATCGTGGGATATTTATTGCTATGGTTGCCAGGGCAAGTATATCTTTTGCTCAAAAAACAAGCTGGCGTGGGGCATGGTGACATGAAGTTGATGGCCGCTATAGGCGCTTGGATGGGTTGGCAAGCCCTCATCCCGATATTACTAGTTGCCAGTTTAGTGGTGCTAGCAAGTCAATTACCACAATTAATCAAATCGCGACAAAATCTACAGCTGCAAATCCCGTTCGGACCATTTATTGTGATTGCCTGCTTGTGGTTACTTCCTGAATATTGGTCGATTGGTTAAGTTTCAAGGATTATGGGCAAGGTTGTTCGGGAAAGAAACGTAAGGATCCATCCGCCCGCTTAAATTCCACCAAATCGGTTTGCTGTTCTGCGCTGCCATCATTGAATAGCTGAATAGTCAGATGCATATCTAGTAGCTGACTGTCAGGATTAATGGCTTTGAATAAAATAAATCCAAACAGCAGACCCGTCATAAGACTAATACTGATTTTTTTCTTTGGCGTAGTCTCCGCTGCCTGTTTGCCTTGTTGCAAACGCCAAACTAAATACGCTACTAGAAAAGCACTCGAGAACCCAATTACTGTTGAAATAATGTCCCACATGGTCGCCAATCTCTATCTCACTAACAGCCTGCATCATACCGTGCTAGATAGCTTTTTCAAAAGCTCTGTTGCAATTTGTAAGCTATCGATGCACTAACAAATGATTGAATTTTAGAGGTTTAAAATCAATGACAAATAGCATATGATGGTTGTCCATAAAAGGACTATTGGGAGGAAACATGGTGTTCTCAAAAAAGAAAAAAAATCCACTGGGCAAGTCTGTGGAGCGTTTTGAAACCATCATAGGGAAATCCATTCGTATCGATGGCAATCTAAATATTTCTCATGGTGTGCGTATAGATGGTGTTTTAAACGGTAATGTATTTCAAGATGAGGATCACAAAGCCACAGTCGCAATTTCTGAATCTGGTCGCGTGAATGGCAATATTCATGCGCAGCATGTCATCGTTTCCGGTCATATAAAAGGCAATATTTATGCGCTGGACAGAGTAGAGCTACTGGCTACCTCACGTATCGAGGGGGAAATCACCTACGGCAATATAGGCATAGAAGTGGGTGCTAAAGTGCTGGGAAAACTCAACGAAATATCACCGCTAGAAAATGATAATGTGTTGGATTTACTTGCCTCTCAAAAGGATCGCAATAACCAAAGCGCTTAGAGTTTCTTATGCAGATTTTTTGGGTATCCAGCTCAGTCGGTCAAATCAAATCCATCACTATCACCTATCAGAAATTGATAGTGTTATTGATGGGTTTAGTACTTTTTTTTCTGAGCTTAGGCGTCGCGCTTCAGTTTTTTGGTTTCCGTATGGCGATTGAATATGATCCCAGTCTAGCGCGTAAGTTGGGCAATCTGCATAGCGCTGTTGAGCTAGAAAATTTAAATGCACTGTATCAATTGCGATTGCAAGAGCTGAACCAGCAAATCCAAGCAAATCATGCAAAGATAGATCAGCTAACCGAGTTAAATAAAAAACTTAGCGAGCTTGCTACGCCAGCCCCATTGCGCAAACATCATAATCCCATGAGCCAAGGTGGTGGCATTAACCTGCACATCCCATCATTTAACTTTCAAGGGCATACACATAGCACACTTGATTTGTTCCGTCAGCACAGCAAAGATATTCAGGCACTCAACCAATTTACTCAAAGCAGCATACAACATACCCAACAAGTCATTGCTTGGTTGCAGTCCATCCCTGTCAAAGCCCCATTACGGGGTGAAATGGTGCTCGCGAGTGGCTTTGGGAAACGTTTAGATCCGGTTAACTCCTTGCATAGTTTTCACCCTGGGGTTGACTTCACTTGCGCCAGTGGCACCCCGTTTTACGCGACTGCCAATGGCCGCGTGATTGATGTCAATCATAATTCCGAATATGGTAATCAGCTGTTGATTCAACATGCTGAGGGCATTACGACACGCTATGCCCACGCACAGAGTATTGCGGTAAAACCAGGCATGTTTATTCATCAAGGAGATTACTTGGGCACTACCGGCAATACAGGAAAATCAACGGGGCCACATCTACATTACGAGACCATTCGTAATGGCGAGAGAACAGATCCCTTGCAATGGTTATTGACCAAATCAGCACCTTTTTTCCTGACCGATAAAGCACAGTTATCTATCAAACAGCCCAGCAAAACAGAAGCTGAATAAAACTCAGACAATAAAAAACCCCAGCTATTACTAACTGGGGTCATTTGGTGGGCCCACCAGGACTTGAACCTGGGACCAAAGGATTATGAGTCCTCTGCTCTAACCAACTGAGCTATAGGCCCGAAACTGATTAATCCTGACCATTCTCCAA
>JACCDX010865388.1_pt1 | contig 18970 bp, 16 predicted proteins | sample 7449681 | NCBI WGS metagenome assembly JACCDX01 (sample SAMN15323450, study PRJNA562643) | freshwater metagenome | isolation source: river surface water | place: USA:Blue River Watershed | collected 2017-08-18
ACCGCGGAAGCCGAAGAGATCAAGGTTCGCTATGGCATCGCCAAGCAGATGCTGGCCGACCCGACCGAGGTGTTCGACGTGCCCGGCCTCGGCGACCGCGCGCCGCGCACGCTGTCGAAGGCGGCGCTGTCGGCCGTGATCGAGCCGCGCGTCGAGGAATTGTTCGCGCTGGTGCATCAGGTGGTGCGTGAATCCGGCTTCGAGGAAGTGCTGTCGTCCGGCGTGGTGCTGACCGGCGGCAGCGCGCTGATGCCCGGCATGTCCGAGCTGGCCGAGGACATTTTCCTCAAGCCGGCGCGCATCGGCGTACCGGCCTACGACGGCCAGCTGGCCGACGTGGTGAAGAGCCCGCGCTATTCGACCGTGCTGGGCCTGCTGGAAGAGGCCAAGCGCCAGTACCTGCGCGGACAGGTGGTGGTGCGCCAGGGCGGCTCGGCGACGGCGGTCTGGCAGCGGATGAAGGAATGGTTCATGGGTAATTTCTGAAACGGCAGGAAAACGCAGTACACAAACAGCAAAAAAGAAGCAGCGAAAAAGAAGCAGCAGGAAGAGGCAAATAACTTCGGCAGTATGAGGTTGGAAAAAACTTTCAAATGAAACGCAGTTGGTAGTTGCCAGCCGTCACGCAGAGTGAGGGCTGCCGACTGAAAACTGCATCACCAAGGGAGTCAACATGGAAATCGATATGCTGGAAAACACGAAGGGCACGATCATCAAGGTGGTCGGCGTTGGCGGTGCAGGTGGCAATGCCGTGCAGCACATGATCAACAAGGGCGTCTCGGGTGTCGAGTTCATCGTCGCCAATACCGATGCGCAGGCACTGACGCACTCGAAGGCGCACAACGTGATCCAGGTCGGCGAGTCCGGCCTCGGCGCCGGCATGAAGCCGTCGGTCGGCCGCCAGCTGGCCGAGGAGACGCGCGACCGCATCGAGGATGCGCTGCGCGGCGCGCACATGGTGTTCATCGCCGCCGGCATGGGCGGCGGCACCGGCACCGGCGCCGCGCCGGTGGTCGCGCAGGTGGCCAAGGAGCTTGGCGCGCTGACCGTGGCGGTCGTGTCCAAGCCGTTCTCGCATGAGGGCCGCAAGTGCATGGACATCGCCAACGAAGGCCTGGAAGAACTCGGCAAGCATGTCGATTCCCTGATCGTCATCCTCAACGAGAAGCTCGAGGAAATCTACGAAGACGACAGCATGATCGAATGGCTCGGCCATGCGGACGACGTGCTGAACAATGCGGTGGCCGGCATCGCCGAGATCATCAACGTGCCGGGCCATATCAACGTCGACTTCAACGACGTCAAGACCATCATGGCCGAGCAGGGCAAGGCGATGATGGGCACGGCGGTCGCGTCCGGCGTCGACCGCGCGCGCATCGCGGCCGAACAGGCGGTCGCTTCGCCGCTGCTTGACGGCATCGACCTGTCCGGCGCGCGCGGCGTGCTGGTCAACGTGACCGCGAGCCGTTCGCTGAAGGGCAAGGAAATCAAGCAGGTGATGGAGACCGTGCGCGCCTTCGCCGCCGACGACGCGTCGATCGCGCAGGGCATCGCGTACAACGACGAGATGGGCGACGAAATGCGCGTGACCGTGGTCGCCACCGGCCTGGGTCGTCGCCGTCCTGTGCTGGTGCAGCCGCAGGTGCCGGTGGCACGTACCGGCACCTACAACGAGCCGGTTGCCGCCGTCTCGGCGATCGCGGTCGATGCAGCGCCGGCGGCAGCGCCGGCGTTCGAGCCGGCCCGCACGCCGGCGGTCTGGCGCCGCGAGTCGGCCTCGGAGACGGTGCGCGCGATGGAGCGCAACGGCACGGAAACCTACGACATTCCGGCCTTCCTGCGCCGGCAGGCCGACTGAGCCTGCAGGAATTCGGCGGGCAGGGCATACTTTCGCCTCGCCCGCCGGAAGCGGCGGAAGATTTGTAAAAATGCAAGGGAGCCGGCCACAAGCCGGTTCCGCCCTTCAACTTTTCCCACCTGTATCAGCGACAAGGACCACCATGACCATCAAGATCGGAGACCGTCTTCCCGAGGGCAAGCTGTCTGAATTCATTGACGTCGAGACCGAGGGCTGTGCGCTCGGCCCGAACACCTTCAACGTGTCCGATCTGGTGAAGGGCAAGACGATAGCGATCTTCGGCCTGCCCGGCGCGTACACGCCGACCTGCTCGGCCAAGCATGTGCCGGGTTACATCGAGCATGCGGCGGCGCTGAAGGCCAAGGGGGTGGACGAGATCTGGTGCATTTCGGTCAACGACGCGTTCGTGATGGGCACCTGGGGTCGCGACCAGGGCGCGACCGGCATCGTGCGCATGATGGCCGACGGCAGTGCCGCGTTCACGCAGGCGATCGGCCTGCCGCTCGACCTGATCGATCGCGGCATGGGCATTCGTTCGCAGCGCTATTCGATGCTGGTGCAGGATGGCGTGGTCACGCAGCTGAACATCGAGGCGCCGGGCAAGTTCGAAGTGTCGAACGCCGAGACCCTGCTCGGCCAGCTGCATACGCAGGCGGCATGATTCGTCAGCGCACCATCCGCGAGAGGGTCAGCACGACTGGCGTCGGCCTGCATTGCGGCACGCGCGTCGTGCTGACGCTGCATCCGGCGCCGGCCGACACCGGCATCGTGTTCCGGCGCGTCGACGTCGAGCCGCCGGTCGAGCTCCCCGCCAACGCGATGGGCGTGGGCGACACGCGCATGGCCTCGGTGCTGGAAAAGGATGGCGTGCGCGTGTCCACCGTCGAGCACCTGATGTCCGCCTGCGCGGGCCTCGGCATCGACAACCTGGTCGTCGACCGGACCGCCGAGGAAATCCCGATCATGGATGGCTCGGCGGCGTCTTTCGTTTTCCTGCTGCAGCAGGCCGGCTGCGTCGAGCAGCCCACGCCGAAGAAATTCATCCGCGTGACCCGGCCGGTCGAGGTACGTGAGGGGCAGGGCGCGAACGAGAAATGGGCGCGGCTCGAGCCCTGCCATGGCTATCGGCTGAGCTTCTTCATCGAATTCAACCACCCTGCGATCGACAGCACCGGACAGACCGCCGAGGTAGATCTTGGGTTCGAATCCTATATTGAAGAGATCGCGCGCGCGCGCACCTTCGGCTTCATGCAGGATGTCGAGATGTTGCGCGGCATGGGACTGGCGCGCGGCGGCTCGCTCGAGAACGCCATCGTGATGGACGAATTCCGCATCCTCAACAGCGGCGGGCTGCGCTACCAGAACGAGTTCGTGCGCCACAAGATCCTCGATGCGATGGGCGACCTGTACCTCGCCGGCCATCCGCTGCTGGCCAGCTACACCGCGCACAAGTCCGGGCATGGCCTGAACAACAAGCTGCTGCGCGCGCTGTTCGCCGATCCTGACGCGTACGAGATCGTCAGCTTCGATTCCGCTGCGGCCGCGCCGGCCGCGTACTCGACGCAGCTCGAGCAGGAGTGGGCGGCGGTTTGAGTCTCGGGTCGTCGGGGACGCTGTGGTGTTCTGCCCGCACTTTCGCCGAGGCGATCGCTCTTCGATAGCGTCGTCCCAGCGAAAGCTGGGACCCATCGTCGCGCACACGCAGCCCTCGAATGGTGCGCGCCACGCCACAAACTGCACCGAATCAGGGCGAACCCCCCGCCTTGTCCTACCCAATTACATGGCACCAATGTTGCATATCACTGCTCACACCGAGAGGCTGGGCCGGTCAGATGACCGACATCGCTTCTTGAGCAAGGACGCTAGGGTTCCGGTCGACGTCTGACGACGCCGATGTCTGGTCCGAGAGCGGCCGGCTCCGATCCTTTGCCGGTTCGGGGCTCCACGGAGGGATAAAAGCCCGGGAGGCCATCGCCATGATCGCGATCGCTCGCCTCCGGTTTTTTGATCTTCGAGGTGCCCATGAAACCGGAATCCCTGCCGCCCGCGGCAAGCTCTTCTACCGTCAGCCGTGACCGGCCGCGCAACCTGCGCAGCGCCTGGTCCGTGCGTGGCGACCTGCCGCGCGCCATCGCCCTGGCGCTGTCCGTGCTCGGCTTCCTGCTGCCCTTCATCGCGTGGTTCGTGCTGTCGCACAGCGGCCTGATGGAAGAGGTCTTCATGCCGACGCCGATGAAGGTGCTCGACTCCGCCATCGCATGGTGGACCGACGGCGACCTGCTCGGCGACATCCTCATCAGCATGGAGCGCATTTTCGGCGGCTTCCTGCTGTCCGCCGCGATCGCGCTGCCGCTGGGCGTGATGATCGGCACCTACGCACCGGCGCGCGCACTGCTCGAACCGCTGACGGATTTCTCGCGCTACCTGCCGGCAGTGGCGTTCATCCCGCTGATCATGCTGTGGGTCGGCATCGACGAGAGCGCCAAGATCACCGTGATCTTCGTCGGCACCTTCTTCCAGATGGTGCTGATGCTCGCCGAAGACGTCGCGCGCGTGCCGAACGCCGCAATCGAGGCCGCGCGCACGATGGGCGCGACCAATGGCGAAGTGGTGCGGCTGGTGATCCTGCGCGCCGCGCGACCCGCGATGCTCGACTCGCTCCGGAGTTGCATGGGCCTCGCGTGGACCTATCTCGTGGTGGCCGAACTGGTGGCGTCCAACACCGGCCTCGGCTTCGCGATCCTGAAGGCGCAGCGCTTCCTGCATACCGACAAGATCTTCGCCGGCATCCTGATGATCGGCCTGGTCGGCCTCGTCACCGACCAGCTGTTCCGCTGGGTCCATCGCACCGCATTCCGCTGGCATCACCTGAGGGGCTGAGATGACGACCACCACCAAGATCAGTGTCCGTCAGCTGGACAAGTTTTATGGCAAGGGCGACCGCCGCGTGCAGGCGCTCGCGAACGTGAACCTCGACATCGCCGCCGGCGAATTCGTCACGCTGGTCGGCGCATCCGGCTGCGGCAAGTCGACGCTGCTGCGCACGATCGGCGGGCTGGAGGAATACGCGGACGGCGACATCCTCTGCAATGACAAGATGGTCGACGGCCCCGGCGCCGACCGCGCGATGGTGTTCCAGAGCTACAGCCTGTACCCGTGGCTGACCGTCGGCGAGAACATCCGCTTCTCGCGCCGGCTGAAACACAAGCGCGACCAGCTCACGTCGAGCGACGTCGAGATCGCGTCCGGCCGCGCCGATGCGCTGATCCAGCTGATGGGGCTGTCGCATGTCGCGCAATCGTATCCGGCCGAGCTGTCCGGCGGCATGCAGCAGCGCGTCGCGATCGCGCGCGCGCTGATGGGCAAGCCCGACGTGCTGCTGATGGACGAGCCCTTCGGCGCGCTCGATGCGCAGACACGCGAGGTGATGCACGACCTGATCCGCCACGTGTACCTGCTGGAGAAGACCACCGTGGTGTTCGTCACGCACGACGTCGAGGAGGCGCTCTACCTCGGCCAGCGCGTGGTCGTGATGGCGCCGCGTCCGGGCCGTATCGATTCCATCGTCGACGTGCCCTTCGGCATCCAGCGCGAGCAGGACTTGAAGCTCGCGCCCGAGTTCAACGAGCTCAAGCGCCAGATCCTGCAGCGCATCCGTGAAACCTCCGGCATCAAGACCGACCTCGATCAGCTCGCGAAGCTGACGCGCGCGGCCTGAGCCTCTTTTCGAGAGACATCGCATGAACGCACCCGACACCTTCGACCTGAACAGCAAGACCCGCGAGCTCGCGCCCGACCTCGACCCGGCGAAGGTCAAATGGATCGAGATGTTCCCCGGCGGCTGCCACTGGTCGTACCGCCTCGCGCGCGGCACCACGCTGCGCTTCATTGATCTGGAAGGTGGCGCGAATGCGTCGGTGCTGCTGTACCGCGCCGATGAAAAGCTCGAGCGGCTGAACCTGCCCGATACGCTGAAGGCGCAGCACACCGCGCACCTGACCGCCGGCCATGTGCTGTATTCCGACATGGGCCGCATCCTCGCGTCGGTCGCGCGCGATACCGTCGGCTGGCACGACCCGCTGTGCGGCGTGTCGGACGCCGCGCTGGTGCAGCGGCGCCATGGCGGCCATCGCTACCAGGAGCATCGCAATGCGATGCACCGCAACGGCAAGGACAGCCTCTTGGTCGAGCTTGGCAAGTGGGGGCTGGGCCTGCGCGACTGGGTGCCGAACCTGAACCTGTTCTCGAAGGTGACGGTGGACGGCGAAGGCCGCTTCGCCTTCGTGCCCGGCCACTCGAAGGCCGGCAGCTTCGTCGAGCTGCGCCTCGAGATGGATGTGCTGGTCGCGATCTCGACCGCGCCGCATCCGCTCGACCCGAATCCGGAGTACGCGCCGAAGAAAGTCGCGATCGTTGCCTGGGACTCCGGCACCGCGCCGGCCGATGACATCTGTCGGCTGTCGTGCGCCGAAAACGCACGCGGCTACTACAACACCGAACTGATTTATCGATGAGAAGTTGAGTTGATGCGCCGGGATGACGGAATGAAAAGCCTGCGGCCATCAAAACGTCATGCCGGCGCCGGCCGGCATCCAGTGACTCTGAATTGAACTGAACAATCGAGACAGCCCATGAATACCCTCAAAGAAAGCCCCCTCGACGCCGCCAATGCCGTCTACGACTACTGCCTGCCCGCCGGCGAGCCCTGGCTGCACAAGCTCAGCCAGGGCCAGGTGCTGCGCATCATCGACCTCGAGGGCAACCAGGCGGTCGACACCCTCTTCTACAACGCCGACGACACCGCCGAGAGCTACAGCATGACCGACACGCTGCAGCAGCAGGGCGGCATCTACCTGTCCACCGGCTCGGTGCTGATGTCGAACCGCGGCCGGCCGATGCTGACCATCGTCGCCGATACCTGCGGCCGGCATGACACGCTCGGCGGCGCCTGCGCGGCCGAGAGCAACACGGTGCGCTACGCGATCCAGAAGAAGTTCATGCACAGCTGCCGCGACAACTACCTGCTGGCGCTCGCGCATGCGGACAACGGCATGGGCAAGCGCGACCTGGTGCCGAACGTGAACTTCTTCATGAACGTGCCGGTGACGCCGGACGGCGGCCTGACTTTCGCCGACGGCGTGTCCGCGCCCGGCAAGTACGTCGAGCTGCGCGCCGAGATGGACCTGCTGGTGCTGGTGTCGAACTGCCCGCAGCTGAACAACCCGTGCAACGCGTACAACCCGACGCCGGCGCGCTTCCTGGTCTGGGATCCGCAATAACGAGCACGCCAGTGCGGCAGCGCCGCCGCGCATCGCCATGACGCCTACCGACAAGAACGAGACAACGATGTTCAACAAGATCCTGATCGCCAACCGCGGAGAAATTGCCTGCCGCGTGATCCGCACCGCCCGCAAGCTCGGCATACCGAGCGTGGCCATTTATTCCGAGGCCGATGTCGAGTCGCTGCACGTGCGGCTGGCCGACGAGGCCGTCTGCATCGGCCCGGCGCCGGCGTCGGAGAGCTACCTGTCGGCCGAGAAGGTGCTGGCCGCCGCGAAAGCGACCGGCGCCGACGCGATCCATCCCGGCTATGGCTTCATGAGCGAGAACGCGGCCTTCGCCGAAGCCTGCGCCGCCGCCGGCGTCACCTTCATCGGCCCGACGCCGCAGCAGATGCGCGACTTCGGACTGAAGCACACCGCGCGCGCACTCGCGCAGCAGGCCGACGTGCCGCTGCTGCCGGGCACCGGCCTGTTGGCCGACGCTGCCGAAGCACTGACCGAGGCGGAACGCATCGGCTATCCGGTGATGCTGAAGAGCACGGCCGGTGGCGGCGGCATTGGCATGCGCCTGTGCCGCAGCGCGGCCGAACTGGACGCCGCGTATGCGTCGGTACTGCACCTGTCGCAGAACAATTTCAAGAACAGCGGCATCTATCTGGAAAAATTCGTCGAGCGCGCGCGCCATGTCGAAGTGCAGATCTTCGGCGACGGCCGCGGCAATGTGGTGTCGCTCGGCGAGCGCGACTGCTCGGTGCAGCGGCGCAACCAAAAGGTGATCGAAGAAACGCCCGCGCCCGGACTGCCGGAGGCAACGCGCACCGCGCTTGCGCAGACGGCGGTGCGGCTGGGTTCGGCGATTGCCTACCTGTCGGCCGGCACCGTCGAATACGTGCTCGACGCCGACACCGGCGCTTTCTACTTCCTCGAGGTAAACACGCGGCTGCAGGTCGAGCATGGCATCACCGAGGAAGTGTTCGGCGTCGACCTGGTCGAATGGATGATACGCGCGGCTGCCGGCGGCTTCACGCTGCCGGCGCAATCCACGCTGGTGCCCGCGGGTCATGCGATGCAGCTGCGCGTGTATGCGGAAGATCCGGCCAAGCAGTTCCAGCCCTCATCCGGCGTGCTGACCGAAGTGCGCTTTGCCGACGGCCTGCGCATCGACACCTGGGTCGAGCGCGGCGTCGCGGTCAGCCCGTTCTATGACCCGCTGCTGGCCAAGCTGATCGTGAAGAGCGCATCGCGCGACGCGTCGATCGCGCAGCTGATCGCGGCGCTCGGCGACAGCCGCATCGACGGCATCGAGACCAACCTCGGCTACCTCGCCGACATCCTGCGCCATCCGCCGTTCGCGTCCGGCCAGCCGACCACGCAGATGCTGGCGTCGATACCGCACGGCCCGCATACCGTCGAGATCCTCGAGGCCGGCATACAGACCACGGTGCAGGATTACCCGGGACGCCTGGGCCTGTGGAACGTCGGCATCCCGCCGTCGGGGCCGATGGATTCGTATGCACACCGCTTCGCGAACCGCTTGCTTGGCAATGACGACGCGGCCGCCACGCTGGAGATGACGCTGCAGGGCGCCACGCTGCGCTTCAACTGCGACTGCACGATCGCGCTGGCCGGCGCCGACCTGCAGGCCAGCGTGAATGGCGACGCCGGCCGTCGCGCACTGTCGAACTGGAGCGCGCATGCGATCCGGGCCGGGGAGACATTGAAATTCGCGTCGGTCAGCGGCGCCGGCGTGCGGGCCTATCTGGCGTTTGCCGGCGGCATCGACGTGCCCGACTACCTCGGCAGCAAGTCCACCTTCACGCTCGGCCAGTTCGGCGGCCACGGCGGCCGCGCGCTGCGTGCCGGCGACGTGCTGCATGTCGGCGCGGCCGATGCGCAGCCTGTTGCGCTGCCGGCCGGCGCGATCCCCGCCTACGGCCATGCGTGGGAGATCGCAGTGCACTACGGCCCGCATGGCGCGCCGGACTTCTTCACCGACGACGACATCACCACCTTCTTCGGCACCGACTGGCAAGTGCACTTCAACTCCAGCCGCACCGGAGTGCGGCTGGTCGGGCCGAAGCCGCGCTGGGCGCGCACCGACGGCGGCGAGGCCGGCCTGCATCCGTCGAACATTCATGACAATGCGTATGCAATCGGCTCGATCGACTTCACCGGCGACATGCCGGTGATCCTCGGCCCGGACGGCCCCAGCCTCGGCGGTTTCGTCTGCCCGGCCGTGATCGTGTCGGCCGACCTGTGGAAGATGGGCCAGCTGAAGCCGGGCGACACGGTGCGCTTCATCCGCGTGACCGCCGACGAGGCCGCCGCGATGCGCGAGCAGATGGAGCAGGTGTTCACTGCGCAGCCGGTTGCGCCATCGTTCATTCTTCCCGCAACGGCCACGGGCGCAGCCCAGCCGGCGATCGTGAATGCAGGCCGGCTGGTCGACGGCACCGAGATCGTCTACCGCCGTGCCGGCGACGATTACCTGCTGGTCGAATTCGGCGCGCTGGTGCTCGACATGGAGCTGCGCTTCCGCGTGCATGCGCTGATGCTCGCGATCGAGCAAGCGCGGCTGCCGGGCGTGATCGACCTGACGCCGGGCATACGCTCGCTGCAGCTGCATTTCGACCATCGCCGGCTGCCGGCGACGCAGCTGATCGCGCGGCTTGATCGCATCATCGCCGACCTGCCGCAGGTCGATGCGCTGGTGGTGCCGTCGCGCACCGTGCACCTGCCGCTCGCGTGGAACGACAGCCAGACACAGCTGGCGATCCAGAAATACCAGACCACCGTGCGCCCGGATGCGCCGTGGTGCCCGTCGAACATCGAGTTCATCCGTCGCATCAATGGCCTGGCGTCGGAGAAGGAGGTGTACGACGTCGTGTTCAACGCCAGCTACATGGTGCTCGGCCTTGGCGACGTCTATCTCGGCGCGCCGGTCGCGACGCCGGTCGATCCGCGCCATCGTCTGGTGACGACCAAGTACAACCCGGCGCGCACCTGGACGCCGGAGAACGCCGTCGGCATCGGCGGCGCCTACCTGTGCGTGTACGGCATGGAAGGCCCGGGCGGCTACCAGTTCGTCGGCCGCACCGTGCAGATGTGGAACCGCTACCGGCAGACCGACAGCTTCCGCGACGGTCATCCGTGGCTGCTGCGCTTCTTCGACCAGATCCGCTTCTACGAAGTCAGCGAGGAACAGCTGCTCGAGCACCGCCGCGATTTCCCGCTCGGCCGCTTCGACGTGCAGATCGACGAAGGCGAATTCTCGCTGGCCGGATACCGCGGCTTCCTCGAACAGGAAAAGGATTCGATCGCGTCGTTCAAGCAGAAGCAGCAGGCCGCGTTCGAGGCCGAGCGCGAGCGCTGGCGCGTTGCCGGACAGGCCGAGTACGTCAGCGACGACAGCGCGTCGGCCACGACCGCCGAGGTGACGCTGCCCGAGGGCTGCAAGTACCTGACCGCGGCGGTGCCGGGCAGCGTCTGGAAGATCGCGGTTGCGGCCGGCGATACGGTCGGCGAGGGCGACAGCCTCGCGATCCTCGAATCGATGAAGATGGAGATACCGCTGGCCGCGCATGCTGCCGGCGAAGTGGTCGAGTGGCTGGTCTCCGAAGGCACGGCGGTCGCCGCCGGACAGAACATCGCGATTTTCCGCGAAGGATGAAACCCATGAATGACATCAGCAACCACGGCCTTCCCACGCTGCACGCGCTGCGCGCCCGCTATGCCGACGGCACCCTCCGGCCGGGCGACGTGATCACGCAGCTGCTGCTGCGCATCGCCGCAGTCGACCGGCCCGAAGTCTGGATCAGCCGCGTGCCCGACGATCAGCTGCTCGAGCATGCGCAGGCGCTCGATGCGCTGCTGGCGGCCGAGGGCGCGGCAGTGCTCGCGAAATTCCCGCTGTTCGGCATTCCGTTTGCGGTGAAGGACAACATTGACGTTGCCGGCATGCCGACCACCGCGGCCTGTCCCGCATTCGCGTATACGCCGGATCGCTCGGCCACGGTGGTGGAGCGGCTGCAGGCGGCCGGCGCGATCCTGGTCGGCAAGACCAACCTCGACCAGTTCGCCACCGGCCTCGTCGGCACGCGCTCGCCGTACGGCCCGGTGCGCAATGCGAAGGCGCCCGAGTATGTGTCCGGTGGCTCCAGCTCCGGCTCCGGCGTGTCGGTCGCGCTTGGCCTGACCTGCTTCTCGCTCGGCACCGACACCGCCGGCTCGGGGCGTGTGCCGGCCGGACTGAATGGCATCGTCGGCCTGAAGCCGACGCGCGGGCTGATTTCCGCGCGCGGCGTGGTGCCGGCCTGCCGCACGCTCGACTGCGTGTCGATCTTTGCGCAGACCGTCGCCGATGCGTGGACCGCGCTGCAGAGCGCGGCCGGCCATGACGCCGAGGATGCGTATTCGCGCACGATCCCGATGACGGGCGTGAAGCGCCGCAGCTACCGGATTGCCGTGCCGGCGCAGCCGGAGTTTTTCGGAGATGCAGCGGCCGCGCAGGCGTTCGAAGCGACGCTCGCGCGCCTGCGTGCACTGCCGCAGGTGGAGATCGGCACGATCGACTACGAGCCTTTCGCGCAGGCTGCCGCGCTGCTGTACCAGGGCCCGTGGGTGGCCGAGCGGCTGGCGGCGGTCGGCAAGTTCTACGACACCAATGTCGCCGACATGGACCCGACGGTGGCCGTCATCGTCGGGCAGGGCAAGAACTATGACGCGGTCGACACTTTCAACGCGATCTACCGGCTGGCCGACCTGCGGCGCGCCGCCGAGCTGCAGCTGCAGGACCATGACCTGATGCTTGTGCCGACCACGCCGACGATGCACACCATCGCCGCCGTGCAGGCCGATCCGGTGCGGCTGAATTCGCAGCTCGGCCACTACACGAACTTCGTCAATTTCTTCGACATGGCCGCGCTCGCGGTGCCTTCTATGGCGCGCAGCGACGGGCATCCGGCCGGCGTGACACTGATCGGCCCCTGCGGCAGCGACCAGCTGCTGGCCGCCGCGGCGCAGGCGCTGCTGCCGGACGCGCACGGCGACATCGCGGTGGCGGCCGATCCGCTGCCCTTCAGCGAGCCGACCGTGCAGCTGGCCGTCGTCGGCGCGCATCTCGAGGGCCAGCCGCTGAACTGGCAGCTGCTGGAACGCGGCGCGCGCAAGCTCGCCAGCACCACCACGTCGGCCGACTATGCGTTGTCGGCGCTGCCGGACACGGTGCCGCCGAAACCGGGACTGGCACGGGTCGCGGCCGGCGGGCACGCGATCGAGGTCGAGGTCTGGGAGCTGCCGCTGCGCCGCTTCGGCGAGTTCGTCGCCGAGGTGCCGCCGCCGCTGGCGATTGGCACGGTCGAGCTGCAGGACGGTCGCCAGGTCAAGGGCTTCGTCTGCGAACCGGCGGCGCTGGCCGGGGCGACCGACATCAGCCATTTCGGCGGATGGCGTCGCTATCTGGCGAGCCGCTGACCCCAGTTTGGTGCGCGCGCACGGCCATGCCCCATGACGGTGCCGGAATCCGCGCGAAAGCCGCGGCAGTCCGACCCTGCGACTGGCAAGGGAATTGCTAAACAACCGGTGAATGCACGTTCAACCCCCACAGGAGGCCCATGATGTCTTTCGGTTTGAAAAAAGTAATCGTCGGCGCGACGCTCGCGCTGGCCGCCAGCGCGTCGTTCGCGGCGACGCAGGTGAAGATCGCTTCGCTGATCTGGATCGGCTATGGCCCGTTCTATGTCGCCGAGGCGCTCGACCTGTACAAGAAGCACGGGCTGTCGGTGAAGCTGCAGATGTTCAGCGACCCGGCGCTGATTCCGCCGGCGTTGGTCGGCGGCTCGGTGCAGGGCGCGATGGTCACCTATGATCAGGTGATCGGCCAGGTCGCGAAGGGCATCAATCACAAGGTCGTGCTGCCGATCGACTACTCGAACGGCGGCGATGCGATCGTCGTCGCCAACAACATCAGCAAGATCAGCGAGTTCAAGGGCAAGAAGGTCGGCTTCAACCCGCTGTCGCCGTCGGACTTCCTGCTGGCCTACGCGCTGAAGAACAACGGCCTGAGCGAGAAGGACATTACGCCGGTCAGCATGACGCCGGAAGCGGTCCCGGCGGCGATGGCCTCGGGCCAGCTGCCGGTGGGCGTGACCTACGAGCCCAGCCTGTCGCAGGTGCTGTCGCAGGGCGGCGGCAAGAAGTTCAAGGTGATCTTCTCGTCGAAGGAAGCGCCCGGCCTGATCGCCGACGTGCTGGTGTTCGACGACAAGTACATCAAGTCGAACCCGAAGGAGATCAACGCGATCATCAGGGGCTATCTCGACGGGCTTGAATTCATCAAGGCCAAGCCGGACGAGGCGGCGAAGATCATCGGCAAGGTGATGGGCGTGAGCGCGAAGGAAGTCAAGGAGCAGTGGGCCGGCGTCTACAACATTCCGCTGAAGGAAATGCCGAAGGCTTTCGTGAAGGCGAAGGACACCACGTCCTACTACGCCAGCGGCGAGATCATCGCCAACCTGCTGAAGGCGAAGGGCCAGATCGACAAGATCCCGGCCACCGAGGCGACCATCGATCCGCAATTCGTGAACGCGCTCGCGAAGTAGGCAGCGACACGTGCATGGCCGGCGCAGTCTGCCGGCCGGCGGCGGCCAGCGCATCGTGGTACGGCCGCCGCGCAAGCTTCCGCATCGAACCGTCGGGGTCACCATGGTTTTATTCGAACGTCATTTTCGCTACGCCGATGGCGTAGTTCCGAATCTTCTCGCGCTGACTGTCACGGTCGGCGGCTGGCCGCTCGGCATCGCGATGATGGCGGCCGATGCCTGGCCGCTGCGCATCGCCGGCTTCCTGCTGACCAGCCTGGCGCTGGTCTGGTCGGCGTACTACCTGCATGAATTCGCGCATTACGCGATCTTCCGCTCGCCCGCGGCGAACCGCCGCTGGGGCACGCTGATGACCTGGATCAACGGCAGCTGCGTTGCGGAGTTCGACGAGCTGCGCAAGAAGCACATGCGCCACCACATCGAGCGAGCGGACGTGATCACCTTCGATGTGCAGGCCTGGCTGCGGCGTGCGCCGGCGCCGGTGCGTGCGCTGGTGCTGCTGCTGGAGTGGCTGTACTTCCCGGCAGTCGAGTTCCTGATGCGCGGCTTTGTGATCGCGCGCGCCTGGAGCAAGGGCGGGCGCAAGCGTTTGCGCGTGGTTGCGGTGCTGGCGCTGCGCGCGACCGGCTTCGCGCTGCTGGCCGCCGTCTCGCCGCTCGCGCTGCTGCTGTATTTCGGCGCGCATCTGCTGATGATCACGGTGCTGCGTTTCGCCGACTGCTTCCAGCATACCTACGAAGCCTATCCGGTCGATGACGACACGCCGCTGCCGCCGGAGATGATCCGCGACCGCGAATACGAGCAGGCGAATACCTACACGAACATCGTCGGGCTCGAGCGTTTCTGGCTGAACCTGCTCTGGCTGAACTTCGGCTACCACAATGCGCACCACGAGCGCCCGATCGAACCCTGGCACCGGCTGCCGGCGCTGCATCGCGAGCTGTTTGGCCCGCAGCATGCGCAGGTGGTGACGGTGCCGCAACTGCTGCGCGCCTTTCATCGGCATCGCGTGCGCCGCGTACTGTCGCCCGATTACGGGCAGGTGCTGCCGCCCGCACAGCCGCACCGCGCGGACGGCTTCGTCGGCGCGGTCGGCGTGTCTTTCCTGACAGCGGTTTGAGGGCATAATGCACAGCCCGACGGCCATCGCCAAGGCCGCAACATTCACCTTGCCGATCATGCCTGCCATACCCGCGCCTGCCCGCCCGAAAGAATCCCCGTTGGCCATTTTCTCGCTGATGCTCAGCGGCGTGGTCTGGGGCTTTGCGTGGTGGCCGCTGAAATACTTCGGCGCACAGGGACTCGACGGCCACGCGATCGCACTGACCGCGTATGCGCTGGTCGGCGTGGTGTCGCTGCCGCTGATCTGGCGCGAACGCCGTGCGTGGCGGCACGAGTGGCACTGGCTGTTGCTGATCGGCCTGTTCTTTGGCCTCGCCAATTTCCTGTTCAGCTGGTCGCTGATGGTCGGCTCGGTGGTGCGCGGGATGCTGCTGTTCTTCCTGCTGCCCGCGTGGGGCGTCCTCGGCGGCAAGATCTTCCTGAAAGAACGACTCGGCATCCGCCGCCTGCTGGCGGTGGCGCTTTGCCTCGGCGGCGTGTTCACCATCGTCGGCGGCGTCGATGTGTTCGACGAACCGCTGTCATTTGCCGACGTGGCCGCCTTCATCGCCGGACTGGCGTACACCGCTGCCGGCATCACGAACCGCGCTGCGCGCGCGATCCCGATTGCCAGCCGCACGCTGGTGTCCTTCGTCGGCTGCGGGCTGGTGGCACTGGCCGGGCTGGCCGTCCACACCCCGGAGATACCGATGCTCGCGGCCACCGAATGGGCGCTGCTGTGCCTGTTCGCCTTCGTCTGGCTGATGGGCGGCACGTTGCTGACTACTTACGGCGTCACCCATGTGCAGGCCAGCCGCGCGGCGGTGCTGCAGGTGGGCGAGCTGCTGGTGGCGGTGGTGTCGGCGGTGCTGATCGGCGGCGAGTCGCTGAGCGCCGGCGAGTACGCGGGCGGCGCGATGATCCTGCTGGCGACGCTGATCGAGGCGCTCGGCAAGCCGCCCGGCGCGGAGGGCGCGCATGCCTGAATCGCTGTCGCGCAGCGCGCTGCTGGTGATCGACATGCAGCGCGATTTCTGCAGTGCCGGCGGCTATGCCGCGCAGGCGGGACTGGATGTCGCGCGGCTGTCGTCGGTGATTTCCAACATCCGGCTGATGCTCGATGCGGCGCGCGCTGCCGGCATGACGGTCGTGCATACGCGCGAGGGACATCTGCCGGACTTGTCGGACTGTCCGCCGGAAAAGCTGCGCCGCAGCCGCGCGGCCGGTGCCGAGATCGGCAGCATTGGGCCGCTGGGCCGCCTGCTGGTGCGCGGCGAGTACGGCCATGACTTCATTGACGAGCTGCAGCCGGTCGCGGGCGAGCTGGTGATCGACAAGCCCGGCTATGGCGCTTTCTTCCGCACCTCGCTGCAGGACGAGCTGCAGCGGCGCGGCATCACCCGGCTGCTGCTGTGCGGCGTGACGACCGAAGTCTGCGTGCACTCGACGCTGCGCGAGGCGGTCGATCGCGGCTTGCGCTGCGTGCTGGTGTCCGATGGCTGCGCGGCCAGCGATCCGGCCTTGCAGGCGCCGGCGCTGCAGATGCTCCGGGTCGAGGGCGGGATTTTCGGCGAGCTGGCCACGGCGGCAGAGGTCGTTGTCGACATCGCCCGGCGCGTGCGGGAGGCGGCATGAGCGCGGTGAAGAAGCTGTGGCCGCTGCTGACGGCGACGCATCGCTATGACAAGTCGATTTCCACGCAGGGACGCGGCGCAGGGCAGATGATCGATGCGCCCATCCTCGCCTACCTGATCGAGACCGCGAACGGCCGCATCCTGTACGACGTGGGCTGCGACTACGCGAAGATCCATGACCCGGCCAAGCGCGCGCAGTTCTACGACCCCGCCACCTTTCATTTCGGCGCGCCGGCAATGAGCGACGAGCAGCGCATTCCGCATTACCTGACCCGGCTGGGTCTGTCGCCGAAGGATATCGACGTGGTCTTCATCAGTCACCTGCATTTCGACCATGCGGGCGGGCTGGGCGAATTGAGGCGCTGCGGCTGCGGCGCCGAAATCCACCTGCAGCAGGATGAACTTGATGCGGCGATGACGGGGCAGGATGTCGCCTGCTTCCATGACGACTTCGCCGGCCACGGGCCGTTCACGATGAAGCAGGGCGAGTATGCGCTGACGGCCGGCGTGTCGGCGATCAGCACGCCGGGCCACACCGCAGGCCACATGTCGCTGTGGATAGAATTGCCGAAAGGCCCGCCGGTGCTTCTTGCCGGCGACGCGGCCGACCTGAAAGAAAACCTCGACGATGAAATCGCGCCGGGCGTCTGCTGGCAGGATGCGCATGCGCAGGCGGTCGACAGTATCCGCAAGTTGAAGCGCATCGCGGCCGGCGAATCGGCGGTGATCTGGCCGAACCATGATTTTGCGTTCTACCGCACGCTGAACGCCTTCCCGGGCTGGCACGAATGAACGGCGTGCCCGACCCCCCGCCGGTGCCGCCGGCGCTGCGCTGCGTGTGGCGGCGCAGCCTGCTGCGCGTCCCCGGCACGGCAGACGATACGACTACCACCGTGTTCTGGCTGCAGGCTGCGCGCTGGCATGCGGACATCCGCATCCCCGCCGGCCGGCCGGACTTCAGCGGCGTGCAGCGACTCGAGGATTGCAGCGACGCGCAGCTCGCATGGCTGGCCACCCAGCAGGGCTTTGCCGGCGTGACGACCGTGGACCCGCGCTCACAGGAAACGAACTGGCTGCGTCTCGTCGACTTCCAGCCGCCGTCCGCATTGCCGGATGCCGGTTACACGGAGTTCACGCAAGGCATGCTGGTCGAGACCGGCGTGCATGCGGACTATGTCGAACACTGGCATCGCGTGCCGGCGACGGATAACGGCTGTGCGGTGTTCCGTCGCCTTGACAGCGACAGCACCGAGTTGCTGATGACGGCCGGATCGATGGTGATGCGGGTGCGCGCACGCAGTGCCGGTTTTGGCCCGCAAGGCTGGGGCAGCGGCGAACTGCTGCGCCAGCAACTGGACTTCGAAATTTCCTGCGGCGTGCGCAATGCTCGCGGTTGGCGCGTGCAGCATTCGACTTTCCCGTGGCTGGAGGGCCGGCAGCAGGGAGTCGACCTGATCGATCTCGACGATGGCAGCGTACGCATGACCGTCGATGGCCTTTCGTCGCGCTGGGAAGTACTGGAATGGACGCCGCCGCTGGCTCTCTGATCCCAAATCAATTAATTGCCCAATTTTGAATTCTCAGGCCATCAACACGCGAGAATTCTCGTTCATTGTTCGTGACCAGCGTCAGATCCAACGCCAGTGCGTGAGCGGCAATCAACGTGTCCATACTGCCTATCGGCTTGCCATCCTTCTCGAGTGCTGCACGAAGTTTTCCATATGCCCAGAGTGCCTCCTCATCGAAAGGAAGAATTTCGATAGGCGAAAGAAAATATTCAAGTGCCTTGCGATTTCGCGGTGAACCGCTTTTTTCTACACCGTAGGCGAGTTCAGCCGCCGATATGCTTGAGATAGCGACAGACCCCGCTGGTACGGCCTTGAACCTGTCAATGACATGGAGAGGACGCTTGTTGATGACGTAAATGCAGATATTCGTATCGAGCAGAAACCGGCTCAAGGCAACAACTCCTCGCGTACCTGAACGGCAGGCTGGTTGCGGTCGAGTTGGAATCCAGGCTCGAACATCTCCAGCGCGGTTTCGAGCATGGACCAGGCATCGTTGGCTGGCACTAACAAGACACCTTTTCCGATGTGTTTGACGAAGACTTCGTTGCCTTCAAACCGATAGGCCTTGGGAAGCCGAACGGCCTGACTACGCCCCGTTTGAAACAGCTTCGCTCGATCCATTTCCCACCCCTTCAAGAAAGATATCTATCAATGGTAGATATTTCTTTCAAGGGCGTCAAGTCTTACGAATCAATATCTTGCGTAAGAAAAGTCCCAGATATCAGGCAGCGGTTGCCTAAGCTCTGACACCTTTGGACTTTCATCCCGTCATGACCAGCCCACGGAAACCAGTGCAGACAAGCCTAGGGTGTGTCAGTGAATTGCCTCATCCACGTCACCGCGCAGACCAAGTGAATTGCCCCGAGGAAGTTCAGGGCGGTTTTATCGTAGCGGGTGGCGATGCCACGCCATTGCTTCAAGCGGGCGA
>JACCDX011221236.1_pt1 | contig 18969 bp, 29 predicted proteins | sample 7449681 | NCBI WGS metagenome assembly JACCDX01 (sample SAMN15323450, study PRJNA562643) | freshwater metagenome | isolation source: river surface water | place: USA:Blue River Watershed | collected 2017-08-18
AACACTTTGCCTCTGTTTTCATAAACAACAAGTCCATGACCACCTCTTGGGGAAAAAGACATTTTTAAAATTCCAGAATTTTTTGGAGTGATGTTAAGAACTATATCGTTTCCATATTGTCCCTTGACAGAATTATCAATATTTTCTCCAAGTCTGTATTTAACACTGTTGTTATAATCAACATTCATGAAAATATCGTGTTTGTATTTATCTTGAACAGATACAAATGAATCCATAAGTTGATCTGATTTTCCAAATTTATAAATTATGGTATCGTTCTTTTGAAAGTCTCCCTCTATGATTCCTGAGATAGTTTCTTCTGGCTTTAAAATACTTGAAAAATTAATTTTCAAATTTGTAGGTGTGCTTTTGATGAAATTCTCAGCAGCTTTAGCGCCAGCCTTTTCAGGATATAAATCAGAATATGAACCTTTTTTGACATTGTTAACTACATTGTTTGTAGATACAGAAAATTGTTTTTTTTCTTCAGTTCCATTTTTAAAATGATAGAAATATCTTATATGTGAATTCTTTGTGAAACTTTGTTTGTGGACAATTCCAGGTTTTTTCAAAGTTTCAGGGCTGTTTAAATATATAAAATATGGTTTGGATGATGTTATCAAATAAAGTGACACCATTGTCGCTTTGATCAGTATAAAAATCTTAGTGAGCAACGCCATTGTTATCCCCTCCAAATAACTACAACATTGCTTAAATATTCTGTTTTACAGGTTCAACACACTGTATTTGAGAAAAAACAAGATAATATCATCACTTGATCAGGGAATAAAATGTTTAATTTTAGGAAATTTGCAGCTGAAATAGATTTTGGACAAAAAGTTAAGCCAGATCAAATTCCAGGTTCCACTCTTGAACAAAAAGTTCAATGGATTAAAAATTGGTTTGAGCAAAAAGGCACTACAATTAAACTTGAAGATGCCTATAGAATGCTTGGTCATAAGCCTCTTGAAGAAGAAGGCATGGCAGAACTTGAAAAATACAGAGCAAATATACAAAAATTAAGAGAATATGCTGGAGAACTTTTAAGATCAGAAGCATTAAGAATGAGACCTGATTTGCAAGAAAAGATTGCAAAAGGCGAAAAAGAAGCTTCAAAAGAGCTTGATAGATTAATTTACACACTTGTTTCTAATCAGCTTGGTCCAATCATTCAAAATATTGTAAAGCTATCAAATCAAGTGTTTATTCCTGAGTTTGTAAAGCTATATTCTGTAAGTACAAGAACAGAATTAGATGTTTCAAGTTTAACCTCATACAATTCTCCTGAGCAAATTGCCACTATTAGAAAGTGGATTGCAGAAGAATCCTTAAGATACCAAAATCAATTTAGACAAACATTTGTTGAGATTTTTGAAAGATATCTTGAAAAAAATCCTGAGTTGACTTTGGAAAATATGTTTTTCATGGTGAAAAACAAGACTGCACAAATTCTTAAACAAGAAAGCATTAATCTTTCAGAAGATGACAAGATTAATATCAAAAAAGAACTTGATGCTTTATCTACTAAAGTTGAAAGCTTAAACAACTCAGGTGCAGTTTGGGGAAGAATTTTATCATTACACCCTGAAGCAAACAATTTCCAAGAATGGCAAACATTGATTGGAGAAGATTTAAAATCTTCATGGACATTGGTAAGTGTTCTTAAAACTTTCTATCCTGAATTATCTATGGAAGCTGCACCAGTAAAGTTTGTTGATAAAAAGACTGGCAACGTAGTAACCAAAAGCACAGACTTCTTGTTCTTCTACCCTGTTACAAAACCAGACAACACAGAATGGCAATCTGAGGCTGAAAAAAAACAATATGCAGTTGATCAATTAAGATTTTGTATTGAATCTGGTGGATATGAGAATGAATCTTTGTTTGATGTTTTAGGAATAGAAATCAAAAAAGTAAAAGAAGTTAATGATGCAGCAGACACTGAAAGCGATACAAATCCTGGCGAATTAGAAGCTGTTGAATCAAAAAGCAAAAAATCCCTAGACAAATGGGGATCTTTGATAAAATACTACTATGATAGATTAAGTAATCCAAAAAGAGATGCTTCTGGTATTGCAACAGCTACAACAAGATTGGGTGTATTCAGACAAGATTTGAGATTAGCTGGCTTGGATCATATTGCCGATATGCTTGCAGAAGCTTATGAAAAGAAACCAGACACAAGATATTCTTCATTCGATCTAAAGTTCTTGTCTATGGAAGAGAAAAACATAATTGAAGAGTTAAGAACAAATTACTATCTTGATCCAATTCCATTCCCAGTTAAAATCCCTTGCCCACAAGACAACCCAACTACTGTAGATAGATTTGAAATTGACTTCTTGCTGCCTTGCGATATCTTGAAAGGTTTTACTGGAAAAGTAAGACAAACTATTGATGAAACTACTGGTGAAGTTTTTACAGAAAGACAAATCGTTCCAAACATCGAGCATCAAATTATGTTCGTTGGAGAATATTTTGGCTACAGAAGAACTCAAGAATATCAAATTAAAGATAATGGTAGACCGTGGGTAAGACCTGATGGCACTCCTCCAGTGTATCGTTATCAGAAAAATAATACAAGTTATGAAGTAAGCCCTAATCCAGCAAAGGGTAATTTACCAGCTAGATATATTGAATACTATAAACTTAAGAGTGAGTGGAAAGTATTTACTACGGAAGTAATTGCTGACATGATGGGCACAAGGACCTTGTCTTTTAACGAAAAGCACTTTACTCCCAAAAACATGATGAACGAACTTGATTCGAAAAGAATTGTTTATCTTTCTCCTAGATGTACTCCTAATCTTGGATGTGCAATGACAAAACAAATAGAAAACAAAGTTGGTCAAAACGAATCAACTCAAGCTTATCTAGATGAGATTTTATTCAGAGAAAGATTTGATGATGAGAAACTAAAGTTAATTAGAATTTTAGATTGTGCCATCATCAATGCAAAACTTTCTACAGCACTCAAGCAAACCAAAGACACATTTGTTGGGAGCGGTGAATCTCAAAACTTCTTAGGTGTAGGTTTTAATAGAGAAACTATGAACCAGCATCTTAAGATCATGCAAGATTTAAGAGACAGAATTCAATATTTGCAAGAGATCCATCTTGATGATTTAGAAGACCAAGATGTTTATTCTGATTTAATTGCTGCAAAAGCAGAATTGAAAAACATGTATTCTTCTCCTTTGTATGATTTCAAAGTAAAGTTTGAAGAAATTTTAAGCAAGGGTAAGATTGCTGAAAATATCAAAAAGCTTACAGATCTAAAGACACAAATTGAAAATGATCAAATTAAATTATCTATGTCCGATTTGAGAAAAAAAATCATCGAGATAGATTATGATTTGATTGGTGAAAGAACCGAAGACGAGGCACTTTAATGTCTGTTCTTACTTCTGATTACATATCTAGTTGGTATTTTCTTCAGAAGAAAGCTAACCCATTATTATTTGAATTACAAAACAGTCAACCTTATTATGTAATTGAAAGTTTAGATTATGACAGAAGCATCAGCACACAGAAAAAAGATGCAATTCAAGGTGATGCTGGAACACATATCATTGATCAGTCTGGAATTACATACAAAACTTCAATCAGTTCTAATGTTTTAATTTACAAAGACATTTACACAACACAAGTAGTTTACAAAGATATATTTGACATTCTACTTGAAGATTATTATGCGCTATTAAAATACTTTTTTGTTCCAATTACAGATCTTAATAATTCCGGTGCTAATTTCAATGACATAGTAATACAGGGTGGTAATGCTGTATTCATTCAAAATTTATTTGAATCAGCACAAATTACTCTTGGACCAGAAATTAGCTGTAGTATTGATTATATTTGTAAGTACAATAATAAATTTAACATTGATTTGAATGATTATAGTTCAGGTTCTCAAGCAGGGTTTGATTTCATAGCTAGAACAGCAAGAAACTATGATTGTAGATTTTATATTGATGGTGTAAATGAATATTATATAAAATCTGGTTCATTAACAATCAAAGCAGACCACGAAGCTGTTTACATTGCTAACACTTTATCTGCAGTTCCATTTTACTCACCTCAAGGCTATCATGTCTCAGGATCAATTACAGTTTTGTCTAACAATATTGATGCTCAATCTATTCCTAATGATGCTAATATTTCTTTGTTAATCGGAGATAGATATCTTGAATTAGGGCAAAGTAGTGTTAAGTCAAGTTACAAAAGAAGCATGAAAGCAAGTGAAAGCGCCACAACCTTAACAATATCATTCGATGGATATGCAAGATTGGGCGCAGGAATCGATTTGAATACACCATCAGGCTTGGATACATGGGTGGGATATTTGAAAAATAAACTTGATGAAGAAAAATTCACTAAAGTTTTGCAAAAATTAAATGCTTTGTTGAGTTAATTATGCCTATTTTATCTCCTGAATATTTTGGATCTTGGTATGTAATTACCCTTGATGCAAAACAAAGAATACTTCAATCTTTTAGTGAAACTTTCAATGTTGACACTAAGACAGAAAACCCTGCCTTACAAGGTGACATTGGTAAGCACATTGCAAGTATAGGTGCTTTTCATTATCAAATGGTTTTGAATTCTCCAATTTTGATTTTAGAACCATATGGTCTTTTTTACGATACCTTTGATCTTGTTTTAGAAAACTTAGAAAAAATACAATCACCAATTACATTGTCGAATGTAAATACTTACGATTATGTAATGCAAAGTGCAAATATTCAATTAGCCTCAGATTCATCAAATGTATCTGCTACTTTGGAAAGCTGGCAAAATTTTGACAATGCAAAAGAATATAGACCTAATGATACTTTCTTTTATGGCAGACAAGCAAAATTTTACGACATAAGGTTTTCTATGTTTGGTAATGAATATCTTGTTCAAAATGCTAATTTAAATATTTCTGTGAACATTGACAAACATTTCTACTTGTCTGGTTCTAATGATTACTTAGGGAATCAAACACCGCTATATTCTGTGCATGGTTATGCTGTTTCTGGTGATGTTACTTTGTTAATTAAGCCTGAGCAATATGAACTTTTAAGACTTTACAATGCACAAAGTCCTGGAATATTCAATGCTACTAAAGAAACTGTTGGAATGAAGTTGTTTTATCGTCCAGGTGGTGTAAATCACGATAAATCAATTGACTTTGGTGACTTTGCATTCATGCCAAGTGTTAATTTAGAGATTAATGCTAATCAGGTGATTACTGCTAAGGTCAATTTCGTAACATTATTCAGAAGAACATCTGTCATAAACTATTAATCTGTACAAATATCTTATGAATGATCTGCAAGAATATTTAGTTTTCCATGCCACTTGTGAAGATCAATCTCACTATGAAGAATTACCTGATAACACTGTAATTTTAAAGTTTACAATTCCTGGCAGACCATCTACTAAAAAAACTTCTCAAAGAGTGGTCAGAAGAGGTAAATATACAAAGATTTTACCTTCTGCTCTTTATGAACGATATGAATTACATTGTAAAGAGTATTGTGAATATTTCTGGAAAAGACTTGACTTAAGCCCTATTGATTTTGGAATTTCCGTAAAGTTGAAAGTGTATTTGGACTCTTGGATTGTTGGTGATGAGTGTGGCTATCAACAAGCACATGGAGACATAATTCAGAAACATGGAATCATTGCTGACGACATGTGGATTCATTGGGCTGATTTAGATTCCCACATGATTCATTACGATAAGGAAAATCCTAGAGTAGAAGTTGAAATAAGAAGATACAGACATCCTAAGGAAGAATTTAGGAATGAGCAACGTATCAAGGAAGCAAAGAAGCTTGCTAAAGTAAAGAAATGAATAGTTGGTGTGTATATATAGCAAGAGATCTTAATGATCTTATAGTGGGAGTTTGTGATGACATCATAGCCGAAGAGTCATTACTTAATCATGAGCAAGATTGGAAAACAGACTATAAGATTGTTTGGTTCTTAGATTGCAAAACAAAAAAAGATGCTTTTGTTAAATTTAAAGAAATTTCTTCTTTAGATGATTTCCAAAAGATCGAGTTGATAGCAAGTTCTCATAAATTGATTATCGTGGCAGATGACAATGAAATTGACTCTGTCAAATTCCCATTGATCAAAAATTTAAGATTTACATTGAGTTTGGTTGATCTACTAAACACATTTCCAGAACTTTGGAAATTAAATGACATTTATATTGAAAGTGTCGCAGAGTATTTAGATATTAAAAGAAGCCAAGTGATAAATGCCAAACTTTGGGATATCTGCATTGATTCATCAAAAAATGTTGGCTTGATCACTAGAGATAAATTTTATCCCATTATAAAGTACTAAAGGCAGACCGAAGTCTGCCTTTAATATTGAAAGAAGATTGTTCTTAAGCTGGAACGATGTAATGTGGCTCGGTATCGTTGATTGAGAACTCACCAGATACACCTAGAGGCTCGATAAGCTCCTTCATTCGCTCTTGAAGCGCAACTGTATTCTCATTGAGGGACTCATTAAGAAGATTCAAGCGCTCTTGTGCTTGCTGAAGCTGGGATGCATACTGCTGTGCAACATTGACAAACTCTAGAACGTCTGCCTTCTGTGCCTTAAGCTCAAGAATTGATTGACGCATAGCTACCAACTCAAGGTAATCGTCGTGGGAAATTGTGGGGTTCTCAGCGACCTCCACCTCTGATGTTACATTTTCTTCACTCATAATATTTGGTTAACCTCTACTGATCAATTGATCGTATTTATGATACCTCAGGATTGTTTTTTGTCAATCATTGATTTTTACAAAAGTCTAAGGTAAAGTACTTGTATTCTTATACACCAAAGGAAAAAAATGCATACAATTTTTTTATCTCCTTCTGATTTTGCTTTCTTATATTTGGAATCAAAATGGGGCTTTTACCAGAAGTATAAACAAGGCATCAAGCGCCCTCCTGTAATCATTCCTAAAATCTTTACTAAAATTGACAACTTGATCAAGTCTAAGTATTTAAACAAAAGCTTCAACAGTATTTGTAAAACTTTGCCCACTGGAGTTTTGACAGAAGCAGATCAATGGGTTAAAAGCAAAGCTATTACAAATCCAGATTTTCCAGATGTTGAAATTTTATTTAGAGGCAAAATTGATGGTGTTTTAAAGAATGAAGATGATACCTACACTGTCATAGACTTCAAAACTTCAGAAATTTCTGAGAACTATCTTGCAAATTATATTAATCAACTTTCGTGCTATGCATATTGTTTAAGGTATCCAAATTCTCAAAGAGATTTTTCATTAAATGTCAATGACAAATTAGGATTGTTTGTTTTTGAACCAAAAGAATTCATGGTGGATTACAATTCAAAAGCTGGAATCAAAGGCGATTTACAATACATCGAATATGATTTCAATGAAGTTGAATTTGAAAATTTTGTTAAAAATGAAGTAATCCCATTACTTATGGGACCAGAACCAAAACCTGAAGATTCAGATCCTTGCTGGTATTATTTGAAGCAATTTGGATTTGAATACGAACAGGAATAAATATTTTTCTTTTAGAACAAGACATTGTGTATCACTATCGATATCAATGTCTTTTTTTATTTTGCAATTATGAATACCGATAAAATCATTTCAATAGCTAAAAAGTTAGATCAGCAAGGCAAGTTTAAAGCTGCTGATGAAGTTTTTTCCCGTTTGGTTAAAATAGCCCAGATTACTCAAGAAAGACCCGGTTTTGTTAGGTTGCCAGGCAGATCTGGTTCTGAATTTGCAGGATTACTTGAAAATACTGATTTAAGAACTCAGGAATTTCTTACAGCGCAAGACTTTCAAAATGCAAAACATTTAGCTTTAAATCGTGTAAATGCAATGTCAAATTCTTTAAATAGAATTTTAAATTTGGGAATAGGATTTAGAAGAAATGGTCAAAATTTTCCAAGTTTCTCAATCACTCCTGATTTAAGAACAAAACTTCAAGATTATTGGTCTGAAATTAAAACATTAAAAAAACAATTAGAGTTTGTTCAGACTGGGACAAATAAAAGTCAACTTAATGTAGTTGATACCACTGCAGAAGAATTTATTAATGGTGCAATTAAAGATTTAAGTGAATTTGCTTCTATACATGGTGATCTTTTAAATTCTATTAGAAATATGTTTAGAAGCGATACCAATAAGCGTATTCAAGATATTACAAAATTAGTTGCTGTTTGCGAAGCAAAGCTTGCTGTAGTTGTAACAGGTATAAAATTATCTCCAGAATTCATAGAAGATTCAAGAAAACTCAAAACAGAATTCAGCAAGTCTATTCCTTTAGACCAACAAGAAATTCCAGTTGCTGGTTGGGAAATGCCTAAAGAATTCAAAGTTACTAAACTTCCAGATTCAGCACCTGATATCTTTGGTGGAACTGTACAAGGAAGCAAAGGCGAAGTTAACAGAAATGTTAAAAAGCTTAGTACAATGGATGATAAAGACTTTGCTGATTCCTACCAACTTTATAGAGAACGAATTGAAAAAGCATTCATTGCAAATGAAAATAAATTTTCAGAATCTGAAAAAGCAAATTATGAAAATGAAATGCAATCTTTGAAAGATAGATATTACACAATTCTTTACAGAGATAAACCAAAAGCTTCATTCACGGATTAAAACTATGCCAGCACAAGTTGATAAATTACATGATGAATTGATTGCAGATCCTGATTTTTACCCAGAAAAATCAGAGAAAGAACAAGAAGCAATAGCATGGGCAATTGCATATTCTCAGTACAATAAAAAGAAAAAGAAAAAGAAATCAAAAAAGAAAGCAAGTGTGTATCAAATAATTAGAGTTGCACAGTTTTTAGACAACTCTGGAGATCCTAGAGTAGCTGATCTTTTAGATGAGATCTTAGAAGAAGATGTTTCTGGAAACCCAAATATATAAATATTTTAATTACGATTATCATAACAGTTTGAATAGAAAACAAGAAGCGAGGCGTGAATTACATGACCTCGCTTCTGACATTGAAATATACAAAATATTTGAAATTATAGATGACAAAGTTAATTCTTTAAAGAAACCACATTCTTCTATAAAAGACCTTCCTAAAACAAATATAGAAAAATTTTTAAATGAAGAAGATGAATGGATAAAATCTAATATTAACAATCTTCTTCCCCTCAATTTTTCCAGAAATTCCAGATATATATTTTCAAATGGCGAAGTGACATTAAATCTTCCTGCACATTATAAATTTGATGAATTAATAGCAGCAAGATTGGGATGCTCATTTGACAAAAAACTATTTGTTCCTGAATGGTCAAACACAATTAGAATTTATGGCAACACAGCTGAATTAAAATATCAGCCTACAGGTCTGCAAACTCAAAAATTACTAGATCTTAAAATCCAAAACTATTTTTATAAAGACAGACATTTCACAGATATATTTGATGAAATTGTAGATAGAATGCCAAAGTTTGCATTGCCTTTCAATTGTGTATAATTCATTTATGGATATTAATTTTGGCGATGTTTTTGAACAAGAGAAACTTTGGAAAGCTGCTAAACCATATTCTCATGTTGTAATTGATAACTTTCTTCCTCAAGAAATAGCATTAAAAGTAGCTGAAGAATTCCCAGATGCTGATAGTGATTTCTGGTATGAATATGCTAATCCTTTGGAAATTAAGAAAGCTTGTTCAGATTGGAATAAATTTCCATCCACTATTTATCAGGTATTCACTAGCTTAATGAGCAAGGAAGTGGTGGATACACTAAGCTATTTCACTGGCAAAGCACTTACCGCTGATTGTGGTCTTCATGGTGGAGGACTTCACTGTCACAAGGCAGGCGGTAAACTTAACACCCACTTGGATTATTCTTTGCACCCAAAAATCAACAAACAGCGCAAAGTTAATATCATCATTTATGTAGCTAAAGATTGGGATCCAGCTTGGGATGGTGCATTAGGATTATGGGAGAATGATGACTCTGATGGTGTTGATAAGCCTGGAAAGTTAGTGCAGAAAATTGATTGTGTTTTTAATAGAGCAATTATATTTGACACTACTATGAAATCTTGGCATGGATTACCAGATCCTGTTTTATGTCCTGAGGGAAGATCTAGAAATTCATTAGCTACATATTATCTTTGCGATCCACCTGAAGAAGTTGACACAAGAGGCAAGGCATTATATGCACCTTCTGAAAGTCAAAAAGGCGACACACATATTGAAGAACTCATTCGTAAAAGAGCAAATTTAAATACATTTTCTGAGGTTTATAAGGCAAAATAATGGCAACTTTGGATATTATCATGACCGGATTCACGGGCACTGATGAAATTAAGAAAATGACTGAAAGGTCTATCAAATCCTTATGGGATTCAGAAGGATCAGAAAACTTCAATATTATTTTCCTGGAATCGAATTTGGAATCGGATCACAAATACAATGTAAGCCATCAAATTCATCCAGATTTTCCTTATCATTGTAATAAATATTACAATATTGGAGTTACATATGCCAAGTCAGATTTTACTGCTATTGTAAACAATGACACTTTTTTCCACAAAAATTGGTGGACAAAGCTTCATGCTGCAATGATTAAACATAATCTAGATTGTGCATCTCCAAGAAGCCCAGTAGAACAATTTGGATTAGTGCCTCGTGCTGAAATGAAACATAGATTCACACCGATTAGCAAAGTAGTAGAAGGCTATGAGGCAGCTGTTACATTTTGTGGATGGTGCTGGGTAATCAAGAAGGATGTAAGGGAATGGTTATTTCCTGTAGATGAGCAATTTTCATTCTATTATAATGACAATGATGTTGCTATGCATCTTAAGGAACGTGGATGTAAGCATGCTTTGGTAGCTGCTTCTATGGTTGAACATTATGGACAAAGATCACATAAAGCTCTCCATGACAGAAACGAATATTACAAGCATACTTTCGGTCTAGAAAAGAATTTTACAGACAAATGGAAGCATCTCTTCTCATAAAAAAACCCTCCTTTTCAGGAGGGTTTTTCTTTTTAGAACAATTGTTTAGTTAAGTCTGATAACAGCAATTCTGCAACTGCTTTTGTAGTATTGTACTTCATGAAGTGAGTTCGAATCTCATCTGAGAAGTAATCATATTCCTTATCAAGCCACTTTGGATCATTGCGATAGAAAAATTCAATTTTACTCATAAGAGACTTAGGTGCTCTTTGCATAACATTTCTAGGACAATGTTGGACATTCAAGAAAATTGGCAAACATCCATTACCAACGATTTCCCAGTGTCTTAGACAATCCCAACCTGCCTTAGGCATAGTGAGTGCATACTTAGATACTTGATAGTCTCTGTAATATGGCTCTTCATCCTTGAAAACATATGTCTTTCGATCTCTTGGATCAACATGCGCCATACGCTTTTCTTTGGTGCCTGTGAAATTGACATTGAATGTAGGAAATCCAAAACCGATGAAATTAATCTTCCCAAAAAAGTTTTGATATTCCATGTTTTGTTCCCAGACACATTCTCTCTTGAAATATCGGGTGCCTTCTCGAACTAATGGATGGAATTTTGGATTGTCTTCACCGTCAACGAAAACGACCTTTTCTCTAGGATAGTTTTCTGTAACAACTTCAAGATAATCTTGGCAACGCCAAATGCTGCCATAAATTACTAAATCAAAATACTTGTTCTTGATCTTCTTAATAATGTCTTCTCTATCAGTGTTATCTTCATCTAAAAGCCTTGTGACTGTAAAGCCCATACCATATTGCTTACGTGCTTCTTCATATGGAAAATCCTTATATACATGGATCCTCTTGTTAACATCCACAACATCGGGACCATAAAGTTCTTTCAAGCCAATGAACAAACAATCGTCCTGGTAATCAACCATGTCAATTGGTTGCCCAGCCTTTTTTGAAATATAAAGAATCTTCATAAATAACCTCAAGTTTATTATACCAATATTGTACAATCTTAGTATGAGTAATTATGATCTTGATGTTATTATCACCACTAATTCCAAGAATGAATCTTTCGTAAAAATGACAAACAATGCAATTATGTCGTTGAGAAATTCAATCGGAGGAGATAGATTTAAAATCATAATTGTTGAAACAAATACTAATGCTGAAGAATATCCTGAAGCAAATGTAACTGTAAAGCCAAATGAACCATACCAGTGTAACAAATTTTACAATTTCGGTGCACTTCATGCCGAAAGTGAATATCTTCTTGTAGCAAATAATGACACTTTATTTGACCCAATTGGTGGGTACAAATGAAAAAGGCATTCGTAGAAAATAATCTAGACACTGCTTGTTTACAATGTACAAATGAACAACCAGATATTTATAACCGATGGTTCAAGCAAAAGCATACATTCAAAAACTTAGATGGATATGATTGGTTTTTCGGACAAGCTTGGTGTGTTACATCAAAGGTAAGAGATTGGCTTTTCCCCTTAGATGAAAATATTCATTTCTACTTCAATGATGATGACATGGTGATGAGATTTAAAGAAAACAATTGCAAGCATCAGTTGGTTTACAAATCAAAAATGCAGCATTTACAAGGCAAATCTCATGAAATCCTTAAAGAAGAAGGCAGATTTTATGAAGTTACATGGGGTTCAAAAGAATATTTTGATCAAAAATGGAACAAGTGATTAGTTGTCCATAATTCCATAAAAAATATCTACTTCATAGCTTTGGCAATGGTCTACTAATTTTTCCAAAACATTAAGTAAGTTCAATATTATTCTGTTTGCAGTGTTATTAATGTGATCAGTAATTAGCAATTTTTCTCTTGCAGTTTCAATCTTTTTCAATAATGAATATGGGAATACAATCCCTTCTTTTTTGAGATCTAATACAAACAACATTGGGTGTATTAATTCATGCGCCACTTCAACTTTATAATCTGCTGCATTAATATCACAAGCAAATAGATGAAGTTCATATGATGTGAATTTTACATCAAATATGACATAGCCTTTACAAAAATCATGTTCAAAGTTCTTATCATATTTGAAACCATTTTCTTCTAAAAGTTTTTCCCAGTCTTCTAATCTTCTTCTGTTGTTGACTTGTATATTATCTTCTAGCATCGTTGATGCAATAGATTTATAATTTGCTGGTACGATTACTTCTGCTTTCCATAACATGTTTTCTTTGGAACAGTAATCACTTGGGATCGCTGGTTTAAAAATGAGGTATTTGTATTGCATTACTTTAGTTATAAAGCAGAAATATCGTCTAAAACGTAAGTTTGCAAGAATTCTTTTCTTGCAATTCTGTAAACTTCATTACACTTTGGAAGTGGGGTAACAATCATATCTCCAGGCTTAATTACCATGATCCTTCCCCATGCTGCAATGAATTCCATTTCAGGACCATGAAAAATACAGCATTTCACTTTACCTTTAGGAGACATCATAAAACCTTTGTCGCAATTATGAATTTTTTGATATCTTTCATGAAAAACCTCAGGAGTTACAATATATTTTTCTTTAGCATCCGTATTAAGGTTTTGTACTACATAATCACCCTTTTTGGCATAATTAGTAGTTTCTAGACCATCTTCAGTCCAAGTTTCAATGTATTCGCCTGTTTCAGCCAAATAAGCATACACAGGAGAAACTTTTTTATAAATCTTGCCTGAAAAGTTTATTAATGGTATGAAAAATTCATATGCATCTTTTTGGTTCATAAATTGTATATTCTCGAAAAAGGTAATAAAATATTCTAAGTTTAAAAATAAGAGAGAGGTAGTATTATGAATTTAAAATCTAATCTGAAAAAAATTGTCAAGATTGCAAATAAGCTTGATCAACTTAATTATTTTGAAAGTGCAAATGAGTTAACAAAGATGGCTGTGAAATTAGCACAAAGTTTTGATGAAGAATACGATAAGTACGAAATGCGTACTCAAAGAGATTACGATAAATCCCTCGAAGAAAGAAACACTCCTGTATTAGATAGTGATCCAAGCATCTCTGATTTAGAAAATGATCCATTGATGGTCAGATACAAGATGGAGTATAAGAAAGATCCAATCAATGGATATGATGAAGATTTATCCATGATGGTCGATGAAAAACTTAAAAATGTAGTATCAGGAACATCATATAGTGACTTGATAGAATACATTGAGAAAGGTGATTCATTTTACATTTTAGAACCATGGCTCAAAGATGAAATGTCCTTAGAAGATGCATTTGCAGATTATCTGGAAGATGATGATTATGATGACGATGATGATGGTGATATTCCAGCAAACTTTGGTTACTAAACTTAAAAAAATAAACCCCTCTTTATGAGGGGTTTTTAGATTATGAGAAAGGTTTTTTTGTTTTTTGAAATTTTGATTTGCATAATAGTGATTATAACTTTGGCAGTTATAATATTACCAATTATGTATTTAGTTCATCATCGATAATATCAAATTTCAAAACCAATTGCTTATTTCTAATTTGATTAATTTGCTCACTATTATCGAAACCATAATTAAAATAGTTTCTGGCTGAAATAATTTGTTGTTGTGATAGATCAAGATTAAGAAAATTCATAAGATTTTGAAATCTTTCTTCAAGTTCATTTGGAGTAGAGATAGCATTGTGAAGTGTAAACATTCCACTATCACAACCAAGGCTATAAGCTTCAGTTCCAAATCCAAATTTATCGTAAAGCAATGCTCTATAGGAGCCACGATCATTGAAATAGTTTTCAAAGATTACATTTGTGATATGAAAGAACAACATTAACTGATTATCTACATCTAATGATTCAAAATATTCTTTAGATTTTTGTGTATATTGTACTTTAGCTTTTTCTTCTGTCTCAAGGAATTCTTTATATTCTTCACTTTCTAAATATTCAGAAAATGATTTATATGTTTTACCCTTAAACACTAATGGATTTGGATTTTTAACCATTGGATTGCTTGTGCTTTCTCTGATTGAATCTTCTTTGCGTTGCTTTATCTCATCCCAAGTCATTTTTTTGCCTTAATTTTAAGCTTTTAAATTGTTTATTGGTATTAAATCTGAATAAGGGATATCCCAATTGTTGTGGCTTGCATTTCTGTATCTTGCTGGCTTTAAATATTCATTGTGCAAATTATCTTTTTGAATATATCCAACAACTCCAAGCTTTGCAAACTTTTCAAATCTGTTGTCTTCAATGACATATGCAGCTACATATAAATCTTTATCTAAATTAATTAAATCTGATAAACTGTTATTATATGTTGCTCTAATCAACAATGCACCATAATTTCTGGTGGCTGTTTTGACATCAGTTCTTTTACCATGAATGACAAAATCTTGTTGATCCCCACCTTCCATGTATGTGACATTAATTGGTAGATTCAACAATTTTGCAACAGACATTTCTCCTAAAATACCAGTTCTTTCTACACGCCTTGGATCATCATCATTATTGATCATCCCTCGCCCATAAAATCCCTTTTTCTTGTTTGCCCACATTTTATGAGAAAAATCTTCACAAACCTCATATTCATCTCTATCTATAAATACTTCTGACACTAATACATCTGTATTGGCAATTTTTCTAAAGTTAAATTCGCATGATGCTGGCTTAAATAAATTCATAAACTTATTATACCTCATCATGCGATAGTTCAGTGATTAAAATACATTGAGTCTCTTCTTTCCTGAGTCCAATTTTATAACCACGGCAGTTTACAACCCTGTATTCTTCAGAGTTTTTTGAACACACAGATATTTCACATCCTGGATTGAAACCCATTTCTGAAAGTCTATTTCTATTTGGACCTATGATTGCAACAATCTCATATTTAATGCCCGGTATTGCTTCTAAAAGTGTCATTTTAAACTCGATGCTTCATTAATTAGGTTGATGATTTTATGTTGCCTGTCCATCAAATAGAAGAAAAGATTAAGTGTGTTTTTAGCATCATCCATAGCACGATGAGGAATACCATCAAATTTCATCTTACATGAATTCAAGGCAGTTTTTAGTGATGAATTAGTTTTTTTATTGCAAGCTAGTAAATCAAAAGTGTGAAGTGTTTTGACATCAATGTCTCTATGTCCGAATACATGACATCTTCCTAAACATTCAATTACTTCTTTCTTGAATAAATCTGAATCCCCATTGCCCCAAACTACAGGATTTGGATAACAAGAATATGTTGACATCAACACTTGAATCTCTTGATGAATACAATCCAAGGGTGTTGATGATTTTTCTACATCATCGTTCGTAATACCAGTCAATTCAGTAATTCTTGGATATATTTTTTCGCCTGGATAAACAAACCAAGATTTTTCTACATATGGTAGTTTGCTAGATGGATTAGAATTGTTAAATCTGAAAGTATTCAACGTTCCTATTACGATACCCACTTGTATGATTTTGCCTGGTCTATCGCAACCTTCACAAGAATTCATTTCCAAGTCGAGTGCTAAAAAATTTCTATCATCCATTTTTTTTTCAATCAATTTATTTTCAAATTTCAATTCTCTATTTTGATGCCAATATTGGCAAAATTATTTACCACCATAGATCAAACCATAATTCTGCTAACATCGCGACAGCTTTTTTAGCATTACTTAATCTTTCTTTTTCTATCTCTAAAGACACTTCGATATTTTCATCTTGATAATATTCTTCAAAAGATTTGACTATAAAATTGAGCTTTTCATTAAATGATTGTTCAGTTTCACCGTTAGGAAACCCATTATTTACTTGAAGATATCTTTTTAGTCTAGGAATTGAAAACAAGGCAATAGTTTTATCTAAATGCCAAGTTTCTGTGTCATCAAATCCTCTTTCTTCCCTTTGCTTTTTATATTTTTCAAGCTTTTCAGGTTCGTCTTTATAAACTTCTTCAGCAATGCTAAAGTTGTTTATTTCTGTAGTCATAAATGATTTTGAGGAGTCTTTTAATTTCTTCTGGGTCAATTTTGATTTGTTTTGGCTCATCTTGATTATTCATCCTCAGATTTTTCTGCCTTTTTGAAATAATCCATGCCATTTCTTAAAGACCATATTGAAAAAGCTCCAAGGAGAAATTCACCTGGAAGAGTGTTAAAATTACGCCATACATTCAAAATAATTAAAACAGAGATGGTATACCAAACAAGTCCGACAGCTTTGTTGTCATCAATTTTATTTTCCATAATACATTATATCACAAAAAAGAAGGCTTTGCAGCCTTCTTTTTATTTAAACTCTTCAAAATAAGGGCATTTCTGATAGCCAGATCCATCTCTTACCCAACCGTTGCCTTTGCATTTTTCTTTTCCTTTGCCAAGGCATTCACAAACTCCAATTGGCTTACCGTTTCTGATAATCATATTGTCAATTTTAGCTTGCTCTTCTGGTGTGAGATTTAGAAATTCAGCTAAAGATCCAACACAGAATCCAGCTTCTTCTAAACGCTTCTTTTTATCTTTATCCATTTAGATTATGTTCAAACCTTTCTTCTATCTTAAATACACTATTGGGGCTAATAGCCAAACAATCACATTTATACCAATCATAAACTTTATCATGTACATGATCAATATGCTTTATTTCAAGAAGATTGTCTCTTATTCTATAAAATGAAGTTGAATTGCTGCCAAGTTTTTCATTGACACGGTGGACAGATACAATTGAACCTTGTTTAAGCTCATAAAATAAATCAAAATTAATATTAAACATTGTTTTCTTATCTTTTCATTCGTTTAGTAAAAAAGTTTACTACAAATGCTATCAATGTACCAAGTATTCCAACAAAAATTATATATGGACTTAAAAATATTAAAAGCAAAAAAATTGCATTGATCCAATCAATTATCATTTTTGGGTACCAGATGAGGGTTAGCAGTAAAGAATTTTTCTTTCATTTCATCAAAGAATTTAAATTGTTTTTGTGTTGGTGGAAAAAGTCTAAATGAATGATATTGAATAAAATATTCCGTCCTTTGTTGCATATCCTCATAGGATGGAAGTTCAGGTCGTTCATTATTATTGTAAACTTCATCTCTAATCTTTCGCCATTCAGGTTGATCGCATTCACAATCAGTTACACACCAAGCCTGATTACATTCTGGACAAATTGCTTGATTCATTTCACAATCCCAGCAATAACTCCATTTCAAATCTTCTTTAGTCATCTGAATGTACCTTTTGTGGCTTTATGGTTACATGATAAGCCACTTTTTCTTCTTCAAAACAAAATCTAAGTGATTCTAAAAACTCCTTACGATCATTGTAATAAAGTTTTTGAAGCATTTTAACCATTTCTTCTTCTGATACTTCTGAATCTTCATCAGCAGTAATGTCAATGTCAAATGATAAATTCAATCTATATTTAGCCATTATTATATCACATTCAAAAATACGTGCGATTTACGTGCGGTTACGTGCGATTTACGTGCGGTTATTCTACTATTTCCCAATCATCGTGTAAAAAATCACCAGCATCTATTGTATCAAATAAGCCAAAGAAATCATCAAAAGTGGTTTTAGTGAATGTAAAACTGTTTTGAAATATTGACTCTAATTCTTTGTCTAGATTTTCATCATCCTGTTCTTTCACCAAATGCACAATCCACTGACCAAAGAAATCTAAAGCTTTACATTTTTCATGAGGTTCCCAGGATACTCTTCTTAATGTTTTGCCATCTTTTAACAGAGATAAAGCTTCAATTCCAGTCATTACTCATTTACCTTGATATCTTCTGTATCCCAATAATCAATGTCCCAATCATCAGCAATAACATCACGAGGCTCTAAATCAAGACTCCAAGTCATGAGTTCACTATCATCGCTATAATGATAAACAAAGACTTCTTCATCTTTGTCGTAATACATATATTTATCTTCCCAGGCAGCTCTTGTGATTGGTTTGCCTTCCATTAAAGCATCTAATACTTCAGATAATTTCATTCTAATATCTCCCAATCGTCTTCAAAATTCGAATCTCATACAATATTTTTTTGCCTGTCTTCA
>JACCDX010379027.1_pt1 | contig 18958 bp, 17 predicted proteins | sample 7449681 | NCBI WGS metagenome assembly JACCDX01 (sample SAMN15323450, study PRJNA562643) | freshwater metagenome | isolation source: river surface water | place: USA:Blue River Watershed | collected 2017-08-18
CCAGGAATACCTAGTGGGTTTAGAACAACGTCAACCGGGGTTCCGTCTTCCATGAATGGCATGTCTTCGACCGGAAGGATCTTAGAAATAACACCCTTGTTACCGTGACGACCAGCAAGCTTGTCACCCTCGGTAATCTTGCGCTTCTGTGCGATGTGAACCACTACGCGCTGGTTTACGCCAGCACCTAGCTCGTCGTCGCCAGCTTCGATGTCGAAGACCTTGACACCGATAACGGTGCCCTGCTCGCCGTGCGGAACCTTCAGAGAGGTGTCGCGAACTTCGCGGCTCTTCTCGTTGAAGATTGCACGAAGCAAACGCTCTTCAGCTGAAAGCTCGGTCTCACCCTTAGGGGTGACCTTACCGACAAGGATGTCGCCAGGGCGAACCTCGGCACCGATGCGGATGATGCCCTTCTCGTCAAGCTGAGCAAGCGCTTCTTGCGAAACGTTTGGTAGGTCGGCGGTGATTTCTTCCTTACCGAGCTTGGTGTCGCGGGCGTCAACTTCATACTCTTCGATGTGAATCGAAGAAAGAGTGTCTTCCTTGACCAAGTTCTGGCTCAGGATGATCGCGTCTTCGAAGTTGTGGCCTTCCCATGGCATGAATGCAACTAGAAGGTTCTTACCTAGAGCTAGTTCACCCATGTCGGTTGATGGACCATCGGCTAGAACTTCGCCGGCCTCAACGCGCTGGCCAGCCTCAACGATTACTCGCTGGTTGATGGCAGTGCCCTGGTTTGAGCGGTCGAACTTGCGTAGAACGTATTCCTTTACGCCACCCTTGTCCTGCTGGATGGTGATGACGTCTGCAGAAACCTCGGCAACAACACCAGCGGTCTGGTTGACCACAACTGCGCCTGAGTCGATTGCTGCAACACGCTCCATACCGGTTCCAACAAATGGTGAGTCTGAGCGAAGCAATGGAACTGCCTGACGCTGCATGTTTGCACCCATAAGCGCACGAGACGAGTCGTCGTGCTCAAGGAACGGAATAAGAGATGAAGAAACAGAAGCTAGCTGACGAGGTGAGATGTCTAGGTAGTCGACGTCTTCCTTGTCTACTTCAACAACGTCGCCGCGGAAGCGAGCGAATACCTTGTTGTTAGCGAAGGTCTTGTCAGCGTTTAGAGGGGTCTCTGCTGCTGCAATTGCCTTGCCGTCTTCGGCTGCTGCGTCTAGGTACTCGATCTTGCCCGAAACCTTGCCGTTTACAACCTTGTTGTATGGGGTTTCGATGAAGCCGAATGCGTTGATGCGGGCGTATGCGGTTAGCGAACCGATAAGACCAATGTTTGGACCTTCAGGAGTCTCGATAGGGCACATGCGGCCGTAGTGAGACGGGTGAACGTCACGGACTTCCATCTGGGCACGCTCACGTGCGATACCGCCAGGACCAAGGGCTGAAAGACGACGCTTGTGAGCGAGGCCGGCCAGCGGGTTGTTCTGGTCCATGAACTGTGAAAGCTGTGAAGCACCGAAGAACTCCTTGATCGCGCTTACGACTGGGCGCAAGTTGATCAGGGTCTGCGGGGTGATTGCCTCGATGTCCTGAGTCGACATGCGCTCGCGAACAACACGCTCCATACGGCTTAGACCAATGCGAACCTGGTTCTGGATTAGCTCGCCAACGCTGCGGATGCGGCGGTTAGAGAAGTCATCGATGTCGTCTGAGCTAACAGCGATCTTGACTGACTTGCCGGCCATCTTGACTGGGAACTCTAGGCGAGCACCGGTTGAGATAGCAGCCGAGTTAGCGATCTGCTGGTCGAACAAAAGAAGGTACTTGAGGGTTGCAACAACGTCTTCAACGGTAAGGGTGTTGGCGTTGGCGTCAACGTTTAGACCTAGCTTGCGGTTTAGCTTGTGACGGCCAACCTTTGCCAAGTTGTAGCGCTTTGACTCGAAGTAGGTCGACTTTAGCCAAGCCTCTGAAACCTCGGCACCAGCGGTCTCGCCGCGAACCTTTCGGTAAAGCTCGCGAAGTGCGTCTTCTTTGGTGATGATCGGGTTTACGAAGACCTTTGACTTGTCATAAGCCAAGGTGTTCTCGATTAGGTCTAGGTCGAAGGTCCAGTTTGGAGCACCGGCCTTAACTGCAGACTCGATGTCTTTGAACTCATCGCGGATCTGGTCTTCGGTTAGGCCAAGAGCCTTTAGGAAGATGGTTGCCGAGACCTTGGTCTTGCGGTCAACCTGAACCTGGATGATTGGCTGGCCGAAGCGAGCGATTGGCTTGCGGTCGTCGCGAACCCACTCGGTTAGGAACTCAAGGTATGAACCGCGGCTCGGGATGATCTGAGCCTTGTTGTTGCGGACATCGAGGTTACCGGTGGTGTTGGTTGACACCGAGAAGTAAACACCAGGTGAGCGAACAAGCTGCGAAACAACAACACGCTCGGTGCCGTTGATAACGAAGGTGCCCTTTTCAGTCATCACAGGGAAGTCGCCCATGAAGACGGTCTGTGACTTGATTTCACCGGTTAGGTAGTTGGTGAACTCAGCCTTGATGTAAAGAGGCTGGGTGTATGACTTGCCCTTGGTCTTGCACTCGTCAGGAGTGTAAGAAGGGTCGTAGAGCATTGGCTCGGCGAAGGTAAGACCCATCTTGGCGTCTTGCGACGAGTTGGCTGAGTCTTCGATCGGCGAGATCTCTTCGAAGATCTCTTCGAGGCCAGTCTTTGCGGCTGGGCCCTCTTTTTCGCGCCATGCAGGGTTGCCGACGAGCCAGTCAAAGCTCTCGGTCTGCAGGCTTAGTAGGTCGGGAAGTTCGATCGGCTCTGGAGACTTTGCAAATGAAAGTCTCTTTGCGAGGCGGTCGTTCTTGATGGTTTTTGCGTTCTTCGCAGCCAATGTTCCTCCAAGGAATACTGCTATTCAGCAATCGCGACTCGCTGAATAGATGGGTGAAAAATCGCAACCTAAACCTGTGACGCCAAAATATGCGGTCACGCGCGCAGCCGAAATATGCATGCGGGGTGTTTGGGAGCAAAGGTTCAGTCTATAACGATTAGAAATCGGTTGTAAACAAATATTCGCGAAAATCGAGCGAAATTTGGTTCGAGGTGCTAAAAGCGGCGCGCGTCGAGGTTTTTGGGGTGGCGCGGGCTGCTAGCAGGCGGTTAGGGCGTCGTTGATTTCGTCGGCGAGAGCCGGGGCATTTTCAACCCCGAGGATGATGCGCGTGTATGGGTAGCCCGCGGCCTTGGCCGCTGCCGGTGCGAGGGTGATTTCGATCGGTAAGCCCGCTTTGCGAGACCAGCTGACAAACGCGGTGTCACCCTTGCGATAAAAACGGCCTGCTATCACAACGCCTGGCAAGCCAGTGCCTACCCTGAGGCCGAGTGTGTGCCACCAAGACTTGTCGGCCACTGTTGCGCCTCGAATAGCCATCGCCGGCAATTTGATGTCGCCACTGAGCGCAGCAAACTTTTCAAGCGGGCTCAGGTGCACGCTGAGGTGGGTTGCGGTCAATTCAACAGTTGGCATACCTCTATTAAACGGCGAAACCTCAGCTTTCGCTGAGGCTTCGAACGTGGCGGTGACGGAGGGATTTGAACCCTCGGTGCGCTTTCACGCACACTTGTTTTCGAGACAAGTACCTTCGGCCGCTCGGACACGTCACCGTGGGATAGATTACTACATCGGGGGATGTGGCCGGAATCCGAGGTTTTTGCGGACTCCCCCACCCCGATAAATAAGGAGTAGCCGAATGAGCACCGAAGGTTCGTTGAAGGCAATCGTTGCCGCACTGTTGGCAAACATTGGCATTGCAATCACCAAGTTCATTGCGGCCTTCTTCTCGGGTTCGGCATCGATGTTTGCCGAGGGCATTCACTCGGTTGCCGACTCTGGCAACCAGATTCTTCTTCTGATCGGCGGCAAGCGTGCCAAGCGTGCTGCGACCGCCACTCACCCATTTGGTTATGGCCGCAGTCGCTACATCTATGCCTTCATGGTTTCGATCGTGCTTTTTGCAATCGGTGGAATGTTCTCGATTCTCGAGGGCGTTGAAAAGCTTTCGCACCCGCACGAACTAGAAAATGTATGGTTGCCACTGGTTGTGCTGGGCGCTGCAATTGTGATGGAGAGCTTTAGCTTTAGAACCGCAATCGTTGAGGCAAACAAGATTCGCCACGGCAAGAGCTGGGTTCAGTTCATTCGCCACGCGAAGGCACCAGAGTTGCCGGTGATTCTGCTCGAGGACTTTGCCGCTCTGATCGGTTTGGTTTTGGCATTCGGCGGTGTTGGTTTGAGCGTTGTGACCCACAACCCAATCTGGGATGCCATCGGCACCCTTGCAATTGGTGCCCTGTTGGTTTTGGTTGCGATTGTTCTTGGCTTCGAGACTTCATCGCTGTTGGTTGGCGAAGGCGCTACCGCCGAAGACACCGGCAAGATTCGCAAGGCGCTCGAGGGCTCAAAGGGTGTGCAGTCGGTCATTCACATGAAGACCCTTTACCTTGGCCCCGACGAACTAATGCTTGGCGCAAAAATTGGTGTCGACGGCACTTCAACCGCCCAGGATGTTGCCTTGGTGATTGATGCTGCCGAGACCGCAGTGCGCGAGGTTGTGCCCGCTGCTCGCGTGATTTATCTAGAGCCAGACATCAAGCGCTAAGGCCAAGAAACTCAGCAAGCTCTTCGGGGGTTTCAACAACCGCGTCGGCCTGTGCCCATTCGTGTTGGTCGCCGGCACCCCACTTGACCAAGACAACATCGATGCCGTGATGGCGCGCACCCTCAACATCGTGAATGCGATCGCCCACCAAAACCACTCGCGAAAGATCTGCGTCGATCAGTTCGAGTTCGGCGAGCGCGTAGGTGATCACGTCGGCCTTGGCAACACGAGTTCCATCGTTCGAGGCGGTGCCGAGCACGTCGAACAGGTCTAGAAACCCAAGCTGATCGCCGATGATTTTGACGCCGCTAAAACCCTTGGATGTTGCCATCGAATTGAATCTGCCTTGGCGCTTGCTTTCGGCGATCAATTCGAGCACACCTGGGAATGCGGTTGCATTCAAGGCTCCCCCGCCGCGCAGATAAACCTCGCGATAAACCTCGACCAGTCGATTGGTTAGATCCTGGTCGCCATCGGCAATGCGCTCGAAAGTGTCGCGAAGCGGTGGACCAATGAATTCGCGCATCTGGGCGATCGAAGGCACCGGCAACCCAACGGTCTCGAAGGTGTGAATGAAAGAGGCATAAATGCCGGGTGATGAATCGATGATGGTTCCATCGAGGTCCCACAAGATCGTTGTATAGCTCAACGCTTTGCCTGAAAGAATTCGCGAAGCTGCGCCGAGCACTCGCCTTCGAGCACTCCCGGTATTACTTCGACCGGGTTTCCGAGTCGTGAGTCACGAAGCAAGTCATACAAAGAGCCCGATGCGCCAACGCGTTCATCCCAGGCACCAAAGACAACCTTGGGAATTCGAGCGGCAACGATTGCGCCGGCACACATCACACAGGGTTCGAGGGTGACCACCAGGGTGCAGCCGGCAAGGCGCCAGTCTGAGAGCTTGGATGTTGCCTCGCGAATCGCGATGATTTCAGCGTGACCGGTTGGGTCGTGGGTGGCCTCGCGGTTGTTGTGAGCCATCGCGATGATCTGGTGCTCGTCGTCAAGAATGATTGCGCCAACCGGCACATCGGTGCCCGACTTGGCGGCTTCGGCGAGCGCGATTTGCATCAGCGATTCGTAGTCCACGGGCACCTCCTATAGGCAGTCGATTGACACGAGCGTTTGGGTTAGATTTAGCCTATGCGAGTTCACATTGCCGATCACCCTCTGATCACTCACAAGCTCACCGTTTTGCGTGACAAAAACACCCCATCGCCGGTGTTCCGCCAGCTGGTCGAAGAGTTGGTCACCCTGCTTGCCTATGAGGCAACCCGCGATGTTCGCGTCGAAAAGGTTCTCGTCGAGACTCCGGTCACTAAGGCCGAAGGCGTGCGACTAAGCCACCCGCGACCAATCGTGATTCCGGTTTTGCGTGCCGGTCTTGGCATGCTCGAGGGCATGGTCAAGTTGTTGCCAACCGCCGAAGTGGGCTTTTTGGGCATCAAGCGTGACGAAGAAACACTTCAGCCTTACACCTATGCCAACCGCCTGCCCGATGACCTAACCGGTCGTCAGGTTTACATCATCGACCCGATGTTGGCCACCGGCGGCACACTGATTGACTCGATTGACTACGTGTTCGAGCGCGGTGCAACCGAAGTTACCTGCGTATGTTTGCTTGGCGCACCAGAGGGCTTGGCAGCGGTCGAGGCTCACATCGAAAGCAAGGCCGAGATCAAGGGCAAGAACGTTGCAATCGTTCTTGGCGCCTTAGACGAAAAGCTCAACGAGCACGGCTACATCGTGCCTGGTTTGGGTGACGCCGGCGACCGCCTCTACGGTATCGCTCAGTAGATTCAAGCGTTCCCGAGCCGATTTGAACCCGGGCCGTCGCACTTGCGCCGACTTAGCACTTCGAAACAAAAGCTCATTCGCTTGCGCCTTGCTAGATAATTGAGAGTTATGACTATCCCTAATGCTGCAGAGAATGCACCAGAGACCGAAGCCCGAGGCTTTGCGCTCTATGTTGGTGTTGACGAGGCCACGGCTGCCGCCGCTGGCGTGACTCTCTCTGAGCTAGTCATGGCACTTCGCAAAACCGTCGCAGATTTGATTCCGTCGGCCGCCGAAGAAACCTATGCCGCTGTAGCGCTTGCGCCTAAGGGGTTGGGTGGTCGCCCAATCGATGTGGTTCGCACCGCACTTCGTGACCCGCGCGCCATGGACCGCCTGAACAAGGCCCGCGAAGAAGTCGAAGACACTCGCGGTTTGGTCATCGACAGCAGCCGCCGCAAGGTGACCGCCAATGGTGAAGCCGCCGACCTGACCTACAAAGAGTTTGAGCTTTTGAACTACTTGATCGAACACGAGGGTGCCACGATCAGCCGCAAAGAAATCATCGATGTGATCTGGAACGAAGCCGATGGCGAAGTGCCGAACGACCGAACCATCGATGTTCACATTCGCCGCTTGCGCGCCAAGATTTCGGGTTACGAAGACATCATTCGAACCGTTCGAGGCAGCGGGTATCGCTTCGACAAGCACCCAGAAGTGATTTACCACATCTAGGGTCGCTGTCCTAAAGACCACTGCCAGCATGCATGAATCCCAAGATCTTCCTCAAGCCGATTCAACCGTCGACTCTCTCGCCGACCAGATTCTTGAACTGATCGAAGAAGGCACTCCAACCCCGATTGTGTTGATTGATGGCCGGGCCGGTTCTGGCAAATCAACCCTGGCCGATGCACTGCAGCGCAAACTTTTCAAGGTTGGCGAATCGCTGCCCCGCGTGATTCACATGGATGACCTGTATGAAGGCTGGGATGGCCTGCAGGCCGGCGCCGACTATCTGCTTCGATTCGTTTTGAACCCGTTGGCTCGCAAAGAGGGCGCCAGTTGGCAAGAGTTTGATTGGGCGAGCAATGCGCGCGCCGGTCAATGGCGCGAATTCCGCGGCGGTACTCCCCTAATCATCGAAGGTTGCGGTTCTCTAGGCCGAGCTGCCGCCGAGATCGCCAACATCAAGGTTTGGCTCGAAGTTGACGAGGATGTTCGTCACTCACGCTGGCTCGAGCGCGAAGGCAACGATGAATTCTGGGCTCGCTGGTCGGCTCAAGAGCTCGAGTTTTATGCTCGCGAAAAATCTTCCGAACTCGCTGACATCACTCTCACCAACTAACGCGGCCCGACGGCAAGTTGCAGCCGAGTCGGGCAATTAGCCAGTCAGTCGATTAGGCAGTGCGGCGGTTTTTGACCCAGGTGCGAATGCCCGCGATTAGCGAAGCGGTGATGAAGAAAATGGCGATTGCATACGACGCATTTTTGACGGCTGGGATGCTGGCCGCGTAGTAGCCGGTGATGGTGAGGCCGGTGCCCCAAGCGAGAGCGCCGACCGCGTTAGCGCTGAAGAATTTGTAGTAGTTCATGCGGGCGATGCCAGCGATTGCCGGAACAAAAACGCGAGCCCAAGGCATGAAACGTGCGATGACAACCGCCCACCAACCCCAAGACTGGTAGAACTTTTCTGACTTGGCGATTGCACTGCGCAACCACTCACCTTTTCGGCGCTCAAGATAGGGGCGGCCATAGTGACGGCCCAAGGTGTAACCAACCTGATCGCCAAGCCAAGCCGCAATGCCCACGCCAATTGCCATAACCCAGATGTTGACCTGGCTGCCAACCCCGGCAGCAACCAAACCGGCTGCAAAAACCAGCGAATCACCGGTGATGAAGGGCACAAACGCACCAATGAACAAGCCGGTGCCAGCAAAAACTAGAGCCCAAACGATTCCATAGAAAAGCCAAGGGCCAACGTGCTGGTACCAGTCAGAGATCTCGTCAGAAATCGCCAGGTGAACGATGGGAGTCATATGTTCAAGCCTAAGTTAGGTCGGGCAACAGATTGAGGGCGAAGGGAAAATCGAAAAAGAAAATCGGGGGTCGAATGATCGACCCCCGATTGACAACCCCAGCGGGGCCTAAATCATTTCTTAGATGTTGCCGTCGATGACGATTTCGTCGAGCTCTAGGCGAACGCGGGTAGCAACCTCGCGCTCGAATAGTGGGCCCTGAAGCTTGTCGGCAGGGGCAACCTTGCCAACGGCAATTGCAACCAAACCCTTTAGGTGATCGCCGTGACCAAGCGCCTCAGCCAACGCCTGAAACTCAACACCGGCCATAACGTGGGCGTGAAGACCAAGTTCGGTCGCTTGCACCAGCATGTGTGCGGTCGAGATGCCCGAGTCAAAAGTTGCCCACGAGTTCTCTTCGCCGGCAGCGTTCTTTACGACTCCTGAAACCACGATGATTGCCGAGGCGTTTGGTGCCCAAGCAGCGTTCCAGCTCTTTAGGTTTTCGGCGATAGCGGCGAAAACCTTGTCGCCGCGGCGACCAACCGAAAAACGCCAAGGCTGAACGTTGTTGGCGCTTGGCGCCCAACGGCCGGCCTCAAGAATTGAACGAAGGTCGTGGTTCGAAATTTCGTAGGTTTCGTCGAATGAACGTGGGCTCCAGCGGTCGGCCAAAACAGGCGCGATAGGAGCAGAGGTGATTGCAGTTTTAGACATAGTGTTGCCAACCTTACGGGTCAAAGATTTATGCCCACCTGATTTTGTCTAGTGGGGCTTTACTTACGCTAGCATATAGGCTGGCACTTATGTCGCGCAAGGGTCTTCTACTGTTTATTGCCGCGGGCCTTGCCTGGGGTGTTCCATACCTGTTCATTCGAATCGCAGTTGAAGACTTCTCGACCCCAACAATTGTGTTCAGCCGCGTTCTGGTTGGAGCAATCGTTCTGGTGCCGCTGGCTATTCACCGCAAGTCACTCATCCCGGCTTTGAAGGCCTGGCCGTGGGTGCTGGCCTTTGCCGTGATCGAAATGGTTGGCCCGTGGTGGCTACTAACCGAGGCCGAGCGCCAGATCAACTCGGGCCTTGCCGGCCTTTTGATTGCGACCGTTCCGTTCTTTGGCCTGCTGATCGCCTATTTCTTTCAGGGCGACAAATCGGTGGCCCACCCAAAGACCATCGGCGGTTTGCTGGTTGGTTTCGTTGGCGTTTTCTTGCTAGTTGGCATCGACAGCTTCACTCATGGCGTCTCGTTGCCGCACGTTGGCATGATTATTTTGGCGTCGGTTGGCTATGCAATTGCGCCTGCCATCGCGGCCGCGAAAATGAAAAATGTGCCGACCATTGGCGTGATTGCTCTGTCGATGGTGATGGTTGCAATCGTGTATGCCGTGCCGGCGCTGAGCGCACTGCCTGGCGAAATCGCCGCGCAACCGAGCATCGAATCTTGGTTGTCGCTGGTTGGCCTTGGCGTAATTTGTTCTGCGTTTGCCTTCGTGGTTTTCTTTGCGCTCTTCAAAGAAATCGGCTCTGGTCGCGCAACCATGATCACCTATGTGAACATGGCGGTCGCGATCATCCTGGGTGTTGTTTTGCTTGGCGAACCGGTCACCACCGGCATGCTTATTGGGTTCCCGATGGTTCTAATTGGCGCCTATTTTGCGACCGTCAAGCACGAGGTCAAAGGTCACTAAAGCTGACCCCGACCCGAGCTAGAACCCAGGTTTTTAGCGGGTAGCGAGCAGCTCTTCGAGCGGAATGCTCTTGCCATAGAAGAAGTATGGATCGCCAGGGGCAGGCAGCGACTCGAAGCCGGCAACCATTTGGTCGACGGTGTCGAATGCGCCGGCGTAGCCGCCCTCGATTAGCGGGGTCAGGTGCTCCCAACCGGCCAACTTCAAGATCGCAACGCGGTTGCCCAGGCCAGCGGCCTCAATCAACGAAGCCGAGAACACACCAACACAAATCTCAGATTCGGCCAACAACTCGAGTGAGCTTGCCTCGGGCGCAGCCATCTTCAGGTTCGAAGGCATGCCGCCTGTGAAATCATCCAAGTGGTCTTTAGGGTGCGGCTTGAAAGTGAACTGGTATGCCGGCAGGGCCTTGGCCAGAGCGATGGTCTGCTCGAAAAGCTCTTCGCCGATCAGCGGCTGGCTCATCACGGTGACGGTCTTGGCGACCTTTGCTTTGCCCGATTGGCGCACGTTTTCGAACTCGGTGGTTGCACCGGCGACAACGATTTCTTGCGAACCAGAGTTGTCGATGCCCTCGGTCCAGTATTGACCCCAGGTCCAGATTTCGTTTGGAATGTACGGGATTGCTGGGCGGCCGGGCCACGAGAACTGCATGTTGTATTTCGAGAAAACGCCACACTGAAGCTCGATCACCTTGATGCCAGCGGCCTGCGCAGCGGCCATCAGCATCATGCGCGAGGCGTTCACGATGAACAAGCGCTTGAACTTTAGGCGGCTAAATAAGATGCGATAACCGCGCTTTTCGGCCAAGAAATAGCGAAGGGTCCAACGAGGAAATCGCTTGTATGGACCGGCGCTCGACGAGGTTTCGGTCTCTAGAAAGTTGATCACGCGGGCATACTTGGCGTAGTCGTCTTTGGTGAGCTTTAGGCGCACATACAAAGCGGTGAAATAGCCGTATTTCTTGCGGAAAATGCCCTGCAGACGGTCGATCTGCGGCCATTCGCGCTTGCGGTCATATGAGCCAACACCGAAGCGAATCGCGTTGTCGCCGAGCGCATCGATGATTGGCTGGCTGAAGCGGTCAATGCCCATCGCGTTGCGGTTGGAGAAAGGTGAAATCAGGTCAGTGGCCGCGTGCCACTTGGCGACGCGAGGGTCCATCCAGGTTTTTGGAATGAACTTGCGCAGGTGCCAGCGCCAACCGGTGACCGACTTCCAAAGCACTTTGTGACCAGGTGTGCCGGTGAATTCGGGGTAGCCTTCGGGCAAGACCAGCGATGTCGACTTTTTCCAGGCATAAACGCCCGAGCTTTTGGTCAGGTTGTAGAAGATGCGAAAGCGCACGAGCGGCCAGAGGCGAACGCCCAAAACCGTCCAGTTATAAAGGTCTTCGTCTTGCTCGATCTTCCAGAAGGCTTCGCAAACTTCGGCAACAGTCGCCTTGGGCGTCGACGCCTGACTCAGCTCATCTTGCTCGGTTGGTTCAACCGGCAGGTCTTCACGCTGAGTCATTAGGGCCTTTCTTGCAGCACCAGCTGAGCAAAAGCTTCACGCTCGAGCGGCTGGGCAAAATAATATTCTGGGTCGCGAGCAACTTGGGCCGAAGCCAACTCGGCAACCAAATCTGTGTTTGGCGAAGCCAAAGTTAGGTCGCCGCGCTTTGCGATCGCCTCTATATTCTGCCAACCTTCGAGCTGAACAGCGATCACCTTGGCGCCAAGCGCCAACGCCTCAACCAGGGCCATCGAATGCACACCAACCACAAACTCGCTGCGAGCAACCAGGTTTAGCGCGGGCTCACTCAAGTCGACAAATCGCAGGTTGGCCGGCAAACGTCGACCGAGTTCACGAAGATGCTGCCTAAACTGCTCAGCATTCTCTTGCGGGTGTGGTTTGACCACAAAATTCTTGGATGGATTGGCATCGGCAGCGCGCAGCGCGATGTCGAAAAGTCGCGTGGTCTGCTGAACCTGAGAAACGAAGAGCACGCTGCCGGTTCGAGCGAAGTCTGGGTGCGGGCCAGGTGTTGAGGTGGTCGATTCAGTGTGGGCGATCGAGGCGGTGGCCGAATCGCGAGCAGCCGTGAGGTGAGCGGGTTCGCCCACGATAGAGGTGCGAACTCCCGAAGGCAGATCGGTTTCGGCAGCCCAGCATTTGCCCCAAACATAGAGTTCGTTTGGCAGGTAGGCAACCGATTCGCGGCCGGGCCAAGAAAGCAGCGGATGCTTGCTGCTCAACAGACCGTGCTGAGGTTCAACAACCCAAACCCCGGCATCTTGAGCACCTGCGATGAGCGCGCGCTTCCAGGCGTTGACGATGAAGAGCTTGCGAACGCCTGCCTTTTTGAAAAGCTTGGCCCAACCGATGCGCTGAGCCGTGAATTCGACCAGCAACCAGCGCGGAAATGCGCGGAATCGACCGGCAACAGGGCCGAACTCTGCCTCGAGAACCTTTATTACTCGAGCATATTTGGCGAGGTGCTTGGCACCGCCGAGCTGAGGCAAAACGAAGGGCGCTATGGCGAGTTTTGCCTGCAAACCGTGGGCAGCCACAAAGTGCCGCTCGAGCAGTTCAACCTGAGGGCGACCAGAACCGAGGTCGTCGGCGCCCATTCCAAAGATCAGAGGCTCCACCCCGTGCGGAGGAAGCGAAGTTTCGCCAGAACCCTGACTTGAGTCGGCTGAATCTTCGCCTCGAATCGCAGCAACAATGCCGGCCGAGAAGGGGTCGTTGCCCGAGGCATCTCGGCGCAAGAATGGCACGATCGCGTATTTGCTTGGCTTGATGACGAATTCAGAGACGTTGAGACCCGAAGATGCGGCAAGGTCTGCAACGCGATCGCCGGCTGGGCGACGCTCATAAACACCAAGGTTTTCGGCGATCTCGCGCATCAAACGGTCGCGCAAAATTGGCCATAAATGCACGCCGGCGATGCGCCAATCGGCTAACTTTTCGGCGGCCTCGACCTGAGCGAAGGCCGTCCAGATGCTGTCGATTGAAGGGGCGTCGCCCGAAGTAGTCAAAGAGGGCGCGGCAGCACCCGGCTCAACAGGTGAAGCACCCGTCGAGTTAGCGCTCAAGAAGAGCCTTTGCGCGCTCGTAATCGGCCAGGGTGTCGATGTCGATCGACTCGTCGGCATCCATGATGTAACCGGCGGCGTTTGAAACCGGAATCTGCTCAGAAGCGATGAAGTCACGAAGCTTGAAGATGTAGATGGCGCCGTTTGGAACATAGGCCGGGCGCAGCATCTGACGGTTTTGGCTGAAGGCCTCAGGGAAAAGCGGGGTGACCAAACCGGTTGGGCCAATGTTGACTGACCAGTATGGGCTCTTCTCGACCGCGGTCACCGAGATGCAGGCGCGAGCACCCGACTCTTTGAGCAACTTGAAAGCCTCTTCAACGTGAAGCGCGGTGCGAGCCGGTGAGGTTGGCTGCAAATAAACAACCCAAGGGTCTTGGTCGTGCAGATCGATAGCAACCTCTGGTGACTGAAAGTAGTCGAACAGCACATCGGCAGCGGTTGACTCATCTTCGGCGGCCTGCGGAGAACGTCTAAAAGTCACGGCGCCTGCGGCCTGCGCGTTGGCGAGGTATTCCTCGGAATCGCTCGAGAAAACCACAGCATCGATTGGGCTCTCTTCAAAGCCACCCGTGGTCGAATCGATTGCTCGCTCAATTAGCGTGCGGCCACCGATGACTCGCATGTTTTTGCCAGGCAAACCCTTTGAGCCACCACGTGCCGGAATGAACGCAATAACCATCTCGCCATTGAGCATTTTTGCCTCCTAGTAATCGAGCCAGTGCTCGAGGTTGTTTCTCGCGTCGTTGAGGTCGTCGTGTCTGCCAATGTCGAGCCATGACTCGTGAATCGGAAACGCGGTGACCTTTTCGCCGTGGGTCTTAATCATGTCGAGCAAAGTAGGCATATCGCAATACTGTTCGGCCGGAATTAATTCGAGGGCCCAAGGGTCGAGCGCATAGATGCCGGCTGAAACCATTGAGCGGTGAAGTGGTTTTTCAGAGATTGACTCAACCTGAGTGCCATCGATGTTGACCACGCCATAAGGTATCTGGAACGAATACTCTCGAACACCGAGGGTTGCCTTAGCGCCCTGCTTCTTGTGAAAACGCACCACCTGGCGAAGATCGCAGTTGGTAAGCAGGTCAGAGTTCATCACGATAAACGGCTCGCCAACCTTGCCAGCAAGCTGCGCAAGAGCGCCCGCGGTGCCAAGCGGCTGAGTCTCGTGAAGGTAGGTCACGTTCAAGCCAAGCCAGGCGCCATCTTTGACGTGGTCCTCGATCACATCGGCCAAATAGTTGACCGAGATGTAGACATTCTTGAAACCCTGCGCCTTTAGCTTGCGCAAAATGATCTCGAGAATCGGGGTGTCACCGATCTTGAGCATTGGCTTGGGAACATCCTTGGTTAGCGGGTAAAGGCGCACGCCCTTGCCGCCGGCCATAAGAACAACCGGGGTCGAAATCTCTGACGCACCGGTGAAGTCTTCGTCGGTGAACATGCCGAGCAGCTGGCCAGAGCCATCAATGACAGGCACGTTGTGAATCAACTGCGGAATCTCGCGAGTCATGACGTCGTGGCCGTCTTCGTCGAGGGTCGCGGTGTGAGGCTTAGGGTTCATAACCTCGGTGACCGGCGTCTCGAGAGTGCAACCGCGAAGCAGTGCGCGGCGAATATCACCGTCGGTGGCAGTGCCCAAAAGCTTGCCGCTGGCATCGACCACGAGCGCAATTTGCTTGGCCCCGGCATCGATTGCCGCAATGGTGTCACGAATGTCGGCCGAAGGTAGCACGCTTAGCTTGCTGAGATCTTTGATCATTAGTTCACCTCGATCGGGCGGCTAGTGGCTGGCACGCCAACCGCTATGTGGTTGTCAGGCACGTCGCGAATCACAACGGCACCTGCGCCAATAATACAGTTCGACCCAATCGAAATACCTTGGATGACCGTTGCCCCGGCACCGATGTGAGTGTTGTTGCCGACGGTCACATTGCCCGAAAGCGTTGCGCCGACCGAAATGTGGCAGCTCGAACCAATCACGTTGTGGTGCTCAACGATGGCCCCGGTGTTCACGATCGTGTCGTCATCGATGCGGGCATCGGTGTTGATGATTGCGCCATTTAGAACCTGAACGCCCTCGAGCAAGACCGCAGATGGGCTAACCACCGCAGTCTCGGCCTCGATCTGCAAAAAGTTGAAGCCGGCCTTTTTGAACTTTTCAAACACGGATGACCGTAATGCCAAAGGGCCAGCCGAACCCAAGCCGTTTACGAGCAAGTGGGTCTGTGGGTCGAGTTCATAGAGAGACGAGTCGTCGCCGTAGTAACGAACCGGCTCATCATTGTGATCGGTGTCGAGAAGCGAACCCTCGGCAGTTGGTGCAACAAACGCGTGAAGCTCAAAACCGGCAAGCGAAAGCACCTCTTGCAGCACCCTGGCGTGACCGCCAGAGCCCAGCATGATGAGCATCGGGTTGGCAGGTTTAGTCAACGTATTCGCCAATCTCATAAGACTTTGCAGCCGCGGTGCCAACAACCTCATAGAAATCGAAAGAGGTGCGGCCAGCGCCCGGGCGACGGCACTCGAGGTCGTCCTCGGTAATCACGTGACCGGCCGAAATTGGGCGCTTTGCGACCAGAGAGCGACGAACCGCGGCACGGTTTGAAACCTCGATTGGCTGGCATTCTTTGACCGGCTTGCCAAGGGCAACGGTGGTGAGGCGGATCTGGTCGACCATGGCCTTTAGCTCGGCTGGGTCAAGCGAAGCTTCGTGGTCTGGACCCTCGAGCGACTTGTCGAGGGTGAAGTGCTTTTCAATCACGGTTGCGCCCATGGCAACGGCAACGGTCGAAGCAAGGATGCCCGCCGAGTGGTCGCTGTAACCGGTTGGCAAACCAAAGCGGTCGCGAATCACATTGATGGCCTGCAGGTTCAGAATGTCTAGCTCGGCCGGATATTGAGTGGTGCAGTGCAAGATGGTGCACTTGTCACGCATGATGTCGGCAACGCGTGGGTCGGCCCAGGTGGCGTCGAGCACGTCGGCGGTTGGCTTGGCACCTGCGGCAACCAGGTTGTTTGAGCGAGCAAAACCGAAGGCGATGAACTTGAGCGACTTTTCGATTTCTTCAAGGTTGGCCATACCGGTCGACAAAATGACCGGCAGGTTTGAAAGCCCGGCCTCAACCAACATTGGCGCAAAGGTTAGGTCGCCAGAGGCAACCTTGACCAGCGGAATGTGTAGTTCTTCGATCAAGAAACGAAGTTCGTCTAAGTCGAAACCGGTCGACAAAAAGCCGATGCCAATGTTCTTGCAGTGGTCGCGAATCTCGGTGAATTCTTCGTGGCTAAGCTCGAGGCCCTTTAGAAGATCCCACTGTGAACGGGTGTCGCCGTCGCCCTTCTTTTGGTATTCGGCAAGCTGTGCATCTTTGCGCGCAAGCTTGTCGGCCGAGAAAGTCTGAAACTTCACGATGTCGGCGCCAACCTTCTTGGCTAGGTCACACATTTCGAGTGCACGGGCCAACGAACCGTTGTGGTTCACACCGGCTTCGGCGATGATCAAAACTTTTTCAGCCATGGTTTCTCCTTTGGCGCCTAGGCGCTAAAAAACTTCTTCTTGGGTGGTGATGCAATCTGATGTGAAACCAACTCGGCAAGCGCACGAGCGGCAAAACCTGGGGTACCAAACGGCGATTCGGTTGCGGCAGCCAAAGCCTTGAACTCTGGGGTCAGCGCGCGCTGCAGGGCAGCCAAAATCTGGTTGCGGTCGGCGCCCACATTGATAGTGCTCGCACCCATTGGGCGACCCTCTTGGCGGTTGCCCACCAAAACGGTTGGCACCTTGAAAATCGGGGCCTCGAGCACGGTCGACGACGAGTTGCCGGTGACCACATCAACCTGCTGAATGACCGACAAATAGCCGAGCTGACCAAACGATTCCACGTATGAAACCCGGTCGCCATTGGCCTTCACGAAGGCATCGATCGCCTTGCGAACCTCGGCCGAACCGATGTCGTTGTTGGTGCCGGTGATGATCAGGTGAGCGTCGGTTGCCTCCATAGCAGCAAGCAGTTCGTCGATCATGACCTGAGCAGAGGCAACATCGAAGGCCGCCGGGTGAAAGGTCATCAAAATGTTGTGAGCACCAAACTTGATGCCGAATTTGTCTTCGAGTGCCTCGCGACCCAAAAAGTCGAGGGTGGCAATCGAGTCGAGCACGGGCGCACCAAAGTTGAACACGCGGTCTGGCGCCTCGCCAAGCTGAATCACACGCGCACGGTGTTCATCGGTGGTGGCAAAGTGCAAATACGAAAGCTTGGTGATGCTGTGGCGCAGGCTGTCATCCATGGCGCCCATAGTGAGTTCGCCGCCGTGGATGTGCGCAACCGGAATCAACAGCACGGTTGCCGCGGTGGCCATAGCGAATGCCTCGAGGCGGTCACCAAGAACCACAACCACATCGGGCTCGAGGTGGTCGAGCATGAGGCTGAACTTGGCAATCGCCTCGCCGGTCTCAACCGCTGCGGTAAGCGCCTGACTGCCAGGTTCGCCGGTTAGAGCTTGAGTTAGTTCTTCGCCCCAGATGTCGACCTCGGCGGCCGGAGTAAAGCCATCGCGAACGATCTCGTCGATGGTTTTGCCGTGCTGGGCAGAAAGGTGGGTGCCGGTGACGATCAGTTGCAGTTCGGCCTCTGGCGAGGCATCAACGGCAGCAATCAGCGGGCGCAACAGGCCATAGTCGGCCCGGGTGCCGGTCATGATTGCGATTTTGCGCATGCTGCACCTTGGCCTAGAGGCCTGAGGCCAATCTTGGGGTCGAAGGCAAGCAAATCAAACCGGCGTGCAGAGCGGTTGCGGTTGCAACCTCGCCTCGAGGAGCCGATTGATACATGCGCTGGGTGTGCAGCAGGTTCCACATAGGTCGAACCAACAGACCGGCATCATGCGAGGCCTGCATGACCTCGTCGCGAAGAGCGAGTGATGGGTCGTCAAGCTGAACCGCGCACAGCCAATAGTTCGAGCTGGTGCCCTCTGGCTCAAAAACAAACTTCATGCCGTCAACGTCGGCAAATGCCGCGCCATAGGCCAAAGCCAAGCGACGTTTTTGGTCAAGAAAACGCTCGTATTTGTCGAGCTGAGCCATGCCAAGGGCCGCATTTAGGTTTGGCATGCGATAGTTCCAGGCAATCTCGTCGTGCTCGAACTCCCACTTGTGCGGCAACTTGGCCGTGGTGGTGAGGTGCTTGGCACGGCGACCGAGTTCGTCGTCGTTGGTCAGAATCACGCCGCCACCGCCGGTGGTGACGATCTTGTTGCCGTTGAAGCTGATCATGCCGGTTAGGCCAAAGGTGCCCGTGTGCTGCTGCTTGCCGGCCTTGTTGGTCACAAACGAACCAAGCGATTCGGCCGCGTCTTCAACAACCGGGATGCCGTATTCGGCGGCGATTGCGCAAATCTCTTCGATTTTGACTGGGTGACCGAGGGTGTGCATTGGGCTGATTGCCGCAATGCGGGCGCCGGTTGCTGGGTTGATAACGCGCGAACCCTCGCGGCGCATGCCGGCAAGTGCGGTGCGAAGGGCCTCGGGGCTCATGCCCATAGTGCCGAATTCTGAGTCTATAAAGTGTGGCACTGCGCCAGCGTGCGAAACCGCGTTGGCGGTCGCGATAAACGACAGGGTCGGCACGATTACTTCGTCGCCGGCCTCAACGCCAGCCAAGAACAGGGCAACCTGCAGGCCAACGGTTCCGTTAGAAACCGCGATGGCGTGCTTTGCACCGGTGATGTCTTGAATGCGCTGCTCTAGCTGCGGAATGAACGCACCAACCGA
>JACCDX011761879.1_pt1 | contig 18949 bp, 19 predicted proteins | sample 7449681 | NCBI WGS metagenome assembly JACCDX01 (sample SAMN15323450, study PRJNA562643) | freshwater metagenome | isolation source: river surface water | place: USA:Blue River Watershed | collected 2017-08-18
TGTTGTTGATATTATGAAAGCCGGTTCTGCCACCGGTCAAACCATGTCTTTCTTCTATTTTATTTGTGTTGTCGCTCTATTCTTCTGTGGATTATTTGATGTTTATTAATTTTTTTTTTATCTCCTTTTATTAATAGAATATGGTTCAATCTATTAATGATCCTAATATTGGTAATAAAACATTCTCTCTTGATACCAATGCCATTGACACTAACTTTACTCTCAGTTCAACCAATATGTTATTCTATTATTTTCTTATTCTCTTCTTCCTCTTCTCCTTCTTCCGTTCTATTAAAGTTCAACACTATATGGGAACCAACTTTCACGATTATAAAATAGAAAATGTTCTTCGTGATCTCACTCATCCACTTTTCGACAAATTCTCACTCTTCTCCCTTTTTACTTATAGAAGTAAAACTCATATCGGTTTATCACCTTCATCTTATTTACTTTACATCACTTTATTATTAATATCCTTCCTTCTTTTACTTAAAGCATTAGTTCAAACACAAACTTTCCAATTAATCATATCCACTCTCCAAACTAATTCTAATGTCAATCCTTATAACAATCCTTTAACTGTCACTAAAATACCTGATTCACCAACTTTAGAATCTAACAAAAAATACTCCTTTATCGCCATGTTATCTTTACTCTTCCTTTTACCTTATGTAATTCATCCCTTCATTAAAAAATTCGATTTTACTCAAAGAGATATTGATAAAAATTTATGGATCCGTTTAATTATTTACTTCTGTCTCCTCTTCCCCATTTTATATGTTATGTATCTAACTATTGTTCAACCCGAAAAACTTAATCCACTTTTAAAAGCTGAAAAATATTTTGAAGAAAAAGATAAAAATTATATTCTTCAAGTTAACAAAAATATTCAAAATATATTCTTACTCTTCTCACCCATTCTCTTTCTCTTCTTACTCTATTCTCTCTATATTTATGCACTTGAACCCGTTTATGATTATCCTAACACTTTTAAAATTATTGTATTTATTTTTGTTTTCTTTTTACCTTTTATTTTAATCACTTTCACTTATCATAATGTTTTTGAAGATACTAAAGAACCTAATACTTGCGGTATTAATGGTTATTCTTCTAACATTGAAAATGCCGTCAAAAATGGTATTAACAACTTTTACCAATCAACCGTAAAATACAATTATCCTTGTTTTTTTAAATAGATTCATTTTTAAAGATGAAATTAATTTTATAAAATAATTTATAAAGAAGAATAAGAAAGAATTGTGTGATGATATATAAGATATATTCGGTTAAGGAAAAAGAGAAGTATTTTGAGGATTATATAAATACGATAATTTATAATAAACATGAAGATGATGAGATAATAATAGTGCATTATAATGAGTTTACACAATTTAATAAGATATTAGATCCATTATCAAAACATATATTTTTGGCTAAATTCCCAATTAATATAGTACCCTATTTACAAAATTTATTAAATAATAATATTGATATATCATTAATAAATACAGAACAGTTATCTTTACCTAATCATTTTAGGTATTGTAAAAACTTACCACCTAAAGTAAAGATAATAGATTATAGTTTATCGAATACATTATTATTATATAGATTTAGACAGAATGTATATTGGGTCCCATATCAGATAAATACAAAGGAGATATATAATGATATAAATAAAACAAAGGATATATGTATGGTTTTTCCGGGAAATCAATCTGTAAGGAGACATAATATATTAAGACAATTAAGAAAGAATAAAGTGCCAATAGAGATAGTAAAGGGGTGGGGTAAAAATAGGGATTTAAATTTGTTTAAATATAAAATTATAGTGAATGTACATTTTAATATACATTATAAGATATTTGAGGAGTTAAGGTGTAATAGGTGTGTATTTAATAAGATGATAGTAATAAGTGAAACATCAATATTTGATAATACAAATCCATTAAAGAAGTATATGATAATAGTCCCATATACACAGTTAATACAGAAGATAAAGGATGTATATAATAATTATGAAAAATACTATAATGAGTTATTTGCTGATTATAATGAGGAAGAGATAAGATCAGAATATCAAAAATATTATGATAAATTTTTTGAAAAAAATAATAATCTTATACATAGTTAGAAGATATTAAAAATGGATCCAATGAAAGCAAATAGTGTAAGAGTTCAAAAACAATTAAAACAGAATCAAAAACAATATACAAGAAAACAAGATGTCTTCCGTTTATGTCAAAAATGGGACTTCCAAAATTATGAAAATGCTTATACCAACAAAAAAACTTATCTCAAAAATATGTGTGCCATCGACCAAACTTGTCAAAAACAACAATGTCAATACGAAAAAGCCTTCGTTCGTGCTCAAAATTTACTCACTCAATACCGTCGTAATCCCCAAAATTATCCCGTTTTACCTATCACTTATAGTAATAGTATTAACCCTTATTTTAAAAGACAATATAGTAATATGTGGTATCGAAGAATTGGTACTTCTAATGGTATGGGAAGTGTTATGAATGGTTATCCCTATTCTTCCAACTCCAGTTGGCCCGCTGTAGCTTTAACCGGTTCTAATGTACCCTATACTGATGGATTTAATAATGTCTTTTAATTATTTTCAACTTAAAAAAATATTAATAAAATAATAATATTAATATTAAAAAATGTCAAGAACATACAAAGCTAATATATCATTTACATATGTTGATGAGGAGAATTTAGAGAATGAGACTCCTGGATCATGTGTTATAAGTCCCAAATTGTTTGAAATATTCTATAAACTTTGTTTTAAAGAATGTGAATTAATTAGTTATGAACAAAAAAATACATCTTATGACATGGTTTTTAATACTTCAAAGGATTTTAAATTATTAATGTTAGAAATACAAGTTTTTAGATTTAAAGTTCAAGGTAAAATGGCAAAAGTAGCCGATATTATGATAAATTAATCTTTTTTATTTGTTATTTTACTTAAAATATATGGTGTTGATATCGGCCATACAATAGATAGTCATAATGAATCCGATATTGAATTCACTGATTTGAAATACATTTTTGTATATGGTTTATTATAAAACAATTCTTCAGGAAATGTTAAAGTATATGTATTATAATAATAATATATTGTGATTAAAGGCATTGATAAACAATAACCATAAATATAATATTTTGCTAATTTATTTTTATTTACAAATTCTTTTATATTCGAAAAAGATCTCTTTGTTATTTGATTCATTTTATTTTTATTTTTTTATTAAATTTATTTTAAATCGATTTGAATTTAAAAAAGATAAATTTAAATAAATATTTTGGTTAGAATATTTTTTGTGGATGGGGTATAAGTGGTTAAAGAGTGGATATAAGTAAACGGGGTTGAACTTCATATTTATAATAATATATTTATTTTTTTTTAATAATAAACATAAAAATGAGTTTAAAAAGATAAATTTTTATGTACGTGATTTATTAATAATGGATTTTTATGGTACTATTATTGAAAGGGGTTTATTTTTAGGAATAAAAGAAGCACCGGATACAAAATTTATTTTTAAGAAGAATGGATTATATAATCAATTATTGGTTGGTGATTATATAAGGTATAGATGTTTAACAATATCGGACTTAGTGACTATTGAAGTTTTATCTATTGAAGATAGGTCAATTCAGTATTCTGTTGGTTTAGTATATAAAAAATATAGTGATCAATCTTTTTTTAATATATATTTTCCATTATTAGCAAATAATTTTAGTCCTATTTTTGAAAATGAGATTGGATCATCATTTTTGGGTGATGGAGATAGTTTTATGTTTGAGATAAGTAAAGAGGGTATAATACCTGTTAAATATTATGGTAATTATAAAGTAAGATATTTTGATAGAACAATTATAAATGATTTATATTTAGGTCCAGATGATATAAAGTATAATTTAGAATGGATTAAATCCCATGATGAGTTATATACAACAAATGATATAATAGATTTGAGGGGATTAAATACATTTAATATAGATCCTGAAAGGTCATTAGATTTTGATGATGCGATTAGTATAGATAGGGATAATAACAAGATATATGTTCATATAGTGGATATAGCTAATCAAATAGATATAAATAGTGATATGGAGAAGAGAGGTGCATATTTAGGATATACATTATATTTACCGGAAGAGAATACAAATATGTATGATGGATATTATTCAGAATATTTATATTCATTAGTAAAGGGTGAAGATAGAAATGTGATAACAATTGAGATAGATATAGATCCTGAAGAGAAGGGTTATGAACATGAACCATTAATAAAAGGGTATAATATTTATAAAAGTACAATAAATATAAAGAATAGATATAATTATGTGGATGTGGAAGAAGAATATGGAAAAGATATGGATATAACATATTTAAGGGATTTAACCGAGAGATATTATGGGAGAAGGACATTTATACCAAAACCAAATTATGTGATGGAGAATAACAGAATAAAGAGAATAGATATACAAAATGAGACAACAGTATCACATTTAATGATAGAGATGTGTATGATAATGACAAATAGAATAATAATGGAATATATAATATCAAAGAATATAAGATGTCCTGAGAGATATCATGATGAACCATTAATGATAATAGAGGAGAATGAATCAATGGATGATAATATGAAAAATTTGATAAAGATAAAGACATATCAGAATGCAGTATATGATACAGAGAATACATCACATTATGGTTTACAATTAGAACATTATTGTCATTTTACAAGTCCATTAAGAAGATATAATGATAATATAATACATCGAATAATGCAGGGTTATAATATGGATAATGAATCAATGACAAAGTTGATAGAACATATAAATGAGAGACAAAGATATATAAAGAAGTTGAATAAATTGTATGAGAAGTGGAAGTTGATGGATTATTTGGAGAATAGAGAAGAAAGGGATTATGAGGGGAAAATAATTAAAATAACACCAAATGGGTGTCAAATATATATAGAATCATTATGTTATGATACATTTATACATATATCAAATATAATGGAAAATATAAGATGGTTTTATAATTGTGATGATAATAAATCACAATTATTTAATAATGAAGAAAATATTCGTTTTTTTATAAATTCAAAAGTTAAAGTTAAATTGAATTCGATACATTGGTTTTCAAATAATAATTTAGTGTGGAAAATAACGGGATTAATTCAAACGCCACTTCTTACCACAATCCAAACAAACAATTAAATAACTACTAGGTTCATCTGCACTTCTTAATTGAGCAATAACATAAGAAGTATTGCGACCTTTACATCTACCACAAACAAATTCTGTTGTTTTAGTACCTGAAGCAGCTGAACTTTTAAATTCATCAGCTGCTGATTGTTTTTCAATATATGGTTTCCAATGTTCATAATGAAGTTCTTGTGGTGTTAAAAATGCTAATTTTGATGCATCTAATTCTTCATTCATTATTTTTTCAATTAAATAAGTATTTTTAACATAAGAATCCGGATTTAAATTTGTATATATTTGATGCAATTTATTTACATATATTCTTCTAAAAAAACTATCATTAATATCCTGTAAAATACATCTTTCCTTTGCTTTTTCAATTGTATATTGATAGATACTCTCTTCTATCTTTTTACAAATATCCTCATTTTGAATATATTCTGTTATTTTTTGAATTGCTAATTCTCTGGCCATTGTCTCTTTTTTTTACTTTATTTTTTTTTAAATCAAAATTATTTAATAGATTTAAAAATCAATTTTTTTTTCATTTTAAAGAGTATAAATAAAATGGAGAATCCAGAGTTTGTTATGTTTTATGCGGAGTGGTGTCAGCCATGTCAAAAGATAAAGCCATTTATATTAGAATTAAAGAATGCTTTACAAGATAAAGTGAATGTGGTATTAATGAATGTTGATCTAAATATGGAAAAATCCCAAGAGTACAAGATTAGATCAATCCCAACATTCATTTATTTTCCAAAGGGTATGGTTAATGGTGAACATGATATATATAAGGGAATAGCAACACAAGATAATATAATAAGATTTTTAAGACCAAAAATTGGTCATTTATTGAATTAGTTTATGTGGATAATAAAAAAAAGAGAATAAAAGTAAGAGATGAAGAGGTCGATATTAATAACGGGTGGTGCTGGTTATATAGGGTCGCATATATGTTATGAATTTTTGGAGTATTTTAATAAGAATGGTATAGAGGATTTAGAGTTAATAATAATAGATAATTTAGTGAATAGTGATTTGGATAATTTGGAGAAAATAAAGGATAAATTTGGTATATATTTAAAGATATATTCATTTGATGTATGTGATATATTTAAATTAGAGAATGTTTTTTCAGAGAATGATATAGTGGGTGTTATTCATTTAGCTGGTTTAAAGGCAGTTGGTGAATCAAATGAGATGCCTTTAGAATATTATTCTAATAATCTTTTATCAACATTAAATTTATTAAAAGTGATGGAAAAATATAATGTAAATAATTTAATATTTTCATCATCAGCAACTGTATATGGAGTACCACAATATATACCTTTATTAGAAGATCATCCAGTATCAGCTTTAAATCCATATGGTCGAACAAAGTTGATGATAGAACAGATATTAATTGATTATAATAAATCGAAAAAGGATTTTCAGACAATAATATTAAGATATTTTAATCCGATATCATGTCATCCAAGTGGGTTATTAAAGGAGAATCCGAAGGGTAAACCGAATAATATTTTTCCATTAATATCGAGAGTATATCAGAATATTTTACCAGAGATAAGTATATTTGGAAATGATTATAAAGAGACGGAAGATGGTACGGGTGTGAGGGATTATATACATGTGGTTGATTTAGCGGATGCACATATAAAATCGATGATGTATTTAATAGATAATAAAAGAGAGATATTTAAAATATATAATGTTGGTACGGGGAGGGGGTATAGTGTATTGGAGTTAATAGATGCATTTAAAAGGATAGGAAAGAGGGATATAGCATATAAATTTGTGGAGAGAAGAGAGGGTGATGTGGCGATATGTTTAGCAAATTGTGATTTAATAAAAAGGGAATTAGGTTGGGAGACAAAATACAATTTGGATGATATGGTACAACATGAGGTAGATCGTTTATTATAAATTTTTGGTAAAATAATCATTTTATTAAATTAAAATGATTAATCTTGTAAAGAAAGTATGGATGGATGTTTTTGATAAACGAGTTTGAACCATTTTTTTTTGTTTTCGACTAAACGAATAAAAAAGAAGAAAGCACGATTAAATAATAAACGTGTTATTCTGGGATTATCATCAATTTTGTCAAAAATCTTTAAAAAGGCTTCAATATTTTCATAATCTATTTTTTTGAATGCCATGGGTTTATCTAAACTCCATTGATAAAAATCACGTATAGCATCATCTAATCCACGTAAATGTTCTTTTTTATTAGTTCTATTTGATTTTATTTTTTCATAAATTTCTTTAAATTCATTGAATTTCTTTAAATAGTTAATAATGATAAAAACATCATTAACATGAGTTTTAGCGGTTCTAGCCATTTTTTTACGTTAGGTTATATGTTTATTAAATAAATAATAAAAAGGGTAAGATTGGTATAAAATTAATCATTTTTTATTTTTTTTATAGAATAAGAAGCGCTATATAAATACAGCGCAGTGTGGATACATCCTAAAGGTGTATCCACTATTAAAAACAAGTAAATGAAAATCTGATTATTCAAAAAAGTGATATCAAATATGATATAAATCGGTATATGAAAAACTGATTATTCATCGCGGCGGCCAGTCCCGTGTTATGAATAACTGATTGTTCATAATAGTGTTACCATATATGGTAAGAATCAGTATATGTAAAACTGATTATTCATAGCGGCGCGCGGTTGACCAGACCCGTGTTATGAATAACTGAATTTTCATAATAGTGTTATTAATTTTTAAGATACATTTAATGAATAACTAGTTATTCATTATAGAGTATATAATTGTGCGATCACATTGTGATCGCCAGGCGAACATATGTTCGCCGAATTTATATAATGTTTTATAAAAAAATAAAAATAAAAATAAAAATAAATAGATTATTCTAATTGAATGATATTTCCTAAGATAGTGGATGCGATGATTTTAATATTTTTGATTTCTTCCCATTTAATTAAAATAGATTCAAGATCTTTTTTATCGGTATTTGGATCTATAATCTTTTTAAAATCATTTGTAAGTTCGGTATAATATTTTGCAAAATTAAGTTTAGGTTTTGATACATTATAAAAGTATTCATTAAAGTGTTCTAACATATAAAGATTGAATAATTTTACTTTAATACCAAATAGAAGTGATGGTATATCAGATAAAAAGTGTTCATATATACTTTCATATTCTGATATTTTATTGGGTGAATTTTGAAAAGATACTATAACATCTTCAATATTAACAATAGTATCTTCAAATTCACCTTTCTCACCATCAGATATATCAGAGAATCGAAGTTCATTTTGGTTTTGAAGTAAAAGTATATCTGTTATTGATATGGGTGTTGATCTATCTAAAAGTGATATTAATTGGAAAAGTATTTTTATAAAAACACCCACTTCATATATTGATGAAAATTTATGTTGAATAGAATGTTTATTTGAATTATCTATACCAAACTCCATATTTAAACGCCCCGAATAAAATAATATTTCACTATCTATATTTAATTCCTTTGGTATATGTTTATTTATTATATCATGTATACTCTCTTCCTCATTATCATATGACAATTTTACAAATTTATCCATTAATACATATCTATTTAACATATAATGAAAATAGGGTTCAAATACTGATATATTACCATTTTGTTTCCACATATTCTTTAAAAAATCACCCAAATGTAAACGCTCATTTGCAGTTGTTATTGTAAATGTATTAAATATTGAAAATTCTTGATCAAAATAGTTTTCACACAATTCTATTGGTATTTTTTGTGCTGAATGAACATCATCTGAATGTTCCATAAAATAATCTTCTAAAGTTGAATCTTCAATATCATCCGCTTCATAAAATTTTAATTTATTATTTTCATATAAATATTCTTCATAAAATTCATTATTATCACCATCAATATAATAATAAAATGTTATATTTTGTTGAAAATTTATATAATTTTTTGGTATATTTTTTATTTTTTTATGATTAAATTTTTTATTAGGTAAAGATTGTAAGATTTTCTCTTTTAATTTTTTCATATTCTTTTTGTTCTTTTTGTTATTATTAGTATTGTTTTTAATATTTTTTTTATTAACTTTAGGTGTTTTTTCATCTTCAGAAGAATAACCATCAGATGATGAATCATCACCATGTTCAATTTCATAAGTTATTTCTATATCATGATGAGCATTATTCTTCTTAGATGCTTTTGGTTGTTTTGGATTTTTAAAAAGATCAATTATATTCTTTTTATCTATATGAATAATTTGCTCATTATTATCTTCTTGATCTTCACCTTCTTCATCATCATAATCATCACCAATAGTATATTGACGAATCATTTTAAAACGATCACCACTTCGAAGATCATCCATTTGGTGGATAGTCATAAAAGAGTTATAAATATTGTTTTGAATATTAAATTGAACGTTCATTTCAAAGTCTTTAATATAGTTAGATAGAGTGGTACGGTTAGTTTGAAAATATTTTTGGTATTTTTTGAGTGTTTTAAGTATATCTTCTGTTCTCATTTTCTCTTACTTAGTTTAGGATTTGATTTTTTATAATAAATCGAAAATAATATTTATAAAATAAATATTAATTGAATTAATTAAAAATAATTTAATTTTCATAAATAATGGGTTTGCGAAGATCATCATGAGGTATAACTTCATAATTCTTTGAATTAGCTGCTTGGAAATTTGTGACACCTGAATCAAAAAGTGCAAATTGAGATTCTAATGTATCAAAACCCACTATACCACCTCCCATTGAACCACCATTCATTGGCATCTCATTTTTATAACTCCATGATGGGGGATTTGCTGAAGCGATTCTACCAAAAGGATCTTTATTATCATTTACATCATTTGATAAATTAGGTATTGGTGTTGGTTTAATAACAGTATTTGCATCAATGCGTTCATTTGTATATTTTTCACCTAATTTTTTCTTTAAATCATCTTCAGAAAGATTATCAAAAGAATTAGTATCATTGCGATTATAAAAACGTTGAACATTTAAAACATTTGATTCAAAATTTGGTACATTAAGATTTGAAGTAAACGAATTGGAAGGTAAAATGGGTAAAACATTCTTTTTCTCAAAAGATACTAAACCATCAACATTATCTGCTTGTGTTGTATCTTTCTTTTTCATAAAAGATAATAACTTCTTTTTAAAATCATCATCTTTTTCTTCAACATTATCAGTATCTTCAGATAAGAATTTTAATGATTTATGGAATTCTTTGCGTTTATCTTCAGTATCTAATTCGGGATGGGGCGTTGGTACACCAGTTGGACCGATTTTGATATCTTGATAATGTTCTCTAATTTTAGGTGAACCAAAGACTTGATTAAAATTAACATTTGATAAAATAACATGCAAAATAAATATCAAAATGAGTGCATTTAAAATGATATGAAAACACATTATATAAAATATCCTATATTTAAACAATAGAAAAATTTTCTTATTTGATCTCCAAAAAATTTTAAAAATTAATTAATTCTTATTTTTATTAATTTAAAAAAAAATTAATTAATATATTTATAAACAAAATGGAAAATAATAATATTAAAATCGCGATTATTGGTAAAATGTGTTCCGGTAAAACCACTTTATCCAATTATATTCACAAATATTTAAAAGAAAAATATAATATTCAACTTCAATCTTTAACTTTCGCCGGAAAAGTTTATGATTTAGCTTATGAACTATTTGATATGGATCCTAATAACAAAAATAGAAAACTTTTACAAAATATCGGTACTTTAATGCGTTCTATTGATGAAAATGTTTGGGTTAAATATGTTATGAAAAAATCCAAAAATACTAATGTTATGGTTGAAGATTGTCGTTATGAAAATGAATTTAATGCATTATATGAGAACGGATTTTATTTAATAAAAATAAAGATTGATGAAGAATATCAAGAAGAGAGATTAAGAAGAACATATCCAGATACATATCAACAACATTTAGATAATAGAGGACATGCTAGTGAAACGGGTATTGATAGAATAGAAGATGATAAGTGTAAATTAATAATTAATGCAAGAGATAATGAATTGAATTTTGAGATAGTAAGAGAGAAGATTGATAGATATTTGGAAGAATTAAGATAAATTATAAAGTTGAGATTTATAAAATTGATCAAATCTTTCAATAGCATCTAAAAAGTTAACATGACGCCCATTAAAGAACGCATTTGGTTTTTTAGATAATAGAAAATCTAATGCATCTTTAATATTTATTTTCAATAAAACCATTATAATTATTATCATTAAAGATGCTGATACTTGAAGACCATCTTTACAATGAATAAGAATAACGGAATTATTTTTATATTTTTGTAAAATAAGTGGTAACATTTGAATTGAATAATCATAAAAATTAGTTATAACATCATTATCCATAGAATTTTCTATAGGAAATCTGATATATTTTACTGAATTTTCTTGAATCCATTCACGAATATTTTGTGGCGCATATTCAACGGGTGTTAAAAGATAATCGGGTTTTAAAGTACATGGTAAAGAAGTTGAACAATTAACAATTAAATTAATCTTTTTTGATTTTATAAAATCTATATTTTGGGAAGTTTGAAAATCACCTAAAAATATATTTGGTAAAATCTCTTGAACATCTAAATTATACATTTTTTATCTATCATTATCTTTTGATTATTTATCAAAAGAATATACGAACTAAAATATTTTTATTTTTTATTTTTTTATTTATTTGGTGGTCTCTGATGATGAAGCCTTCTCATTCTCCTTCTTTCTTGAAATCCATGGATCATCACTCTCTAAACCACTTAATCCTGTATCCTTCTTACTATTATATTCATCTTGTACCTTATCCAAAAATTGTTGATCTGATTCATCAACCATTTGACGAAGTTCTTGAATGTTACGAATATCCTCCTCTGATGTCTCAGCAACCTTCACATTCTCCTCTCTTAACTTCTTCTTTCTCTCATCTAACTCCTTTCTTGCCTTCTCTAATTGTTCTCTCTTTAATTGTTGATATAACTCATCCTTACCTTGTTGATTTGTGAAATACTCCTTTGTTAACTTATTTAACTCCTCCACTTGATACTCTTGGTCTGCAACACCATTTGGATCTGGTTCATATGGTAACCAATAACCAACTGGAGCAATGTATACATGGAAATTTGGATCCTTTTGATGTAACTTCTTTGCTCTAATTCTTGCCTCTGGTTCTGTTGAATATACACCACGAACCTTAATACCCTGAATTGTGGTTTGGAAATTTTGAATCTTATGGAACTCCTCCTCTAATTGTTGTTCACGATTAAATCTCCAATCCTCATAAAATTCATTAATCTTCTCATAACTAAATTCACTCTTATCACCCGAACTTAACTTTGCTCTCATATCTTGTGTTGGACGATCCTCATTTGTAAATACATACTCAAGGAATTTTGATGCCTTAAATACCTCCTTCTTCTTTAAAACCTTCTCAGGTGTAACAAAGGATAAACATACAAATTGTTGACCTGGAATTGGATCATCAACCTCTAAATAATCTTCAATCTTCTCTTGACTAAATTTTGACATTTTTTAACTCTATTAATATTTAATCATTTTTCTTTAAGTCCATTAAACGCATTTTTTTAATTTTAATTAAATAAAAAATATCTATTTTAATTATATAGAAATGGAACTTTTAGATATTAATGAAATTTTAATACGCCTTTTAAAATATGTTATTGAAGGTTTTGCCGTCGGTTTAACCTGCTATTTTGTTAGTAAGAAACTTGATTGGGAAGAAATTGTTATCATCTCCATCACTGCTGCAACTGTATTCATTATTTTAGATACTTATTCACCATCTATTGGTGGTGCCACCCGTTTAGGTACAGGTCTCGGTTTAGGTACACGCCTTATCGGTCTTAATGTCGGTTCTGGTTTAGGTTTAATTTAAATAAATGAATCAATATAAAATAATAATTTTTTTTAAGTATAATTTATTTTTAAATAAAAAATAAATATAAATAATGAATAGAGAGGGATGAAGTTAAATAGAGATTATATGATAGAATTCATAATAATATTGGTACCATTAATGTTATTATGGTTATGTATTAAAAAACGTGAGGAGAAGTTTATAAATATGTTTGGTAATAATTCATTAGATTGGCAGATAAAGAAGAAAGAATACAATGAATATTGGAATGATTCAGAAAAGGAAAATTTTATAAATATGTTTGGGGATAGAAGTGAGGGATGGGAGAGAGAAGATTTTCTTATAAATAAGAAGACAGATGTACAAAATAAAAGAAGAATGAAGATGAAGAAAGAAAACTTTATAAATATGTTTGGAAACAGAGATCAAGAATGGGAAGAGAAGGAACATTTTTTAAATTTAGGTTCATTGGGTATGGGTTTAGGTGAATCAAAAGTATCAAAAGAGAGTACTTTTCCACCAGAGACTAAATTCGCTGATATATCAACAACATTAAGTATGTCAGATGGATTTAAAGAGATTGATAATCAAGAATTTTTAAAATCAATTATGCCTGTTGATAAATTTAATAACAAAGTTTTAGACAAAAAACCTGAATTAAAGAATAAATTATTAAATGAAAATATTAATAAAAATGTTAATAAACAAAAAAGTACTGATGGTGTTCGCGGTGGTGTTAAAGAAATGACTATGATGGATATACCCCAAAGAAACCGTGGTGGTCGTTTACCTTTAAAGAAACCTGCATCATCTGAAGGATTTGAAAGTGGTTTTGGTACATGTAATTTTTATTCTAATCAATGTCCTAGTGGATATAGTATGATGGGATCTTTTGGTGTTAATGGTTTACAATCTGGTATGACTTTAATGTGCGGTGATAATTCAGTTGGATCAACTAATTATGGTAAATATGTCGCGACTATTAGAAATGGATCTGTTGAAAAAGTATCAATATTAGAAGATGCATTAAATTTAGATCCTAAGAAAAAGTATATTGTTCGTGTAACAGCTAAAGATTCAGGTGTTGGTGCTGTAATTGAACCTATTATTGATGATAGAGGTAAATTAACTGTATTAGAGATAAAGAGTGGAGGTAAAGGTTATATGGAGACACCAATTGTTGAATTAATAGAGGAAGGATTAGAGAGTCAAACAATAAATGGAAAATGTGTATTTTGTTGTAAAAAATAAAAGGTGATAATTAAAAATCTTTAATTAAATTAGAAGATAAAATGAGTGATACATTAGTTATAAATACAAATTCTATTTGGTTAATTATACTTTTTGTATTTTTAATATTAGTTATTTATTATGCTTTAAACAAAGATAAATTCTGTTTTTCATGTATTTATCAATCTAAAGAAAATTTTAAAGACAAAGATAATGAATCTGAAGATGATTCTCAACCACCACCTCCACCCCCCGTTTTAACCGATCCCGGTAATAATGCCATGCAAATTTATAATGATCCTAAATTAAGTGCCACTATTAATCGTCAATATAATCCTCTTGAATACCCTTATCGTTCTGACAACTTTTATGATCAAAAATGGTATCCCAATTTAAAACTTCCTTTTCAAGTCATTGGTTTAGGTTATAGAAATCAACCTGGTTTAGGTGGTACTCAAATACCTATTATGAATCCACCTGTACCTATTGTTGTTAATGATGAAAATATAGCACCCGTTAATATCTCAACTCAAGGTCCTATTGGTCAAGGTCAACAAGTTGGTGTTTTATATAAAATTTATGGTAATGCTAATGACATTTTACCTTTATTTGGTCGTAAAAGATATGCTAATGATAATCAATATGATTATTGGACTTTAATGGGACCTTATTCAGTTAAAGTGCCTGTTGTCACTAAAAATAAAACTGATGAACTTGGTAACAATGATGTTGTTTTTATTAAAGGATTTAAAGATCCTTATCGTGTTAATATATATGAACTTGATTTACCAGCTTATATACCTTATGTCTAATTCTTTTAATTTTCTATTTTATAAATTTATAATTTTAATTATAAATTAGTTATTAAAAATGCTAAAAAATATTTAAATTTCGATTTGTTTGACATGATAGGGTTTGAATGCTTTTTCAATCTCTAAATTTTCAGAATCATGAGGTATAATATAATCATCAACTTCGCGTGCAGTAAATTTTTTACCGATATCAGGATTACGAAGTTCACCAGAAAGTCCCCAAACATCTTGATTTTGGGTAAATTCTGAATAATTATCAAAATTATAACCTAACATAGGTCCGGTGACGGAGTTGAGGGGAGCAGCAATATTAAATTCATTATTTTCATTATAAAGTTTGTTAAAATAATCTTCGGAGTTCATGGGTGGAAAATAATAACCGGGAGGTGGACATACACCGGGTTCTTCTTTAAGTTCTTTACCAAGTTCAAGTTTTTCAAGATTGCGGAGATGATTATAGGGTAATTGATCTTTTTTATCTTTATAACACCATAACCAATTAATATAATCTTGTAAAGTTAAATTTGGTGGATAATTTAATACAAAAATATTATAATCAATAGGAGACATATCAAAAGGATCTGAATAATTGGTTGGACCATAAGAACAACCATTTGAACGGTCTTTAGAATGTTGATGGTTTTTATAACAAACATTTGATGAAGTTTTTGAAGGACTCCATGTAACTGATTCATGATTGGGTGATTTAGAAAAACTGTCAATTTTGTTATAATCATTCATATTTTCAAAATATTCATTATCAAAACGAGTAATCAACTTCTTTTCTTTTTCAGGTAAATTTGTTATATCACGGAATTCAACGGAACCATTGTCTTTTTCTTTTGCTTCAATTTGTTGGTATTGAATAACTTCAGTTTTTTCTTTTGGTTTATTGGTAAAACCTTCTTTAATGATATTTTCAAGTTGGGGTGATATATTAATATTAATGGAATCAAGCTTTTTGTCCATCATACGAACTAAAATCAAACCGAAAATATAAGCAAGAGAGAAAGTAACAAGGAATATAAAAATTATGTGTAAAACGGATGTACTTGAGAACATATTTTAAACTCTATTATAAAAAAAGATTAAAATTGAAAGTTTAAGAACTTATTTTTCGTAAACATTTTGAATAAAAATAAATTTGTATTTATTAGAAGATAAATGGATGATTTATTAACACTTTCAGCTCCAGGAGATACATCTTTAAATCAAGTATTATCGAAACGTCCTTATTTAGCTAATATTGAAGGTTCGATTAATATTTGTATGACTTTGTGTGGTCAAACTATTGAAGGATGTAATAGTGTGAATTTTGTATCATTAAAAAATTATAATAAATTATTAGTATTAGTACCTAATTCTAAACAGGAGAATAAATGTAATATACAATTGGCTTATGATTCTTTATCAGATAATACTGATTCAACTGGATTAGGAAATTATACTTTGGAAAATGTTTTCTTTACTGTACCTTCCTTTCATAAAATTAACAATATTATATCTGATATGGAGGTATATATTGTTTATTCAACTTTACAAAAGAATGGTTCTAAATTATATGTTGTAATGTGTACATTTTTTACAGCAGTTGATTCATTAACATCGGGTGATTGGCGTTTTACAACATTTAAATTAATGAATGAATTATTTGCGGATTTAAGTAAAATACCTGAAGTTAATCAGAATTTATCAATTGGTGCTCCACCAAATCCGATTGATGTAAATGATTTTATGCCTAGACCTGGTTTTCGTAATTTTTATGAATATTCACATCCATCAAATAATTTAGTTAATTTTAGAATCTTTCAAACACCACTATATTGTTCTAAAAGTGTATTAGCTAATTTACAACAAAAATTAGTACCAGGTGTTGTTTATACTAATTTAAAACAGATGATTCAAACATATGAGAATCCAAAGAGTGGTTTATATATATTTTTTAGTCAAGATTTAACAAAGAATTTAGATTCAGCTTTAAATGGTCAATTATCAAATCCAACAACCAGTCAATGTCCTCCTGTTGTTGATACTTCAAAAGTTGATGCTAAAGTAGCTGCTATTAAAAAGAAAGCTAAAAAGAAGAAGTTAAATTTAAAGTTAAAACCTAAAAAAAAGAAGAAGAAGGGTAAAAAAGAGAAATTTACTAATGCCGGATCTGATTCAGATGACTCTGATTATGATTCTGATGATATTGAAGAATTTGAAGATGAAAATGATGAAGATGATGATATTGAAGAATTTGAAGATGATGGTGATGATGATCTAGATGTTGAAGACTTTGCTGATACGAATATATCTGGGGTATCTCCACCTAAAGACGCATATAATAAAGATATGGTTATCTCTTTAACTGTTGTTTGTCCAATAATAGCAATTGGTTTAACAATATATTATAGAGAAGATCTTGGAAATAAAATATATTTAGGTTCAATACTGGCTTTGGTTGTTATATATTTGTTTTTAATGTTATATGCTTTTAAAGCATTTGAAACACCAAATAAAACAGAAGATAGAACTGAGGAACAGAACAAACAAACTGCTGAACAAAACAAAGAAATAGCAAAACAAACTAGTGGATTAAAGAGTGGTGAAGTCGCAGCTATTATGTTTGTTGTATTATTTATTATGGGATTCATTATTTATTGGTTATTATTTAATGAAGTTATTAGTAATAGAACAGCTGTAATAATTGGTGGTGGTACATTATTATTTGTTTTCTTAGTTTTACCATTTATTTTAATACCAGACGAAATGGCTGAAAGTGTTCGTCAAACAGCAAAGTCATTTACTGAATTTGGTAAAGAATTTAAAGAAACAGATAAAGAATTAAAGAAACAAGATGATTTATTAAAATACAGAACTAATAGAAATGTGACATTATTTACATTATCATTCTTTATTATAGTACCTTATATATTCTTCTCTTTAATATCAGGATCAATTAATGATCCAACTGGTGAAGGTTTAGGTGGTAAACTTCCAGATGCAAACAAAGTATTAGCTATATTAACGGATGGTTCATTTAAAAATATATTAAGTAGTAAGTTATGGTATTATTTGAATTTGGTAATACAGATATTATTAACAATAGCAGTATGTATAGCATTATTATTAGGTAATACCGGTAATACAACTAAATTAACAATTTATTCATTAGTTATATTCTTCTTTTCAGCTTTACTATCAATTGGTATGTATATGTATAGAAGAACACGTGTTGATTTATCAAATTATTCATATGCTGAATTAGATAATTATTCTATTTTTGCTATGAATTTAACTCCATATGAATTATTTAATATATTAATGAAAGGTCAATATGCCACTTTTGATACTTCAAAGATGATTTTATCACTCCAAAACCAAACTTCTGTTGATGATAAACGATTCAGTATTCAACAAGGTGGTGGTACTATATATACTGATATACCTCCATCTAGTATTCATGCTTATGATAAACAAAAATCAATAGATGAACAGATATTAGGTTTAATTAATCCAAGTAAACAAGAAGGATTAAATTATTTGGCTGATAACTTATCTAGAAAATGGATTATTTGTTTTGTTATTTTTATAGTATCATGTGTCATTGTTAGTCTTTTATTAATGTACTTTTTAATTAGAAGTCAAAATACATTATTAATCACTTCTATACCTTTATCTTTAAGTTTGTTTATGTTTATAATTGTATTTATTGGAATGTACTTCTATGGTAATTCACTTATAGAA
>JACCDX011098716.1_pt1 | contig 18945 bp, 18 predicted proteins | sample 7449681 | NCBI WGS metagenome assembly JACCDX01 (sample SAMN15323450, study PRJNA562643) | freshwater metagenome | isolation source: river surface water | place: USA:Blue River Watershed | collected 2017-08-18
AAAGTAGATAAAAATGGCAAGTTCTTATCTCAACAAATCTATCCAAGCCCTAGCTTTTAATTTTTTAAATGACAGTCGCTTGCACCCAGAGCTTATTTAATGCCCATAGCCTTAGGGCATAACTCTTTGCTTTCAGGATTTGCTCTCCACTCTTTAAAGCAAGCGCTATCCATATCCAGAGCTAAAGGGGCTCCCTCATCCCAACGACGGCTAGCAATTAAACGTTCCTGATCAATGTATACGGTGTTATTGGCATGCGTTGTGAAATCAACCAGGTGAGCAAGCTCTTTTTTAGGCGCAATATTCGGTGGATAGTAGCCCACTTCTGGGGTCAAGGCATAAACAGCACTATCACCAATATCACGATGTTCGCCACCAATGTAGTTAGCCACCAAAGTGTAAGCCTGAGCATACTTCGCAATGTTGTACCACATCGACATCCCCTTATTGCTAGCATCTAGCACCACACCTTTTGGTATATCAACAGGCCCACCATAATCTTTTTGGTTATAAGCAGTGGGTACCAATATGAGGTCTGCTCGGTAGATGCCATACATTTGAGTTAACTCTGGAATACGCACTTCATCATCCAACATGATTGCAATATTGCCAAAATCAGAGGTTCTAATAATAGGGAGCTCGTCTCCTGCAGTTGCCCAAGATTTTTCAACATCATTTAAATGCGACTTACGATAGAGGCCAACTTGTGCACCAGTTCCATTAAATAGAATGGCAGTTTCATAGTACTTGTCACCCCTTTTCTCAGGCATAGAAAATAAAACGTAAGAGCTATATTTCTTTGCCAAACTTGCAGCCATCTGATAGCTCTTGCCATTGAGCTCTTCTGCGTATTGGGCTACGTTACTTTTATTCAGACCTACAGGCCCCAAGAATGAGTTAAATGGTAGAACTGTTAAGTTAAAAACGCCAGAACGCTCCCGAATAAGTTGATCAACCTTTTTATAGTTTTCATCAACATTACCTAGCTTAGGCTCGTATTGGATCAGCGCAGCTGAAACCTGTTTTGGGGCATAGGTTGCAGCCCCATCATCTGGATAACGGTAATTATTAATATCTTGATACAGCTCCGGACGACGATGTTTAAACCAGTATGATTTTTGATCGCTCTTCTTATCAAGATTAATCGTTGCGTAAATAGTTTGTGGTTTGGTTGGGTTGGCTGGCGAAGATAGAGGCGCTGAAATTAGGCGCTTACCTGAGTTATCCCAAATGGATGAGGCTCCATCAAAAAAATCAATCTGCACTGGACCAAATCCCTCAGATCCAGTCGAATTACTTGAAATCACATTTGATGCCATCCAACTCACTGCGGTTGACATATTGGCCATCGTTGAATGATTTGTATAGCTCGCAGCATAAATACTAGCCATCTTATTAGAGCCAATTGGTTGCGCCACAATATCTGCGCCTCTTAATACCGGCAGCAGAAGATTCTGAAGATTAGTATCATCAAAGCAAATTACTAATCCAATGCGGCCAATATCCGTATCAAATACAGGAAAACCTAATTTACCCGGGGTTACTGCAACACCCTCACCAGTTGCCAAGGTATTTTTATGGTACTTGCCGATGTAACCCTTTGGCCCGATTAATACTGCAGCGTTATAGATTTTTTTGGTAATTAAATCTTTCTCCATCATGCCTACCACTACATAGACATTGTATTGTTGGGTTACTTTTGAAAGTGCGGCTGTAGTTTTGCCAGGCACTGTATCTGCATAAGGCATCAGAGATTTTGCATCCGTGTAAGCAAATCCAGTTGTAGCACCTTCAGGCAAGACAATTAACTTTGCGCCATTTTTGGCTGCAACTGTAACCGCATCTACTATTCCAGGAAGGTTTACATCAAAACCAGGTGATTTTGCAGCAAACTCAACAGCGGCAACTTTAATCTCTTTTGCTTGTACGGCAAATGGCAGGAAGGTAAATGCTGCGAGTAAAAATGCTGGGATTTTGGTCATGAATAAGCCTTAAATATGAGCTAGAAACAGTTAATGAACAATATCCAAATTGTAACGGCTAGATGTTTCTTCAGCGGTTAAAAGCCAACCCGAGGGCTGGCTTTATCCATATGTGGTGAATCCACCTAGTATCCCTTTGCTTGATGGACATTCCTTAATGAACAAGCGAGATCTTGTGTAACGCCTGTTAAGTTTCTGGAGCGGGTGAAGGGAGTCGAACCCTCGTCTCTAGCTTGGGAAGCTAGGGTAATAGCCGTTATACGACACCCGCAATAGAGACGAGTCTTATAAACTTAATTCAGCAGCAATTGGTTCATGCGCTTTACAAAACTGGCTGGATCATTGAGCTGGCCACCCTCAGCTAATAAAGCCTGATCAAATAAGAGGTTAGTCCAATCATCAAAATGCTGATCATCGCTTTTGAGCTTGGATAGCAAAGGATGCTCTGGATTAATCTCCAATATAGGCTTCATATTAGGGGCATTTTGACCAGCAGCTTTTAGCATCCGCAGCAAGTTGCCAGACAGTTCATTCTCATCTGCAATCAAACAGGCTGGAGAATCAGTTAAGCGAAAGGTCACCCGCACATCTTTAGCCTTATCTTCCAAGACTTTTTTCATGCGCTCAACCAAGTCTTTGAATTGCTTCTCAGTCTCCTCATGCTCCTTCTTTTCTTTTTCATCACTTAGACTTCCTAAATCCAATCCGCCCTTAGCAACGGATGCTAATTGCTTGCCATCAAACTCAGTAACGAAGGAAAGCATCCACTCATCAACACGGTCAGATAACAAGAGGACTTCAACGCCTTTCTTGCGGAAAATCTCTAAATGCGGACTGTTTTTAGCTGCGTTGAAAGTTTCACCCGTGACATAGTAAATCTTGTCTTGGCCTTCTTTCATACGCGAGACATATTCAGCCAAAGATACTGTCTGCTCAGCCGAATCAGTAAGGGTGCTGGCAAAACGAAGGAGCTTGAGAATACGTTCTTGATTTGCTTGATCTTCGCCAACGCCCTCTTTGAGCACTTGGCCAAATTGCGTCCAGAACGTGCGATATTTTTCTTTCTTGGCCTCATCGTCGCTATTAGCGATCTCTTCAAGCATACTCAGCACTCGCTTGGTAGAGCTTTCGCGAATGACTTTAATATCACGAGACTCTTGCAAGATTTCGCGGGAGACGTTTAGTGGTAAATCAACTGAATCAATCACGCCCGTGACAAAGCGCAGATACATTGGCATGAGCTTTTCAGCGTCATCCATAATGAAAATGCGTTTGACATACAGCTTGATACCGCCACGCTTATTGCGATCCCACAAATCAAAAGGGGCTTTGCTCGGCACAAAGAGTAACTGGGTAAATTCACTCCTACCCTCTACCCGATTTAGCGAATAGCACAATGGATTCTCATAGTCATGAGATAGGTGCTTATAGAATTCGTTGTACTGGTCTTCTGTAATTTCTGACTTATTGCGAGCCCATAATGCTGACGATTGATTGATACTCTCGAGTTCGTCTTTGACAACCTGCTCTTTTTTATCGGCATCCCACTCCTCTTTACGCATCTGGATCGGCAAGGAAATATGATCTGAATACTTACGAATAATTGACTTTAGCTTATAGCTGCTAAGGAAATCATCCTCTCCATCACGTAAATGCAAGGTGATGGATGTACCACGTTGAGGGCGATCAATTTGCTCAATCGTAAATTCGCCAGAGCCATCCGATTCCCAACGCACACCATCAGAAGCAGGCAAGCCTGCACGCCGAGTCTCAACGGTAATACGGTCAGCAACAATAAAGCCAGAGTAAAAGCCTACGCCGAACTGGCCAATGAGGGCTGCATCTTTTTGCTGATCTCCGGATAGCTTAGTAAAGAACTCCTTAGTCCCAGAACGGGCAATCGTCCCCAGGTTATTGATTACTTCTTCCCGGCTCATACCAATTCCATTATCTGAAATAGTCACCGTTCTAGCAGCTTTATCAAATTCGACTTTGATTTTTAGTTCTGGGTCATCGCCATACCAATCAGGGTGAGCAATACCTTCAAAACGCAATTTATCAGCAGCATCAGAAGCGTTTGAGATTAGCTCACGCAGGAAAATCTCCTTATTGGAATACAAGGAGTGAATCATCAGCTGTAAAAGCTGCTTTACTTCCGCCTGAAAACCTAGGGTTTCTTTAGTCGTAACAGTCATTTCAATTTCCCATAGAAAAGATTAACCTCCGTTATTTGGGGATAATTTTTAGTATTTCAAGACCTGCAAACTATCCATCTAAGTGGCTACTCGACTGAAGAATGCCCTTCATCACAAGGGTCTTCCGCAAGAATCTCTTTACGACTCCTCTTTTGAAGATATTCCAAAATCAAGCGCTTGAGCTTAGGCCTAGTAATGGGCTCCTGGTTATTTTCCTGGAGCTCTAAATGGTCAGTTTCGAGCATTTTGCTTTCTCCATGTAATCAGTTAGCTATTAAATTACCTAAAAGTGACAAAAGAAAAATATCCCCAATTTCAATGGGGAATTTTTGTTCTTTGACTTATACATATGGGCAAAAAAAATGAAATTCAAGCCCCTTGAAATTCAAAAAATCCATCCTTAAATAGAGCTTAACTAGATGCCTTAGGGGTCTAGGAAATTGTGAACTTGCTTAAATTTAAGGAGAAAACGATGTCTTATCCATTTGGTAGAAATGTATTACTAAGCTCTGTAGGTTTTGATCGCCTCATTGATGCGATGGAAGAAATGAGCTCTGGGGAGAGCCTCAGCAAGGCCCAAAGCTATCCCCCATACAACATCATTAAAAAGAATGAGCGCGACTACGCCATTGAGATTGCTGTGGCTGGCTTTAAAAATGATGAGATTGATATTACGGCCGAAGGTAACAAGCTAACCGTTATCGGTAAGGTTAAAGCTGAGCAGACTGGCGAATACCTTCACAAGGGAATTGCCAATCGAGACTTTAGTCATGACTTTACCTTGGCAGAGACTGTGATTGTGCGCTCTGCCGATGTCGAGAATGGCTTACTGATTATCAAGTTAGAGAATGTCATTCCTGAGGAGAAGCTACCCCGCAAGATTTTGATTGGTGGTAACTCTAAACTGGTAATTGAGGAAGTCAAGGAAGCGGCTTAATAAAAATTAGCTAGCTCAGATCCATCTGGGCTAGCTAACTGCTCAAACATTAGGTTTATGTGGATACGTATTAATCACGGGATCATCGCTAAGAAACGACCTGCGGAGGGTATTGAGGTGGAATTTACTCCGTTAGTGGCAAATGATTACCTTTCGCGCAAGCTTGAGTCTGGCTACATTGAAATAACCAAAGCCAATGGTGAACCAGCTTTTTTGTCAGAGGAGAAATTCTCTGAGTTACAGAAAACAGATGAGTTAGTCGTCATTGAAAAATGAATGCCTTAGGAGAAAATAAATGAAGCAAGTAAGCCCTATAAAACTCAGATACACACTCACTGATTGTGTACAGTCTCTCAAAAAAACGAATGTTGGAAAGTTTCCAAAACACAGCGTATCTGATTGCATTAACTCCATTAAGCAAATGAAGAATGAGAAATAACAAAATCTATCTTCTAAGCCTTGCCATTTTTACTTTTCTAATGGGATTCTTAATAACTTATTGGGATAGCTCACAACCCCTCACAAACGAAATAGGATGGGTTTTGAAGGAATTACCAGAGGTGAAATCTGTAGAGTATTTAGAGACCTTAAAGAAAATCTAAGGGCCACAACAATCTACTTTCGGTTTGTTGCTCCAAACCAGAGTCATGTATCTATTGGGGTTTAGTAGTGTTATGTGCTACACACCGACTACACAGAAAGAAAAAACGACTTAGGAATTTCTCCCTAAGTCGTTAATTTCATTGGTGGGCCCACCAGGACTTGAACCTGGGTCTAGGAGCTTAGATTGCTTCCCTTAATTAATTAACCCAAAACTTTGCTATTGTTAGGCAATGCGAGCAAATATGCCCCAAGCAATGAAAAACAACTCAATTTTTACAGCTTCAGCGCTAGCGCTAGGGGCAGCCATATCTCTAGGATTGGCAAGATTCTCATACGCTCTTTTTCTACCGATTATGAGAGAAGACTTAAATTGGTCTTATCTCGTTGCGGGAACTATGAATACCGCCAATGCAGGAGGATATTTTTTAGGCGCAATCAGCTCTCCATGGCTTTTCAAAAGACTATCGCCTTCAGTCATTTTCATCTTCTCCGCCTTCTTCACATCCCTATTAATTGGCCTATCAGGAGCAGTATCAGACTCATTTGATCTGTTTTTTCTAAGAGTATTTGCTGGTGTATTTAGCGCGTATGTATTTATTGGCGGAGGCATCCTATCTGCGCAACTAGGAAATTTGCATAACTCAAAATCTGGGCTCATCCTTGGTATTTACTACGGGGGCACGGGGCTGGGAATCGTCTTATCCACCCTCATTATTCCTAACGCCACCTTTTGGGCATCACATCACCAATGGACGCATCCGTGGCAACTGGGTTGGTGGATGCTGGCATTAATGGGTTGTTTATTTTCTATAGCACTTATAAAGCCAAGTCTATCTATACCTTTTAAAAATAGCCAGAAAGGCGCTGGTCAACCAGCAGAAGTTTGGATATACCAAAAAATGGTGATTGCTTATTGCTGTTTTGGAATGGGCTACATCGGCTACATGACATTTGTTATAGCCCTTTTAAAACAATTAGGCATGAGCCCCGAACTCATCTATCTTTTTTATGCCCTGCTTGGTATTTGCGTCATGATTTCCTCAAGAATATGGGCCAAGATGCTTGATCGATATAAGGGCGGAACTTCCCTTGGAATACTCAATAGCCTGCTAGGATTAGCCAGTCTTCTTCCAGCAATCGTCGCCATCAATTTAAATATTGATGATTCCTTGGGTATTGCCAATATAGCCATCATTTATCTTTCTGGAATTATTTTTGGTGGATGCTTTCTTTCTGCAGTAGCCTCAACAACCGCTTTTGTTAAGCACAATCTTCCACAACAACAATGGGTTTCAGGAATCACTATCTTCACCACAACTTTTGCTATCGGTCAGGTGATAGGCCCCACACTAACAGGTTGGATAGCCGATACTTTTAACAGCCTAACGTTAGGATTTTTAATATCCAGTTGCATTCTTATTGCCGGAGCATTGATTGCTTTTAGACAAAGACCGCTTACTTAGATATTCGCCAAGACAAAACCCCCACCATTTCTGATGAGGGTTTGGTTTTCTGGTGGGCCCACCAGGACTTCATAATCTGTCCCTAGGAGGCTCGATTATGATTCCACTCAATCAACCCTAAAACTTGCTGTCTTAATTCCAAAATATGCAATGATAAAAATTTATAGCAAAGAATGGTTAACCAATCACCTTCTCATCAACCATTTCACGAAGGTCGCCAGGGGAAGTCAAAATTAAATCTCTACCACTCATACTAATCCAACCATCTTGAGAAAATTTATGCAGCAAAGAATTAACGGTTTGTCGACTGCTACCCATCATGCTTGCAATTTCTTGGTGCGAAATCCGGATGCGAATCTCAATCCCAGCTTTTGTAACATATCCATAATTTGTGCCCAACCTTAAAAGCACTCGAGCCAATCTTACCGCGGCATTTGATTCGGACATATCAACCATTGAATCGCACGCTAACCTCAATCTAGCCCCAATCAATCTAATCATGTTGATTGCAATTTGAGGATACTCCTTCAACACCATCTCAAAATTTGAGCGTGATATTGAAAAGACTTCGGAAGTTTGCGTTACCTGAGCATAAACTGACTGAGAGGGACTGCCACTAATACCACCAGCCCCAAAAATATCGCCCGGAGTACAGTACCAAAAAATTGTTTGCGAGCCATTTTTTGACAAATCAAATATTTTCACTACCCCAGAATTTAAATAATATATTTTCTTGGCCAGATCATTGGCCATAAAAACATATTCGCCTTTGGCATATTTGCGCTTTTCCGTCAGGCGAAAAAAATTATCTCGAGCGAAATCAGAAACACCTTCAAACAAGTTGAAAGGCTCCCAATACCAAGGCACCATATCTAGTTCACTATGAAATTTCGAAGGCATACTAGGATATTAAATCCAAAAAAGGAACTGCATAAATCTTAACAACCTTTAACTGAATCTCGCCATTAAATTCTAGGCTAACGTTTGTCAGATTTTATCACTGTGACCTTAATGCCATGACCTGAAAAATGCGCTGGATACGATGATGTATGCCTGATTTCTTTTGGAATTGCAGATATTAGATTTAGCTTTAGCGAATTGAGATCGCCACCATTCTTCGCAATTCGATATTTAACGCTATGAATACATTCTCTATCCCTAAACTCACAAAGATTCTCAGATGTTCCACCGCAAGGTCCATTTGCCAACCCTTTGGGGCAACTTTCTGGACATATATATTGAGTGTACTCAAGCCTACAATTACCACACGTATCACAACCCACTAATGGCTTTTTAATCACTCTTTCGAATTTTTCAAGGAATTTTCCAGCCGTTCCATGCCTATCTTTTACTGGAGCTAATATCAGAGCAAATAAATAATACATGGGGCCCTTTGAAAAAAACAAAGTATGCAGCATCTTCATTCCCCAAAATTTATAGCGCTCAATTGCGCTTGCTGAAGCTAAATGCAAGTCAGACATATACCAAGCATTTTTTGGGGCACTGTCAACGACCACTCCATCAGGAAAGCACATACATTCATTCCATGCATCACCCCACACTTCCTCATTCACGCATAGAGCACTTAATTCGTCTACCTTTGCCTCTAACTTGATAAGCATTTCATAAGAATGAATGCCTGTTAATTGAACCCCTGCATACCCAAGATTCTTAAGTTGAATAATTTGTAATGCAAGGCGTCTTAACGCTCTATCCACACCTTTATCTGGAAGCTTTTCCTCAAACTCCAATAACTGTAAAAACCCATTAGATACCGTGACACCCGCCAACTGATGTTTACGCATGTATCGCGCACCCCTTGCATAAAGAAGCATTACATTACCGACAGCAGGAATATTTATGTCATTCTTTAACTTCCAATCGGCAAGCTCTTGATACTTTCTATGATCAAATCCAATTTGCGTGATGATGTAATTAGCCCCAGCACCAATTTTCTTCTCAAGCTTCAAATATTGCGCCATGCAATCTTCTTCACGATATTTGAATGGATTGAATGCAACCGCGATATTGAGAGATGGGCTAGTTTTTTTAACTATCTGAATGGCAGGGACTGACTCTAAATACCTATTTCGCTCCACCAAATTCTGCTCTTTAAGCTTATCACCAGTGAGCACTAGTACATTTTTTAAACCAAGAGTTGTTAAGCGATTAATGGACTCAGAAAGCTCATGAGCCTCTTTCCCCTTCCCTGAAAGATGTACTAAAGGCTGCTTCTTTGTACGAAGCAGTATTTGGGATGCCGCGGCAATAGAATCAGGATCGCGATCAGAGTGTACGCGATCGGCAACTGAGAAACCCGCAACCAGGGGGGAATTTTGAACTCTTAAAAATAGCTCATTTAACTTATCGAGTTCATATTTTAAAACCTTGTCAACTGATGGTACAAATTCGAGAGTCCAAAAAAATTTTTTGCTCTTTAAATTTTCATCGATTTGATTTGAATTGGAGAGATTTCTTACTTCAAAAGTATTCTCCAAGTTATTAATATCCAGCATTAAGATAGAGACACCTCGATTAAATCTTTCATTTCGGAAGATTCAGATACGCCGGCAGAAAATCCTTTCAATGCCTCCTCATATAAGAGGCCAATAATCTTATTCTTAAGCTCGCCATATCTTGGTGAAGTTAGCATGGTGAAGTCTCTCGGCCTTGGTAAATCAACTTCAATAATTGCCTTCACAGCAGTTGGCTTATAACTTAAAACCACGATCTCATCAGCAAGGAAAATTGCCTCATCAACTTCTGACGTAACAAACAATGTCGTCATATGCATTTCCTCGAAGAGGGCTGAGTAATACTCTTGCATTAACCCGCGCGTCATATGATCAAGCCCCCTAAAAGGTTCATCCAAAAGCATTACCTTTGGGTCATTTATAAAAGCCCTGGCCACTTCCGCCCTTCTCTGCATACCACCAGAAACTTGATCGGGATATTTATCGCCAAATCCAACCAACCCAACCCTTGAAAGCAATTCCTCAGCCTTTTTATCAGCATCCACTCTTGCAACTCCCTGCTGAAGGGGGCCGAATATGATGTTATCCTTTAGTGTCATCCATGGAAATAATGCTGTTTCCTGAAATACCACCGCCCTATCTGGACCTGGGCCTGTGATTCGATCCTCGCCAATGCTAACTTCACCCATCGTTGGGTTCTCATACCCAGCAATTAAATTAATAATTGTGCTTTTCCCACAACCAGATGGGCCTAGCAACACCGTGAGCTTTTCAGGCTTAATTTCAAACGAACAATTTCTGAGAATAATTTCATACTCTCCGCCACGTTTATAAACCTTGCTTACATCAGAAAGATTTACCTTATTTTTATTCAAATTACACCGCCTTTTCCATTCTTATGCATGTTCACGCTCTCCAGAAATGAAGGCTTTAACAGCTTCATCATGAACCGCTTCAATCACCTCTTCCTTCAGCTCTAAAAATTCGGGTGAACTTAATAATTTCAAATTTCGTGGGCGAGGCAGATTAACTTGAATGGTTTGTTTTATGTGCCCAGGTCGCGAAGCCATTACCAGCACTCGGTCAGCTAAATAAATAGCCTCCTCCAAATCGTGCGTAATAAACATGACTGTTTTGTGTGTTAAGTCATACAACTCCAGCAAAGCATTATGTGTAACAGACTTGGTTAACGCATCAACACCCCTAAAAGGCTCATCAAGCAAGACAACCCGTGGGTCATTCAATAAGGCTCGAATAATTTCCACCCTTCTCCCCATACCTCCCGAAATTGCTGCAGGATACAGATCTCCGATGTCGCTTAGACCTACTTTATCCAGCAAATCTTGAGCCTTTTTCTTTGCCTCAGATTCATTCATTTTTCCCTGGGCTATAGGACCACAAATCAAGTTCTCCATAATTGTTGCCCAAGGAAATAAGGCGTTATTCTGGAATACCACCATTCGATCGGGTCCCGGGACCGGCTGGTCCCCAGGTTTATTGACGATTTCTCCATCCAAATAAATCACACCACTGGTAATTGAATCAAACCCAGCAATCGCATTTAACAATGTCGATTTGCCACACCCCGAAGGACCTACAATTGCAACAAATTCCCCAGGTCTTATTTCAATCGAACAATCCTCAACTGCAACTACCGCTTTTCCATGGGGGTCATAAACTTTCCCTACATTTCGAATAGAAACCCATCCCGCGCGTCCTGCTATCCTGTGCTCATGACCTGTATATGCCCTGGCCAATGTTCTAAGCAAATCAAACCCATGCTCCTGATAGGATTTGCATAAGTTTTGAAACCATAGGCCATCAATTACTAACGCCTTGGTCGCTTTTTCGCAATGTGCCGAAATTATTCTTTCGGGCATACCTTGAACAATTGCGGCAAATCCAAATAATTGTCCTGGCACATTAATAGTTGGCGCAATAGAAAATTGCTCCTCAGCCGCCTGTACCTCGGGATGCCCAACTTGACCCTCAACCAAAATATAAAAATTATCAGCCCTATCCTTGCGGGAATATATGAATGTATTTTTCTCAAATTCAACATAACTGGCATGCTCAACAATAGCCATCAAAAGACCCTCGTCAGCGCCACCTAGAAAAGAATTTAACTTCAGAAATCGTAGTTTTTCACCATTAGTCAATAAATTCATAATCATCTTTATCTCTTTTTATTTTTTTAACCATGGCATAAATTTTCGACCAATCAAAGAAACAATTTGACTCGAAATTAGACCTGCAATACCTATCGAAAGCATGCCAACCAAGATCCCTACCATTGAATGGCTCATATAAGACTGCCATGTCATAAAACCCAAACCGTTATCACCAGAGGCCATCTCAGCAGCAATCACAACTTCCCAAGTAATTGCAATAGCAATAGTCAAACCCGTAAATAAAGATGGTAGGGCTCCAGGGACTAAAATTTTCCAGAACAAAGTATTTTTACCGGCCCCCAAGGATAAAGCTGCTTGAATGTAGCGAATATCAATACTATCGATGCCAGCGAGTATATTGATTAAGATTGGGAAAAATGCGCCCAAAAAAGTAAGGAATACCATCGTTAATTCGGACGAGGGCCAAAACAATATTGATATTGGCAGCCAAGCAAGCGGGGGAATTGGCCTGATTATCTCTAACACCGGAAAAGAAAATTCTTTTAACTTTCGAGACATCCCAATTGGAACGCCAATTGCTATTGCCAATACCACAGCAATTGCAAACCCCAAAAAGACCCGCTTAGCGCTATTTGACCAGCTTAGCAAATAATTTGCCTGTGACATCATTGCGGGCGCACCCTCAATAACCTCTATTGGACCAGGCAATACCACCAATAAACCGATAGATCTAGCTAATTGCCAAATACCGAAGAAAATTAAGATTCCAAGCATCCCTTCTAATAAGGTCCTACTTAAAATACTTCTAAAAAATGATGAGGAGTTTGTCATATCTCGAATTGATTTTCTAATTAATGAAGGACTAGTGCTTAAACCTGCCCCTGCTCCCTTAGCTGCCAGATCATCAGCTTTTCGCCGATGCGTCTAATTAATGCGCTAGATAAATAACCCAAACTACCCAAAGTAATCATCGCAATAAATATATTTACTAATTGCACATTTTGATAAGCATCGAATATTAAAAATCCTAGGCCAGACTTTCCAGCGATGATTTCACCGCCTACCAAAGAAAACCATGCAACCCCCATCGCAATTTGGAAGCCAGTAAAAATAAATGGGAGAGCCCCAGGAAAAATAACTTTCGTTAGAACCTTCCATCTTGAAAAGCCCAAACAGGCTGCAGCTCTAAAATAAGTTTCATTGATTGACATGACCCCTAGATAAGAATTTAGGATTGTTGCAAAAAACCCAGCCATCATGGTTACAAAAATGACCGGCATTTCAATGCCATATAGCATCAATACTGCAAGTGGAACCCACGCTAAAGGTGGAATAGGTCTTAATAACTCGACAACTGGGAACACCATATTTCTAAAGGTCTTACTCCACCCCAACATTAACCCCAATGGAACTCCCAATGCGATAGCCAAACCGAATGCAGCATAAACACGCAATACACTTACAAGAATATGTCGGTAATAAACCGGAGAAAAAATTGATATCCCATTTTCAGGATTCGCACTGATCCATTGCGTGAATAAATAAACTGGATTTGGTATGAATTCAAAGCGTGGGGGAACATATATTGCCGTCAAAAAATACCAAACCAGAAAAAATAAGGCTATCCCACATAAACCACGGAAAACCTGCATCGTGAAAAATTTTTTATAAAACTTCTCATGCCAATTGTTAGCCCCAGGACTCCATCCTGCGGCTCTCAATAATTTCTCATCGAATGCTGACTTATCTGTCATTGCTAATCAACCATACAGTAATAGAAGAGGAATTAAATGGCATAGCTCAATAGCTATGCCATCCGCATTAAATCTTTTTTAAATCATTCTTTTTAAATGGATTATCTTTTGGCAATCCACCACGCAACTCAAAAAGCGCTTTTTCTGGATCTAATCCGAGCTCTTTAAATGCTTGAGTGACCACCGATGCATCAATTGCATCCGAAGCAAGCTCTCCCTGTACAACATTTAGGGCCTTTAAGAATGAGAACACATTAGCGCTCAATTCTCTTGCCGAAGGAGTAATTGTCATCACTGCATTATTTACAATCGGCAATGCACCAGTGTCTGATGGCATTTGCCCATAAAATGCTTGCCAAATATTTTCACGCGTAAGCTCAGGAATCTCTTTTTTAATCAGATTAACCGTATCAATTGGCTTCTCTTTCATAAAGTAGAGTGCTTCTATATTGGCTTTAAGCCAAGCAACAGCTGCCGGACGATTATTCTGAATGAAATCTTGTCGCATAATAATCGCGTCTGCATCAAGTAACTTGTAATAGGCGCCGGAGAGCGCATAACGACCAAAACCATTTTCCACGGCATTTGATGCGCTTGGTTCATAGACCACAGCAGCATCAATCTTTTTCGCCTCTAATGAGGTCACGATGACTTCAGCCTGGTTATAGTTCCAATCCACTTTGATACCAGCCTTACGCATCATCTCCTGGCCAGTACGATCGGCGCAGCTACCCTTAGGAACAGCTACTTTCTTATCTTGCAGCCATTTAAATACCTCTTCTGGAGAGTTAAATTTGGGCGCATCAGATCTAACCAATAAGACCCCGCACATCCGACCCATAGAGATCATATTGAAGCCAACGATCTTTAATGGGGCAATTGATGTCTTAGTCGTGGACACAATTGCAGGGTTATCACCCAAATACGCAATATTTTGTTTATTTGCTAATAAGTCAGTAATTACAGGAGGGCCCTGAAGATTACGCTTCCATTCAACTTTGCTACCTTTTGGCAACCACTTCTCCAGTATGTTGGCTTGTTTCATAACTACTGTATCCCAGGCACCAGTCCATCCCAAAAATAAATTTACATTCACATTTACCGGATCACCTTGTGCCTGAGCAGCCTTGGCGGATATCGCTGAATAATTTGAATTGTTAAATGGACCGAGACCACCATTTTGGGCCATTGCAACACCTGAGAACAATACTGCACTCATTGCTGAGATAACTAGTTTTTTTAACCTCATTTTTTTGTCTCCAAGATTTTGGTAAATTACCATTGCTTCACTTAAACATGCCCAAGAATTTTTCGTGCTCTTCTGCAGACATATGATAAGAGTTCTCCTCCAAAGGATATTTCCCCGCAAGAACCTGACTCTTGTACTCTTGAAATCCCTGCTCGATCAATGGGCGAACATCAACAAAGCCACCTCTATTTTTTGGCATTGGGAATGCGCTATAGCCAACAATATCGCCACTAATGTGATATACGCCATCGTTATCCCTGCCCCCACCCAAGCTCACCACTGGAACCGGCATTCGATCCGTCAAAAACTGGGCTAATTCGCATGGCACCTGTTCCAAGATGAATGCAAAAGCACCAGCCTCCACAAATGCATCGGCGGTCTCTACAATTTTTCTTGCATCCTCAGCCAAGCGTCCTTTAACACCAAACCCCGACTCCTCAGTTCTTCTTGAGGCTTGCATTCCAATATGCCCCATCACTGGAATACCTGCTCTAACTATTTCAGCAATATATTCGGTCGTGTACTTATTACCTTCACACTTAACAACATCGGCACCGCCCTCAGACACCAATCTCCCAGCATTTCTTATGGCATCTTCTTTTGACAAGTGGTAAGACAAATAAGGCATATGCCCCACAATCAAACCATATTTGGCAACCCGGCTAACAGCTTGCGTCATATAAAGCTGTTCTTCAAACTTCACCGTGGTTGGATCCTTGTGCCCAAAAAGTGACATAGGCCCAGCATTTCCGATAACCAAGAGATCAAACCCAACCCTATCAGCTATAGCAGCCATTGGCGAGTCATAAACCCCAATAGAGGTAATTCTCTCTTTGTTTAATTTCTTTTGCTGAAGATACTTCAGCGTAACTTTTTTTCTATTTTCGTCCATTGAGACCCTCGGCATTTAAAGATATTGAAAACTACAGAGAGATACTGGGCTGACTCAGATTTAAAAGCTGTCAACTAGACGACAGAAAAAACTAGGGATTATTACTAATAGATCGATAAACCCCATCAAAAGATCGCGAGTTGTCATCTACGCGACAGTCTTCAAATAAAAGATATCGGAACATTCCCACTCACTTATCAATTTATTTGACTGGAATGATGAAAAAAAATACTTACACGCTAATTCTGACCTGCAGGAATCAACCCGGCATTGTTTCGTATGTTAGTAAATTTATATTCGATGCAGGTGGCGATATCTATGAAGCCCATCAGTTTGATGATCCAGACACAGGACGGTTCTACATGAGAGTTGGCTTTACATGCACCAATTCATCAGAAACCGCCACTACTCTAAGAGAAAAATTTATTCCTATTGTTGAAAAATTTGGACTTACTTGGAAATTGAATGATAGTAGCCAAAAGAAAAAAATATTGCTAATGGTTTCCAAACTAGATCATTGCTTGGTTGACTTGTTATATCGCTGGCGTATTGGCGAGCTACCTATGGATATCGTAGGCATTGTCTCGAATCATCCAAAAAATTCGTTTCAGGGTATAGACTTTGGATCAATTCCGTTTCACCATATACCCATTACCCTTGAAAATAAGCTAGAGCAAGAACAAAAATTGCTCACTTTAGTTGATAGCCTGTATGTAGATCTAGTTGTACTAGCCCGCTATATGCAAATTCTGTCAGACGATCTCTCCACCAAACTCTCCGGTCGCTGTATCAACGTACACCATTCATTCTTGCCCAGCTTCAAAGGCGCCAAACCCTATCATCAGGCACATGCTCGTGGCATCAAACTGATTGGCGCAACCGCGCATTTTGTAACGAGTGATTTAGATGAAGGTCCCATTATTGAGCAGGATGTTACTCGGGTTACTCACGGAGATACACCTGATGATTTGGTGCGCAAAGGCCGCGATCTAGAGCGCACTGTATTATCACGCGCACTGCGCTACTACTTGCATGATCGCGTATTGATTAACGGCAACAAATCAGTTGTATTTCCGGACTAAACGCATATGAATCCCAAAATTATCGACGGCAAACGAATTGCCACAGAACTTCTTGATAATCTTCGAAATGAGGTAACCTCATTTCGCAAGCAATATCACCGTAAACCAGGATTGGCTGTAATTCTGGTTGGAAATAATGCGGCAAGTAGTATCTATGTAAAAAATAAGATTTCACAAACGATGCAAATTGGAATGGAATCATTCGAACACCACTTAAAAGAGCAAACATCTGAAATTGAATTACTGACTTTAATCAATACATTAAATAATTCAGAAAAGATAGATGGAATCTTGGTACAACTCCCTCTTCCCGCCCATATAGATGCAAAAAAGGTTCTACTTGCAATCAATCCAGCCAAAGATGTTGATGGATTTCATCCTTACAATGCCGGGCAGCTTGCAACCGGAGGTGAAGGTCTGACCCCATGCACCCCCCTAGGATGCATGATTCTTGCCAAATCTATCATTGGAAATCTAACGGGGGTTGAAGCAGTCATTGTTGGTCGCTCAAACATTGTAGGCAAGCCATTAGCACAGCTGCTTACAGCAGCAAATGCCACTGTCACCTTAGCGCACTCTGGAACGCAAGATCTACAGTCTGTCTGCAGGAGAGCTGAATTACTTTTTGTCGCCGTTGGTCAGCCAAAAATGGTTCAGGGATCCTGGATTAAACCAGGCGCAGTTGTTATTGATGTAGGAATCAACCGGCTATTTGATTTAGAAACTCAAAAGCATGCCCTAGTTGGTGATGTTGATTTTGATGCGGCATTACCTATTGCTAAAGCGATCACCCCTGTTCCAGGAGGCGTAGGCCCTATGACAATTGCCTGCCTTCTTCAAAACACTTTGCTATCCGCCAACAGAAGGGAGAATCAAGTTGTCTAAGCAAAAACTTCTTTTCATAGATGATGATGTAAGAATCATTATGGACAATATTTCCACCTCTTCAATGGTTGGCATCTGGAAACATGAACTGAATCCACAGCCCATTCTGATTGACATTGACATTCTTGCATCTGCACCAGTTAACCCAAATGGAATTGATGATTGCATAGATTATGACCCAATCTGTCATTGGCTAACCAACCAATTTCCACTTCTACCACATACGGAATTGCTAGAGGTGCGCATACTTGAAATTTTTGACTATGTTTTCAGTCTCGATAAAAGGATCAAATCCATCTCTATTTCCATATTTAAAACCAAGGCATTCTCAAATGTTCAGAGGATTGGCATCAGTAAATCAATGTCGATAGAAACTTTTAAAAAAATGAAGGTTGACAACCCAATTCATTGGCACGAAATTGACTCAATGATTGCCTAATTTCCATCTATTACTTTCTGGAGCGAAACCGATATCCAGTTACTAAAATTGTTCCATAAATAATGAAAGCAATAGAAAGAAAAATATTTGGGCCAACTTTCTCATCTAAAAAGATTACTCCCCAGATAACACCAAAAACCGGTATTAAAAAGGTTACGGTCAAGGCAGATGATGAACCAACAGATTCAATTAATTTGAAATAAATTAAAAAGGCCATACCAGTGCAAACAACCCCAAAGAAAACAAGAATGCCAAACATATCTACATTGATTTCGCCATTTACTGGAAATAGGAACATCAGCGGAATCAAAATTAATGCTGAATACGACATGCTTCCCAAGGTATTTTGAAATGCATCAATTTGTCTACTATTCGCAGCGACATTGCTTGCCAAGCCATATGACATGGATGCAATCAATGCACACAAATAAGGTAGAAAACTCGATCCTTCTAAACCAAGCCTTGGAAGATCTACGAGTAATACAACTCCAATTACGCCAAGAATTAATCCTATGACCTTGCTTCCAGTACACCTTTCCCTTCTCATAAAGCATGCAAATATAAATCCCCAACTAGGGGAGGCTGCATTGATGATTGAGAGTAGTGAACCCGGTAAATATTGCGCCGAATATGCAAACAAAAAAAATGGGAAAGCAGCATTCAGAAACCCTAAGATTATGAAGTGTTTTGCATGCTTAAAAAGATTAAACTTTTTTCTTAAACCCTTTCCAATTAATAAAAGAAATATAGCTGCCAAACCAACTCTTGCCTCGGTCAGAACTGCAGGACCAAGCAATGGGACGCACGCCCTAATGACAATAAACGATCCGCCCCACAGAGCAGCAGTAACAAGAAGTC
>JACCDX010907722.1_pt1 | contig 18936 bp, 16 predicted proteins | sample 7449681 | NCBI WGS metagenome assembly JACCDX01 (sample SAMN15323450, study PRJNA562643) | freshwater metagenome | isolation source: river surface water | place: USA:Blue River Watershed | collected 2017-08-18
CACCGAGAAAGACGATTTCGATGACGACATCCCGTTCTAAAGTGCCGAGTCGCTACTACATCAAGACGTACGGTTGCCAAATGAACGAGTACGACTCCTCCCGCATGGGGGACGTACTCGCGGCAGCTGAGGGCATGGAGCCCACCGACGATCCGGCGCAAGCCGATATTCTGTTGGTCAATACCTGCTCGGTGCGCGAGAAGGCCGAGTCGAAGGTCTTTTCTTTGCTTGGCGAATGGAAGTTGCTCAAAGACGCCAAGCCCGGCGTGGTGATCGGCGTCGGTGGGTGTGTCGCAAGCCAAGAGGGCGAAACGCTCGTCAAGGCCGCTCCCCAGGTCGACCTCGTCTTCGGACCGCAGACGGTCCATCGCTTGCCCGAGATGCTCGGCGAATTGCGCAGCGGTCGCCGAGCCGTCGTCGACGTCAGTTTTCCGGAGATCGAAAAATTCGACCAGTTGCCGGCTCCGAGAGCCGAAGGGGCGACGGCCTTCGTGTCGATCATGGAAGGCTGCAGCAAGTACTGCAGTTTTTGTGTCGTTCCCTACACCCGCGGCGATGAGATCAGCCGTCCTTTCGAGTCGGTGCTCGAAGAAGTACGCGGGCTCGCCGGACAAGGCGTGCGCGAGGTGACTCTGCTTGGCCAGAATGTGAATGCGTATCGCGGTCCGATGGACGATGGCGTTCTCGCCGATCTCGCGACGCTCATCCACCACGTCGCCGCGATCGAGGGTATCGAACGTATTCGTTTCACCACGTCGCATCCGCTCGAGTTCGACGATAGCTTGATCGAGGCGTATGCGAACGTGCCTGCGCTGGCGAACCATCTGCACCTGCCGGTGCAGTCGGGGTCCGATCGCGTACTCGCCATGATGAAGCGCGGTTATACGGCACTCGAATTCAAGGACAAGATCCGCAAGCTGCGCGAAGTGCGTCCCGACATCTCGGTCACCTCCGACTTCATCGTCGGATTCCCCGGCGAAACCGAGCGCGACTTCGAGGCTACGATGAAGCTCGTCCGTGATCTCGAAATCGACCAGTCATTCAGCTTTCTCTACAGCCGTCGTCCCGGCACTCCTGCGGCCGCGCTGCCGGACGATGTTCCGCACGAGGAGAAGCAGGCGCGTTTGGCCCGCTTGCAGGCGTTGCTCGAAGAGCATTCGCAAGCGCGCAATCGTCGCATGGTCGGCAGCATCCAGCGCGTGTTGGTCGAGCGTCCGTCGCGCAAGGATCAAACCGAACTCGCAGGCCGTACCGAAGACAATCGTTGGGTGAACTTCCCGGGTCCCGCGGATCTCATCGGTCACTTCGTCGACGTGCAGATCACCGAAGCCAAGGCGCACTCGCTGCGCGGTCGCATCCAAGCGGCCGAGGCTCGACGTGCCTGACTCGATTCCGCCGGGAGCGTCCCGCGAATTTTCTTTGGAGCCACCTGACAACGAGCGTCTTGCCAACCTGTGTGGCCCACTCGACGAAAATCTGCGCCTGATCGAGTCTCGGCTCGGAGTCGAGGTTCGCCGTCGCGGCAGCGTGTTTCGAGTGCAGGGGCAGAAGGCGGCTGCGGCCGAATCGTTACTCGGTGAATTGTTTCGTCTGACTCGCACCGAAGACATCACGCCCGAAGCCGTGCACTTGGCGCTGCGCGATCACGATCGGCCTGTAGATGAGCCGGCACCGTCCGCCGGCCGCGCGGCAAGCGATGCGGCTGTCGTCGATGCGGCCGCGACGGACGAGCAGGCCGACACAGGTCTGCGTACCTTGCGCGGCACCATTCGGGCTCGTGGCGCGAACCAGCGAGAATATTTGAAGCGCGTCCGTCAGAACGATCTCACCTTCGGGGTGGGTCCCGCCGGCACTGGCAAGACTTATCTCGCCGTCGCCTGTGCGGTCGAGGCTTTGCAGTCCGATCGGGTACGCCGCATCGTCCTCGTGCGTCCGGCCGTCGAAGCGGGCGAGCGGCTCGGCTTTCTGCCGGGTGACCTCACGCAGAAGGTCGATCCGTATCTGCGCCCCATGTACGACGCACTCTACGAAATGATGGGCTTCGATCGCGTGGCCAAGCTCATCGAACGCAACGTGATCGAGGTGGCGCCGCTGGCCTTCATGCGAGGCCGATCGCTGAACGATTCGTTCATCATCCTCGATGAGGCGCAAAACACGACGATCGAGCAGATGAAGATGTTCCTCACGCGCATCGGATTCGGTTCGCGTGCCGTGGTGACGGGCGATCCCACCCAGACCGACTTGCCGCCTGGCAAGCCTTCGGGCTTGCGTCATGCCATCGACGTGCTGCACGGGGTGCACGGTGTTGCCTTCCAGTTTTTCGAAGCACGCGATGTGGTGCGCCATCCGCTTGTCCAGCGCATCGTGCAGGCTTACGAGGCCCGCGACACGTGATCAAACCGCTCGCGGTCGACATCCAAAATCTGACGAAAAAGACGCTCGTGAGTTCGGTTGCCATCCGGCGTTGGGCGCGTGCGGCATTCGGTACACGGGGCGCAGGGGCGAGCCTCGTGATCCGGTTCGTGGGTGCTGCAGAGGGGCGTCGTCTCAATTTGTTGTGGCGCGGTCGTGACTACGCCACCAACGTCTTGTCGTTTCCGCCTCTCGTCATGCCGGAGCTCTCGAGCGCCGTGCGTGCGACGCGCCGCTCCAAGGAGCCGCGCCTCGTCGGTGACCTTGTGTTGTGTGCGCCGGTCGTGGCGCGTGAAGCCAAGGAACAGTCCAAGCCGATGGCTCATCACTACGCGCATCTGATCGTGCACGGTTGCCTGCACTTGCAGGGATACGACCATGAGCACGATGCCGACGCGCTGCGTATGGAGCGTCGAGAGCGACAACTGCTGAAGACCTTCGGCATCGACGATCCATATCGATCCATCGAAAAATGAATCACCTACTGCTGGAGCTACGATGACATCCGCCAAACCCGGTGTGTTCGCTTGGATACGCCGCGTTGCCAAATCTCTCTCGGGCGAAGCTCAGGATCTGGCCGATCTGAACGTGCAGCTGCGTCAGGCGCTAGAGCGCGGCCTGATCGATGCTGACGCGTTGCAAATGCTCGAGGGCGTGCTCGAGGTGGCCGACCTGCAGGTGCGCGACATCATGGTTCCGCGCTCGCAGATGGTGGCGGTGCGCCGTGACGAAGCAGCGGAGAGTTTGCTGCCCATCATCGTGGAGTCCGGTCACTCACGTTATCCCGTCATCGACGACGATCGTGACGACGTCGTTGGGATCCTGCTTGCCAAGGACGTTCTGCGGGTATTCGCAAGCGGCGACGAAGCGAATTTCGACATGCGTGAGTGCATGCGGCCTGTGGTGGTCGTGCCCGAGTCCAAGCGGGTCAACGTTCTTCTCAAAGAGTTCCGTCGAAATCGAAACCACATGGCCATCGTCGTCGATGAGTACGGCGGCGTTGCCGGTCTCGTCACCATCGAGGATGCCATCGAGCAGATCGTCGGCGACATCGATGACGAGTTCGACGTCGAAGAGGATCAGAACATTCGTCAGGAAGCCGATCGTCAGTATCTCGTGCGAGGCGCTACGCCGATCGAGGAGTTCAACGAATTCTTCGGTCTCGAGTGGTCGGATGAGGAGTTCGACACGGTGGCGGGCCTCGTGATGAAGCAGCTCGGGCACATGCCGCGACGCGGTGAAACGGCATTCATCGAGGGCGTCGAGTTTCGAGTGGTCCGCGCCGATCGTCGCCGAGTCGACACGCTGAAGGTGATCATGCCGAGCGACGTCGCTGCAGCCGATCGAGAAGGGGAGCGCGACTGAATTTGGCGCGATCCAGCGCGTTCACGCTGACGTCGGCACTCGTTGCGGGTGCCGCGCTCGCATTGGCGTTCGCTCCGTTTGGTTATTGGCCTCTGGCGATCGTGTCGCCAGCGGTGCTGTTTTTTCTTTGGCAGGGTCAAGCGCCACGCACGGCAGCATTGACGGGCTTCCTGTTCGGCGTCGGCACTTTTGGTGCCGGTACCTATTGGCTCTACATCAGCATTCACGGTTTCGGTCAGGCACCGGTGTGGCTGGCGCTGTCCCTAATGGCTGCGCTCGTGGCCATCATGGCGTGTTACGGCGCGGTGCTTGGATATGTGGCGGCGCGATGGCTGCCCGCGAGGGGCGCTTGGCGCTGGGTCGTGGGGTTGCCGGCAGCCTGGATGCTGCTCGAGTGGGTGCGCGGATGGTTCCTGTCGGGTTTCGGCTGGCTCTCTCTCGGCTACTCGCAGACGGATGCCTGGCTTGCCGCTTACGCGCCGGTCGGTGGCGTACCGCTGGTGTCCTGGCTATTGCTGCTCGGCGCCGGCGCGCTCGTGACGCTTTGGTTTGGCTCACCGCGTGAGCGAGCTTTGGCGTTGGCGGTTCTCGTGCTGCCTTGGCTCGGTGGCTATGGTTTGAAGTCGCTCGAGTGGACGAAGCCACAGGGTGATGCCGTTGAGGTTGCCATCGTGCAGGGCGCCGTGTCACAGGATCAAAAGTGGTTGGCGGGCAACCGCGATGCCACGCTTGCGCGTTATCGCGATCTGACTTTGCAGGCGCTCGGCACACCACTGATCGTTTGGCCAGAGGCGGCCGCTCCGGATCTTGCGAACAACATCGTCCCGTATCTGCAGGATCTGGCTGCAGCGGCGCAAGGTCGTGACTCCGCTTTGCTGATGGGTTTGATCCGTGCCGAGCCTGGCCCTGCTTCCGAGCCGCTCTACTACAACTCGATCCTCGCGTACGACGAGGATGTTCGTTGGTACGACAAGCATCATCTGGTGCCTTTTGGAGAATTTTTTCCGGTGCCGAAGTTCGTGCGGCGTTGGTTACGACTGATGAATCTGCCGTACTCGGACTTCACCTCCGGTGCGCCGGTACAACCACCACTATCGATCGCCGGGCTGCGTTTGTCGGCGAGCATTTGTTACGAAGATGCCTATCCGACCTCGCAGTTGAGTAGCGCGCGTGAGTCTACGGCACTCGTGAATGTCACCAACGACGCTTGGTTCGGTCGATCGACGGCGCGTCATCAGCATCTGCAGATCTCGCGTATGCGCGCGATCGAGTCGCAGCGCTACGTTATTCGCGCGGCCAATGATGGCATCTCGGCGATCATCGGCCCGCGCGGCGAAATACTGGCGCAGGCGCCGGATTTCGAGCCAGCCGTGTTGCGCGGTGAGGTGATCCCGCGTGTCGGCGTACCGCCCTATCTGCGCTTCGGTAACCAGCCGTGGCTTTGGCTCGCGGCGCTCTGCAGTGTCGTGGCGTTCATTGTGCGGCGTCGCGAGCGTGAACTTCCGGCGGCCGCGTCGGTCTAGGGAGAGTGTTTATGCAATGGGTGTGGTCCATGTCGCGACGTCCGTTCGTGCGCCGTTCGTTAGGCGCCATCCTGTCCGTCTTCATCTTCACGGCCTGCCAAGGCGATTTTTCCTCGGCGCGACCCGCTAACCTCGCGCAACTGCCAGCGACGTCGAGTGTCACCGCAGGAACGATGGCGGCAACGTCGTCACCTTCCACCGCAATCGGCACGTTGCCGGATTTCGCGACACTGGTTCAGCAACAAGGTCCTGCTGTGGTCAACATTTCGACCAAAGGCAAACGCATGCGCGTGAATGCCTCGGGCGAGGATCCGTTCTCCGAGTTCTTCCGACGTTTTGGCGTGCCGGTGCCGCCGGGTCAGCGGGGCATGCCGCAGCCCGATGGCGAGCCTGAGAGCAACGAAGGGCCGCGTCGTCCCGGCGGTGCGGGTTCGGGCTTCATCGTCAGCAGCGATGGCTACATCCTCACCAACGCGCACGTCGTCAACGAGGCGGACGAGGTCACGGTCAAGCTGACCGATCGTCGCGAGTTCAAGGCCAAGATCGTGGGTGTGGACGAGCCGACCGATGTTGCCGTGCTCAAAATCGAAGCGACGGGATTACCGGTGGTTCGCATCGGTGACCCCGCCAAATTGCGTCCGGGTGAGTGGGTGCTCGCGATCGGTTCGCCGTTCGGATTCGACAACAGTGCGACCGCCGGTATCGTCAGCGCGACTGCGCGCGGTCTGCCGGGTGGCGATACCAACTACGTCAACTTCATCCAGACCGACGTCGCTGTGAATCCTGGCAACTCGGGTGGACCGCTCTTCAATCTTGCCGGCGAAGTCGTCGGAATCAATTCGCAGATCTACAGCCGCTCGGGCGGCTACATGGGTATCTCTTTCGCCATTCCCATCGACGTCGCCGTCAACGTACGCGATCAACTCATCGCCAAGGGGCGAGTCAGTCGCGGCAAGATCGGTGTGACCATCCAGCCCATCGATGCGGCGCTCGCCGATAGTTTCGGGCTCGATCGGCCGCGCGGCGCGTTGGTCGGTGCGGTCGAAGAATCGGGCCCCGCTGCCAAGGCCGGTATCCGCGCTGGTGACATCATCCTCTCGGTCAATGGTCGCCTCATCGAGCGTTCCGAAGAGTTGCCGACCGTGATCGGGGCAATCAAGCCCGGCGCCGATGCGATCGTCGAGATCTGGCGTGATCGCAGCGCGCGTCGTCTGAACCTGCGGGTGGCGGAGTTGCAAGCCGCGGCCAGCGAGACCGGCGCCGACACCAAGCCGGAGGCGGACGATGCGGCGGATCGATTGGGTCTCGTCGTGCGCGAGCTGACCGACGAAGAGCGGTCGCGCGCAGCGGCTCGCGGTGCCGTACCGCGCGGCCTGTTGGTCGAGCGCGCACAGGGCGCGGCACGCGATGCTGGCATCCAGCGCGGTGACTTCATCGTGGGGATCCGCGGTCAGCGCCTCGAGTCGGTCAAGCAATTCCGTGACGCCGTGGCCAAGGAAAAGAGAGTCGTCCCGCTGTTGGTCTCGCGGGGCGGAAACGAGCTGTTCATCGCTGTGGCCGTGGAATGACCTGAAGCATCCCCGGCCCCCGTCGTGTACGATCGCGTCTCCGCGAGAGGCGCGGTTGTACACGGTTTTTAAAGATGGATGAGCGTTACGAGCCGGCGATCGTCGAGCGCGCGGCACAGCAACACTGGAACACGCATCGCAGCTTTGCCGCGCAGGAGGATCCCGCGCGCGAGAAGTTCTACTGCCTCTCGATGTTTCCGTACCCCTCGGGTCGGTTGCACATGGGGCATGTGCGCAACTACACCATCGGCGATGTGCTCTCGCGCTTTGCGCGCATGCAGGGCAAGAACGTGCTGCAGCCGATGGGTTGGGATGCCTTTGGTCTGCCCGCCGAGAATGCCGCTATGGCCAACGGCGTGGCGCCAGCGAAATGGACACGCGACAACATCGCGTACATGAAAAAGCAGTTGCAGGCGCTCGGCTTCGCGATCGACTGGGATCGCGAGATCGCCACCTGTGATCCGTCCTATTACCGCTGGAACCAATGGCTATTCCTGCGGATGCGTGAGAAAGGCATCGCCTACAAGCGCACGGGTGTCGTCAATTGGGATCCAATCGATCAGACCGTGCTCGCCAACGAGCAGGTCATCGATGGTCGCGGTTGGCGCACCGGTGCGTTGGTCGAGAAGCGCGAGATCCCGATGTACTACCTCAACATCACCGCTTATGCGGATGAGTTGCTCGGTGATCTGTCGACTCTCGAAGGCTGGCCCGACCGCGTGCGAACGATGCAGGCGAATTGGATCGGTCGTAGCGAAGGCGCGGAGGTCAGCTTCCCGTTCGCCGACGATACCCGCTCGCTCATGGCAGGTGAGGGCGCGCTCAAAGTATTCACGACCCGCGTCGACACACTCTTCGGTGTGACTTTCATGGCGGTGGCCGCCGAGCATCCGCTCGCGCTCGCAGCGGCTGCACAGAATCCGGCGCTGCAAACCTTCGTCGACGAGTGCCGACGGGGTAGCACCATGGAGGCGGATGTCGCCACTATGGAAAAGAAAGGTTTGCCTACCGGTTTGCATGTGGTGCACCCCTTCACCGGCAAGCTTGTCCCGGTGTGGGTCGCGAATTATGTGTTGATGGGTTACGGCGAAGGCGCCGTCATGGGCGTGCCGGCGCACGACGAACGCGATTTCGCGTTTGCGCTGAAGCACGATATCGATATCGTCACCGTGATTCGTCCGAGCGATGGATCTTACGAAGAAGCACTCGCGCCTTGGCAAGAGAGCTACGGCGAGACTGGTATCACGGTGAACTCGGGCGAGTTCTCCGGGCTCGACTTCGCTGCGGCTTATGCTGCGATTACGACAGCGCTCGAGGCCAAAGGTCTCGGCCGCAAGCGTATTCAGTTCCGTCTGCGTGATTGGGGTATTTCGCGCCAGCGTTATTGGGGCTGTCCGATACCGCTCATCCACTGCGAACATTGCGGCGAAGTGCCGGTGCCGGATGCGCAATTGCCGGTGGTGTTGCCGGAAGATCTGGTGCCCGATGGCAGCGGTAATCCGCTCGCCAAGTCGCCGGCGTTCCATCAGGTCGATTGCCCGAGCTGCGGGAAGCCCGCGCGTCGCGAAACGGACACGATGGACACCTTTGTGGATTCGTCTTGGTATTTCCTGCGCTATGCCTCCGCGGGTAACGATCAGGCGATGGTCGATGAGCGTGCGCGCTACTGGCTGCCCGTCGACCAATACATTGGCGGCATCGAACACGCGATCCTGCACCTGCTGTACTCGCGCTTTTGGACCAAGGTCATGCGCGATCTCGATCTCGTGCATGTGACCGAGCCATTTGCGAACTTGTTGACGCAGGGTATGGTGCTGAACCACATCTATTGGCAGCAGCCCGCAGAAGGTCGACGCGCCTATTTCAATCCGCTCGATGTGGATGTCGAAGAACAGGACGGCGTGAAGCGCTGGTTTGCCACACGCGAGGATGGCTCGCGGCTCGAGGTGAACTACGACGGTCTCGGCACGATGTCGAAGTCCAAGAACAACGGCGTCGATCCGCAAAGTCTCGTCGAGAAATACGGTGCCGATACGGCGCGGCTGTTCATGATGTTTACGGCGCCTCCCGAACAATCTCTGGAGTGGTCGGATGAGGGTGTGCAGGGCGCATTCCGTTTCATTCGTCGTCTCTGGAAGGCGGTTCACGAACACGTATCGCAGGGCGCAGCTGGCAAGCCCGACCTCGCGCATCTCACGCCGGCGCAGAAAGATCTGCGTCGCGCGGCGCACCAGGCGCTCACCAAGGTCACGGACGATATCGGGCGTCGTCGCACCTTCAATACGGCGGTCGCGGCCGTGATGGAATTACTCAATACCGTCTCGCGTTTTGAAGACGCCTCTGAGCAGGGTCGTGCCGTCGTACAGGAGGCGCTCGAGATCGCGACGATCTGCCTCTCGCCGATCGTGCCGCACGTCTGTCATGCCTTGTGGCGACACCTCGGTCACACCGAGGCGATCATCGACGTACGTTGGCCTGCGGTCGATGCGAGCGCGCTCGCGCAAGATGCGATCACGCTGGTCGTCCAGGTGAACGGAAAATTGCGCGGTCAAATCACCGTGCCGGTCGATGCCGATGCGGAGACCGTCAAGGCCGCTGCTCTCGCCGAGGAGTCGGTGCGCAAGTTCGTGGGCGAGGCGCCGCCGAAGAAAATCGTCGTGGTGCCGCGCAAGCTGGTCAACGTGGTGGTGTGATGCGTCGATTCGCGCTACTAGTGGCGCTGTGTTGGGGTTTGGCTGGCTGCGGCTTCCAGTTGCAGTCGAGACTGACCTTGCCTGAGTCGATCGCGGTGCTCGCGATCGATACCGATGATCGACAGAGTCCATTCGCCCAATCGTTGTCTGAGGCGCTGCGCGGTGCTGGTGCTCGAATCGATGGTTCGGGTGGGCGTGCGTTGCGAGTGCGTATCGAACGCGACGAACTGCTCGAGCGGGTCGCCTCGGTCTCGGCGCGCAATCAACCGCGCGAGTACGAACTCACCTATGTCGTCCGCTACTCCGTGCTGCGCGACGGTGTTTATCTCGTCGAGGCCGAAGAGGTCACGGCCACGCGTGATTTCAGTTTCGATGAGCGCCTGGCACTCGCCAAGTCGCGCGAGCGCGAGCAGTTGCGCGAGACGCTCGCGCGCGAGCTTGCCGGCGTCGTCTTGCAGCGCATCGCCAGCCTCGATTGAGTGTGTTGACGCTGGTCGATGCGACGTTGCGCGACCATCTGCGCAGCCTGCTGTCGCCCTACGGACTACAGATCGAGTGGGTCTCCGCCGCCGTGCCGATCCCGGGCAGCTATTGGGGTGAGAGCGAAGCGGGCCTGATCGGCGATCGGCTCTATCTGCGTCACGACACGCCGTTGCACTCGGCGTTGCACGAAGCGGCGCATTTCGTTTGCATGACCGCGCCGCGTCGTGCGGCACTCGAGCGTGATGCAGGCGGTGATCATTCCGAAGAAAACGCCGTCTGCTATCTGCAAATTCTTTGGGGGGATGAGCTTCCGGGCGTGGGTCGCGAGCGCATACTCGCGGACATGGACGCTTGGGGATACACCTTTCGCCTCGGCTCAGCAGCTCGTTGGTTCGAGGAAGATGCGAGCGATGCGCGGCAGTGGTTACAGAGCGAATCGATCTTGCGCGAGAACGGTGCCCTAAGCGGCCGATGCCGCAGCTGAGGGCTTACGTCCTCAGGCGGAGCGATTGCCGCGCTCAGCGCGCGGCGTAGCGATCGGTCGCCGCGACGAGCTCGCTCAGGATGCCGGGCTCGAACGCCGAATGCCCTGCATCCGCCACGATACGCAAGTCTGCTTCCGGCCAAGCTTTGTGCAGATCCCACGCGCTCTTGATCGGACATACGACGTCGTAGCGGCCTTGCACGATCGTGCAGGGTATCGAGCGAATCCGCTGCACGTCGTCTAGCAACTGCGTTGGGCTGCGAAAGAAGCCACCGTTGATGAAATAGTGACACTCGATGCGCGCGAAGGCTTCAGCGAAGGTCGTGTCTGCGAAGCGATCGAGTGAGCCTGGATCGAGTCGCAGGTAGCTCGTCGCACCCTCCCAGATCGACCAGGCGCGCGCAGCCGCTTGGCGTATCGACTTGTCATCGCTCGTCAGACGTTCGTAGTACGCCTTGATGATCTCGTGCCGTCGATCGACCGGGATCGGCTCGAGGAATTTCTCGTAAAGATCCGGATACAGTGCGCCTGCGCCGTCGGGCTTGCCGTAGAACCAGTCGAGCTCCCAAGGGCGCAGCAGGAAGATGCCACGAAGCACCAGTTCGGTCACACGATCCGGGTGTGTTTCGGCGTAGGCCAGCGCGAGCGTCGAGCCCCAAGAGCCGCCGAAGACCTGCCATCGATCGATGCCGAGATGTTCGCGGATCCGCTCGATGTCGGCGACGAGATCCCAGGTGGTGTTGTCCTCGAGGTTGGCGTGGGGTCGACTCTTGCCGCAGCCGCGTTGGTCGAACAACACGATGCGATAGCGCGTCGGATCAAAGAATCGGCGCATACGCGCATCGGTACCGCCGCCCGGACCGCCATGCAGGAACACGACTGGCTTGCCGGCTGGGTTGCCACTTTCTTCCCAGTAGATCTCGTGTACGTCCGAGACTCGTAGCATGCCGCTGCGATACGCCTCGAACGCGGGATACAGAGTTCGCAAGCCTGTGCTCATCAGCGCACCTCGCGCGAAGTCTTTGCAGGTGAAACCATCGGACCGAGTGGAGCGCCGCCGACCAGGTGGACGTGCAGGTGATACACCTCTTGTCCGCCGTGCGAGTTGCAATTGATGATGAGGCGATAGCCATTTTCGGCGATCCCTTCGCGCTTGGCGAGATCGCGCGCGACCGTGAACATGTGGCCGACGAGCGCCTCGTCTTCATCGGCAATGTCGTTGGCGGTTGCGATCGCTTTGTTCGGTACGATCAGCAGATGCACCGGAGCGCGTGGATGGATATCACGGAAGGCGGTGACCCGCTCGTCCTGATGGACGATATCCGCCGGCAGTTCACGATTGACGATGCGTTCGAATAGCGTCGGCATGATGCGTTCTCAATATTTGTAGATCTCGACCTTGGTCGCATCGAGCTGATAGGCCGCGGCGCCCAAGCGGGTGGTTTTGTTGGTGGTCTTCATGCGTCCAGTGATCCAATACGCTTCGTAGATCGAGTCGAGCGCGACGCCTTTGGCCATTTTCACGTAGACGATCTGATTCGGCGGTGGCGGTGGTACGTGGATGCAAGCACCGAAGTAGGGGACGAGGAAGAACTCGGAGACGAGGCCATCCTTGCCGACATCGAGCGGCACGATGAAACCCGGAATCTTCAGCGACTGACCGTTCAACTCCTTGTTGACGTTGAAGTCCATCACTTGCTGTGCGGCCATGCCGCCTTCGCCGAGATAGTCGTGCGCGGCGGGTGGAGGGCCGGCGAGAAACTTCGTGCGGGCATCGGGCGGAATCAGTTCGTCCCAGTCGATTTCGCGTACGGCGTTGGGAGCTCGCTTGGCGTTCTTGTTTTTGTCGGCTGCTGACGGCGCTGGTGTACCGACCGGCGGAGGCGTGATCGCGTGGCTGGTGGCGACGCTGGCGACGAGCAGGACCGCCGCGCAGAGCCCGGTCAGCAGGGATTGGGTGAACGATCGAAACATGCCAGTCTCCATTAAACGCGTCCGGATCAAACTCTGATGGTCAAGCCGTCACTCAGTGTGTGACGGTAAGCGCGCCACGCCGGGTATGCTCCCATCAAGAGAGCGGCGACGATGATGGCGCCCAAGATCAATGCATCGTAGCCCGTCAGACCGCCTGGTTGCAGAAAGATTCCAAAGCGCCGCTCGAGGATGGGCCGAGCAGCGAACAAGAGACCGTAGGTGAGCGCAACGCCCGCCCCCACGCCCGCACTGGCCAGAATGCCGGCCTCGGTGATCAGCAGCGTGAAGATGTGTTTCGGTCGCGCGCCCAAAGATCGCAAAATCGCCATCTCACGCCGACGTTCGTTGAGGCTCGTCAGAATGGCCGTCAGCATGCCGAGTAAGCCCGCAAGGACGACGAAGGCAGCCACGATCATCAAAGCCGTATCGGCGATACCGACGAGGTTCCACAACTGACTCAGCGCGACGCCCGGAATGATCGCCATCAAGGCCTCTTGGCGATAATCATTGATCGCGCGCTGCATCGTGAAGGTCATGACCTTGCTCTCCATCCCCACCATGAAAGCGGTGATGGACTCCGGTGTCAGATCTTGTCCGCGAGCCTCATCGGCTGATACCTGTGCGCCCGGGAGCGCGCGGGCTCCGCTTTGCCAGTCGAGGTGGATGGCCGTAATCGCCTCGAGACTCACATGCACCGTTCGGTCGATTGGCGTACCGGTCTTGGCGAGGATGCCTGCGATCCGAAACGGTTTGTCGTCGTGCTTGGCGAAACTCACGTTGCCGACGCCGTGTGCGATCACGATCGGATCACCGAGTTGATAACCGAGTTGCCGCGCGACATCGGCGCCGACCACTGCGTCGTACAGATCATCGAATGGTTTGCCGGCCGTGAAAGTCATGCGCCGATCGCCGGCGTAGCGATAGTGCTCGAAGTAGCTGCCGTTAGTGCCCATCACACGAAAACCGCGATGCGAGTCTCCGAGTGAAATCGGAATGGTCCAGGCCACATCGGGATGACGGGCGATTTTTTGATAGCTGTCCCAGCTGACGTTGGCCGTCGCATCGCCCACGCGAAACACGGAATAAAGCAGCAAGTTCAGTTGGCCTGACCGGGCGCCCACGATCAGATCGACGCCGGAGACGGTGTTGGCAAAACCCTCGCGGGCTGCAGTCCGCATCTTTTCGACACCGAGCAGTAGAGCCACGCTGATGGCAATGGCGCTGATCGTCAGCAGCGCTGTGCTGCGCCGGTTGCGAAGCGAACGCCAAGCGAGACGGAGCGTGTTCACGAGCGCACCTGATTGATATCGAGCAGCGACAGCGTGCGATCGAACAAATGCCCGAGCGAGGTATCGTGACTCACGAACAGCAGGGTGCTGCCTTGGGATTGGCATTCGCTCATCAACAGCGAGAGGAAGTTTTCGCGTGAATCGTAATCCAGCGCCGAGGTGGGTTCGTCGGCCACGATGATGCCCGGCGCACCGAGCAGTGCGCGCGCTGCGGCGACGCGTTGCTGCTGACCTATCGACAGTTCCGTCACCGGGCGCTGCAGCAGATCGTCGGAACCAAGACCGATGGCCGCCAACAAACGTCGTGCCTCGTTGATCGGGTCGCCGCCCGCGATACGTGCCGCTCGCACCGCTGAGAACTGCAGTGGCAGCAGTACGTTCTCGAGCACGCCGAGATAGGGCAGCAGATTGAACATCTGGAAAATGAAGCCGATGTTGTCGCCACGAAAACGATCGCGCGCCGCACCGGAGAGAGGGGCAAGATCGGTGCCGAGTACGCGCACACTGCCACTTTGTGGCGTGAGCACGCCACCCAATAGACCTAGCAGCGTGCTCTTGCCGCTACCGCTTGGGCCTTTCAGAAAGACGCGTTCGCCGCGCGCGATGTCGAGCTGCGGGATGTCGATGGTCAACGGTTTGCCGGGCCACGCATAGCGCAGATGGCGGGCCTCGATGGCCGGCTTGGCGAGATCAGCTTGCATCAAGCGTTACTGTAGCGTGATGCGACGGGCTCCGCCTTGCAGGGTGATTTGCCGCTGAGCCGATGCCGTGATCAGGTTCACTTCGACTTTCTCGACTTCCTTGAGTTTGTCGAGCGCACTGAACTCGCTCCACGCAAGCGCCGCCGGATTGCTGCAGCGAAAATCGAACCGCGCTCGGTAGTCTGCGTGACCGGACCCGAGCTTCGGCGCTTTGTAGTCGACCTTGTCCAATCGGCAGCCAGCATTGCGCGGAACGGCGAGGATGTTCTTGCCGCTCTGCAACCAGGTGTCGGCAGCGGCACTAGCGGATTTTTGCTCGGGTGTTTTGGGCGCGTTCTCGAAGCCGAGCACGTGGAGGGCGGGTGTTTCGAGTTGCGCCGATAGCAAGTTGCCATCGAGAGCCAAGTTCAGGGTGACGATCCCGTGCACGTGCTTGGCTTGGGACTGCATGCCATCGTGATCATGGTCGTGGTCATGATCGTGGTCGTGTTGGTGCTGATCGTCGTGACTGTGCTTCGCCTGGGCAGAGGCTGCATTCGAGAACAGCATCAGTAAGCTCACCAGAACGGATGACAATACGGCCGAGGGCAACACGGCAACAGATCGACGAACGGACATCGCGATTCTCCTGATCAAAATTCGACGCGAACTCCGGCGCTCACCGCGCGCCCTGCGAGCGGCGCCACGTCTTTCAATGGCGAAGCGTGTCGACGCGCGTCTTCGTCGAGCAGGTTCTGGCCGCGCAGGAACCACAGCATAGTCGCAGCGCCTGCCCCGTGGCGATAGGTGTGGCGATAGGCGATATCCGCTGCCAGCAGGTTATAGCCATCGGTGCGCAGTTCGTTGTCGGCGAGACGGGTCTGCGCGTCGTGCCAGAGCGATTCCAAGCCCACCCGCCACGGGCCGCGACTCCAATTCAGTTCGCCCCCGATGCGTAGCGGCGGTATCTGCGGCAGCGCATGACCGTCGGCATCCCTCGCGCGAACGAGGTCACCGAACAAGCGCAGGCCGAGACCGCCTTGCGCGACCTTGGCGAGCTCCCGGATCGACCACTCGGCTTCCAGACCATGGAAGCGCGCATCAGTGGCGCGATATTCGACTTCGCGCAGGGCTTCTCCGTGATCGTGATCATGCTCGTGTGCGTGCTCGGCATGGTCATCATCCAACCCCAGCGGTGCAGCGAAGATGTAGTCACGATAGTCGCTGACGAAGAGGCTGATCTTGCTTTGCCAGCGATCATCGGCGTCGTTATGGCGCCAAGCGAGATCGACCGTGCGAGCGGTTTCGACACCGAGATCCGCATTGCCGAGTTCGTAGCGTTGCAGGGCGAGGTGTGCGCCATCGGCATAGAGTTCCGTGGCCGTTGGATGCCGCTGCGTGCGCGTCAGTTGTAGGCTCCAGCGAGTTTGCGGCGAGCTGGTCCAGACGGAGCCGATGGAGGCGCTGACGGCATCGTCCCGATAACGGGAGCTGGCGGCATCGTGGGCATCGAGCGTCTGGCGCTCCCACCGGGCACCCGCTTCGACAAGCAAGGCGCCGAAGCGACGCTCCTCAAAGAAAAACAGGCCTAGGCTACGCGTGCGCGAGGGCGGCAGGAAGGCCTCGTCGCCTAACGCGGCAAAATCGAGATCGCGATACTGCAGTCCGAGTACACCACGACCAACATCATCGGAGCGTCGATCTGCGGTGAGGCGTGTCTCGTAGCCGAGTTGCCCGTAACGCGTGGCCGGTATGCTGTCTTCGATCTCGGCATGCTCGTAATCGTTGCGGGCCAGACGCAGTGACCAGCGCTCGATCCACCCTGCTGTCGGACGCCACTCACCCGCGAGATCCACGCGGTGCTGCTCGAGATCGATACGCACATCCTCGTGATCCGCATGGTCGGCATCGAGACCATCGAGCTCGTCGGTATGCTCCCCGTGCGCGTGTCCGCCCTCCGGTAAGCCGTAGTCGTTGCGATAGCCGCTCAGCGAGAGCGCGACAGCCAAGCTATCGCCGCTCCAACCGAGGCCCACACTGCCGCCTTCGCTCTTGGCGTCCGTGTTGTGCAACTCGCCTCGCTCGTCGCCGACCGTTTCGCCTTCCGCTGCAAGTTCTGCTCGCAACGCCGGTGACTCGACGAAGTCGGCAATCGACAGATCGCCGCTGCGTTTCGAGAAACCATCGACTCGCCACTGCCAACCGCTACCGAGATGGCCGCCGCTGCGCAGCGCGACCGCACGCTCGTCGTTGGCGGAGTCACCTCGCAACTCGAGGCGCGTTTCGATCGGTCCATCGGTGTTACGCAACGGCAGTCGATCGGTGACAACGTTGACGGCGCCTGCTGCCGAGGCGCTGCCGTACATCAGTGCTGCAGGGCCGTGCAGGACTTCGATCCGATCGGCAAAAGCGGGGTCGATCGAGACGGCGTGATCGTCTGAGAGCGCGGCGACATCCAGCGTTTCGGCGCCGTCTTGATACACCTGTACCCGTAGTCCGCCTTGTCCGCGAATGACGGGGCGGCTTGCGATCGGCCCGAACGAGGTCGATGACAGGCCAGGCTGATTGGCCAGCGTGTCGCCGAGGTTGGTGGCGAGCGAGCGGCGCAGCAGGTCCGCGCTCAAGAGCAGGACAGGCTGGGCGGTTTCGAGCGTCGTGGTGCGCAGCGGCGTTGCGGTGATGATGACTTCTTGCAGGGTCTCGTCGGCAACCGCCATGGAGGTCGGTAGCAGTACGCCGAGGGCGAGCGGGGCGAGTCTGATCAGCCGGGGGGTGTATCGACGGGAATTCACGGCAAGGCTCCAAGTACGTTACTGAGTAACATATTACTTTATAACGTTACTAGCGCAAGCGGGTTGATGCCGGTCGAGCAGGCGCTGCCGCTTGGGCGGATAATCACGCCGGCTCGCTATGAAACTCAGTCTCGACACCTTCCCGACCCACCTTCGTCAGGCACGTCTGGCGCCTGCCTACTTGCTGTCGGGCGATGAGGATCTCTTGGTCGCCGAGGCAGCCGATGCGCTACGGGCTGCGGCGAGGCAAGCGGGCTACACCGAACGCGAGGTGCATTTCCCCGAGCGCGTTGCCGACTGGGGTGACATCGCGGCCGGTGCCGGCTCGATGTCGCTGTTCGGCGATCGCAAGATTCTCGAGGTGCGATTCTCCGGCAAGGCGGGTAAGGAGGGCAGCGCCGTCCTGCAGCGGTTGATCGACATGGCGGGCGAAGACACTCTGCTACTCGTCATCACGCCACGTCTCGATACGGCGACCCAATCGACGGCCTGGGTGAAGGCGATCGAATCGCGCGGCGCTTGGTTGCCGATCTGGGAAATCACGCCGCGCCAACTCGAACCTTGGTTGTCTGCACGTGCGCGCCAAGCCGATCTCGATCTCACGCCGGGCGCTCTGTCACTGCTGGCGGTGCGAGTCGAGGGAAATTTGCTCGCCGCGCAGCAGGAGATCGAGAAGCTGCGTTTGTTGCTGCCCGCAGGACGCGTCGATGAGCAGGCGATTCTGGAAGCGGTTGCCTCGAGCGCTCGCTACGATGTGTTCGCGCTCGGTGAGGCTGTGCTGCAGGGTGATGCGCAGCGTGCTTTGCGAGTCCTCTCGGGTCTGCGCGGCGAGGGCGTCGAACCGACTCTGGTGCTGTGGTCCATCACGCGCGAGCTTAGAAATCTTTGGTCGCTTCGTCGTGGTGAGGATCCCGCACGTCGCCCGGGCCCGCGCTTGCCGCCGAGCCAGTTGGCGGCGCTCGAGCGCGCGAGACCCCGCGCGGCGAAATTGCCCTATGCGCGACTCAGTTCGCGCGCCCTGCGTGTCGATCGCATGATCAAAGGTCGTTTGGCCGGCGATCCGTGGAATGAGCTTGCGTTACTGTGTGCCGAGTTCTGCGGATTGCGACCGGTACGCGCCGGATGAAAGCGCCGATCGGAATCTTTGGGGGTACGTTCGACCCCATCCACTTCGGGCATCTGCGTACCGGGTTCGAGCTGTCGCAAAGATTGCAGTTGCACGAACTGCGATGGATTCCAAGTGGCCGGCCGGGGCATCGCGATGCCCCGCTTGCGAGCCCTGCGATGCGCCTTGCCATGGTGCGTGCGGCGATCGAGGGGCAAAGCGGTTTCGTAGCGGACGATCGGGAAGTCAGGCGAGAGCGAACCACTTTTACGATCGATACACTCGAAGAGTTGCGCGGTGAATTTCCGGCGCATCCGCTCTGCTTGATACTCGGTATGGACGCGTTTTTGGGTTTACCGAAGTGGCATCGTGCGTCGGAGCTACTGTCGCTCTGCCACATTGTCGTCGCGCATCGACCGGGCTGGAATTTGCCTGCGGCCGGCCCACTAGCGGAGCTGGTGGCGACCTCAGGCGTGAGTGAAGTGGAACCGTTGCATACAGCACTGTGTGGTCGGGTGTATGTGCACGCGGTGACGCAACTCGAGATCGCCTCGAGTGAACTGCGCGC
>JACCDX011512947.1_pt1 | contig 18935 bp, 20 predicted proteins | sample 7449681 | NCBI WGS metagenome assembly JACCDX01 (sample SAMN15323450, study PRJNA562643) | freshwater metagenome | isolation source: river surface water | place: USA:Blue River Watershed | collected 2017-08-18
AGGGGCTGTCGTAATCATCGGGCACTGATCGCTCCATGCATCGCCAATAGGCAGAGCATGAAGGAATGATGGGGTGAGATCGTCAGATTGGAACGCAGGTTTGCGATGACAGAGTCAATCGCAGGGACAAGGCCGACGAATGTCGCATGCGCGTCAATGGATCAGGGCAGCGAGTCGATGACTGAACAACCATAGGGGACAAAGTAACGCACTCAGTCAATAAAAAGCCAAAGCAGAGCTGAGTTTACCGGTGAACATAAACCCATTGCTGCGGGGTTTACTTTGCTGCGACCTCTGGCACGACATTGAATTCAAATTTGTGCCGACGGCAGTTCATTGTATTGATGTAGTAGAAAGAAAAACGTCGACCATTCTCAGCGCCTGCGCGCAGCTTCAGTCTTCCGCGACCGACGATGTCTCCATCTTCGTCGCGCACCGACACATTGAGCACGCCGTGGAATTCGTCCTGTCCGCGGTTGACCAGCACACCTGACAGATCGAATGCGACGCAATACACGCTTTTGACCACGATATTCGGATCGTTAGTCTCCAGCGTTTCTGCACACGCGAACACTGGCATCAACAATCCCGTGATGCACAGCACGAGTGAACGGCAGACCAAAGCGCAGCGTTTCATTGCTCCCTCCAACCACCTGTTGGCGACGCAGGTCGCCAAAGGCGTCCGGGTCGCTGTTTACTTCAATGCATATCTGGCCACGGCATCTTCGTTCCAGCCGATACCAAGGCCTGGTCCTCTCGGCGTCACCTTGCCGTCAACAACGGCATACGGCTCGGCCAGTATGTTCGCGCCAAAATCCATGAACTCCAGCCAGTGACTGGTCGGCGTCACCGGCAGTACATGGCTGCTACCCTCAATAAAGATATGGCTGGACACTGGTACTGATGCAGCGCTGGCCATGCCAGCCACGCTCATCCATCCGGTAATACCGCCAATCTTCATCAGATCCGGCATCATCATGTCGCACGCACCTGCGCTCAGTGCCTGCTCGGCATCCCGGGGGAACCACCAGTTCTCACCCGTCTGGATGCTGGCATTCACCGCCTGTCTAACCTTTGCATGACCCTGCAGATCCTCTGCGACCACAGGCTCTTCGACCCAGTGAATGTCGTACTGCTCGATCATTCGTATCCGGCGTATCGCTTCATCTGGCGAGAGGCTCTGGTTGTAATCCACCATCAGCGCCATGTCCGGCCCGATGATGCTTCGCACCTCGGACACGATCTTCAGATCACGCTGCGCTCCGTCGCCCAGCTTTATCTTGATCGCCTTGAATCCCTGAGCGAGCGTTTTTTCGATCGCTTTTGCGTCCTTGACCGGATCCACCATCCCGTAGCTGTCGTAGGCAGGGACAGGCTTGGCCTCACCACCCAGCAGCTGCACCACGGGCATGTTGGCCGACTTGCCCAGCGCATCCCAATACGCCATGTCCAGCGTCGAGACCAGCATGCCCAGCAAACCCTGCAATCCCAGCAACCGGAAGCGCTGTTCCATCTGCCGCATGCGTTCCACCGGCACCACCGCCTTGCCGATCAGCTCGGGCTTGATCTGCTCGATCAGCGAAATCAGCGGCTTGAGCGTCAGCGGTGTGTAGCCGAAAAGGTAAGACTGCCCGGTGATACCCTCTTCTGTCATAACGTCCAGCAAGATCAGCGGTGATACCTCGATCGAACCCGACGCCGTCCTGAGTGGCCGCACCAACGGCGCTGTCACAGGCCGCGCGCGCAAATCGCGTATGGTCAGCGTATTCATTTCATCCTTTCAGTGAATCGACAGTTGCCAGCTTTGTTTTAATTTTTAGTGGGCAGCTTGGAGAAAACCCCACAAAAGCGTTTTACCATAGCGGCAAAAAATTGCCGCCCCATTTGCACCAAACAAGGTCTTAAACGAACATGAAGCCCGTCGCCATCTTCCGCCACGCCGCCGCCGACGGACCGGCTTATCTCGCTGATTTTCTCACTGAGACAGGCAGACCCTTTATCGAAATACGCATCGATCAGGGACAGTCCGTGCCTGCTGACGCCAGCGCGTTCGCAGGCATCGCGCTGATGGGCGGCCCAATGAGTGTGAACGATTCGCTACCCTGGATACCCGCCTCGCTGTCATTGATACGGGATGCGGTCACCAAAGATATCCCTCTGATAGGCCACTGTCTGGGCGGGCAGCTGATCAGCAAAGCACTGGGTGGCGTGGTGAGCCGTAATCCGGGTGGGAAGGAAATCGGCTGGCACCGTCTGCACCTGAACGATCCTGAACTGGCTCAGGAATGGCTTGGAACCCGTGCAGGCTTCGACGCCTTTCACTGGCATGGCGAAACATTCACGCTGCCAGAAGGCGCACAATGTCTGGCGTGTAGCGATCATTGCGCTCATCAAGCCTTTGTGCTTGGCCCTCACATCGGCATGCAATTTCACATCGAGATGGATGAGCGCACCATTACAGAATGGTGCGACAGTGGTGGCGCAGAGATTGCATCGGCACGACAAAAACCTGACATTCACCCCGCCGTGATGACTGTAACATCTATTCAAACAATGACGACCACCGCGCTGCCACACATGCGCACTGCTGCGCGTCACCTGTATCAACGCTGGTGCATGAATCTGCGCACCTGATCATCAGCAGAGTTTTTTATAACAACGAAGGAGAAGACCATGGCTACCGTACCCCTAATCCAATATGCTGACGCCAGCCCGGAAGCGCGCGCCGTATACGACAACATCATGCAGACTCGAAAGGTGGATGATGTAAATAATTTCTGGAAGGCGCTTGCGCATTCGCCGTCTCTGCTCAAGCATGTATGGGAACGTGCGCAGGACGTGATGAAGCCAGGTGCTCTGGATGCGCTGACAAAGGAACTGATTTACATTGCCGTATCTACCGCAAACAGCTGCGAATATTGCCTGCACTCCCACACAGCAGCCGCACGGGCAAAAGGCATGACACCTGAACAATACGCAGAATTGCAGGCAGTGATCGCGCTAGCCAGTACGACGAATTCACTGGCCACCAACATGCAGGTACCGGTAGACAAAGCCTTCGATCAGAGTTGAAGCAACGACTGAAGCAGATTACCGCTCGTCTCGCGGCGGGCGGTCAGCATCCTGCAACTCATAAGAATCTGACGTGTACTGTGGCCCCTTCATGATAATAACAATCACGCAGCCGAAGGCCACCGTCAGCACCATGGTCAGGTGGAAGATACCCAGACCGATCAATGCGTACTCAAGAGTCTGTGCCTTGTGCACGGTGGCATCCGGGGTGGTTCGCGTAGCCCACATGTCCAACACCAGCCACGCAAGCCCAAGCAAAAGAAATCCCAGTAATGTCAGGCGCGGCAGCTTCTTGAACAAGCGCCACTCCAGACCGGGGGGTTCTCGCACGGAATCGGGATTCTTTTTCATGAGGACATCACCACGCATACATCTGCGATGACACAGACATCATATGCACAGTGTACTCTGCCGCCTCCGAAAAGCCAGTGAGCTTACGGATCACTTCAGATGATTACCGAAACGTCATAGTTCCATCAGCACAGCGGTCATGTCATCTCTGCGAAGTTCCGTTGACTGCCATTCGTACACTGCCTGTCTGAGCGCTTCAATACAATCTTCAACAGTCTCTTCGCGGTGCCTGCTGAGCAAATCGAGCAGACGCCGATATCCAAAGCCCTGCCTTGCACCCGTCAACGGGTGTCGGCCTATCTGATCGACCACGCCATCGGAGACCAGCATCAGGCGATCGCCGGGGTTCAATCTGAAGCGATGTTCTGTTGGCATGCTGGGTGCAACATCGCGATAACCAAGACCAAAGGCGTCTGCGGCCACTCTCTGCGCCGCTTCATTTACGGGGATGCGTATCAAGTCCAGATTCGCACCAGCGTAAACAAGGTCTACAGCCACCGGATCGATACGCACTGCTGCAGCATCGCAGCCATCGTTCTGCGCAGGCGCAGCGGCATCATGGGGCAGGTCCTGATTCAATCCTGAGCGAAGCGCGAGGCCCAGTTCATACAGTGCGCTGGCGGGGGCGATATCGCGCTGCGACGCATACAGACGCTCCAGTGTGGTAGATGCCAGCAAAGCCAGCATGGCACCGGGTACGCCATGGCCCGTACAATCGACGACGAATATCGTGCAGGCACCTGTGTTATCGACCGGCGACACCCACCACAGATCCCCCCCTATGGTGTCGCGAGGTTCCCAGAGCACAGCTAAACGGATCAGCGCATCCCGGTAGCGGTTCGCCCTGGGCAACTGCGCGCGCTGCAACAGGCTCGCATAGCGGATGGATTCCATCACTAGACGGTGACTTTTCTCAAGCTGAGTCAGCGCCTCCGAAGCGCGCTCTTCCTGACGCTGTGCCTCCGCCACCACGTTGCGCAACAGCGCTTCCTTGGCCTCGGCGCGCCATTCTGCCGTGATCTCAGCGGCGGTCTTGCCACGTCGAGCACGGCGCACAAAGTCGAACCGCCAGACATAGCCGCTCCAGCTCGGGCCGTAGGTAAGGCGTTCCGGCAAGTGCGTGGAAATGAATTCCCAGTCGTCGGCTATGCATTGCGCGATCAGGCTGGTGGCAAGGCCCCGGGAGAATGCCTCATGATGCGGCGCGCCCGTGGCCACGGCGGTCAATTCATAACTCGATGAACCAATCCGCTCAGACCAAAATCCGTAAGGAAAATTTTCCGCACGATACGATGCACGGACTGCATCATCATAGGCTTGAGCGATTTTTCCAATAAACTCAGCGAGTGCCTCGTTCCAGGTACTGTCATCTTCAGAGTCACTAATCCGAGAGCGGTATTCGCGATTGGCGACATGAATTGCCTCGACCAGCGTCGCATAAAAATCACCCATCGCAAAACCAAAAGAATATAGCGCAGGATCGCCGAAACGTTTGTGCGCCTCTTCATGTATCTCCCGACGCAATCGGTAGGAGTACCATTCATCATGATTGACAGAGACAATGCCGTTCTCAGCCAGCACGCGCGAGCCGATCGAACCGAGCGACGCCATAGTTGCCACCGTAGAGGCGACGGCACGCCCCGTCGACATCGGTTCTTCAGGCTCATCCAAAAATTCTGACATCATCCCATCCTCAATCAGTGTGGATGTAAACTGAGGTTTTTCTCTTCAACACCCGCAGCTGCTCAAAGGCTGAACACAACCACCGTGACATCATCACGCCGCTGGCGCGCCCCCTGCCAGCGATTAAACGCCTCGCGCAAGCCCTGGCTTATCTGATCGGCGTTCTGTCCGCGCATATCGCACAGCAAATGCTCGATACGTCGATAGCCGAAGGCGACAGGCGTCGCCTTATCGCCCCCCGGTTGATCCGTAAAGCCATCAGTCACAATCACGAAAATATCGCCTGGCACATACACAATCGTCTGACTGACCGGAAGGTCTTCCTCATCCGGAGGCTGACGGTATCCGAGGCTGGCACGTGATCCGGCATGACGTTGCACCGAACCATCGGCACCCAGATGAAACAGGCCAAGCTTGGCACCCGCAAATTCCATCTGGCAGGCTTCGCGGTCAATGCGCACGATCGCCGCATCACAGCCATCGTCGCTTTCGCCATCTTCAGCATCCTGATTCAGACCCGTTCGGACCAGATAATCGAGCGACATTAATGCATCGACGGGACGCACTTCCGGGTCGGAAGAGTAGATACGTTCGAGTGAATTACTCACCAGAAGCGAGAGCATCGCGCCCGGTACACCATGTCCCGTGCAATCAGCGACTGCCAACGAGTATGGTCCAGTGTGCTGCGACGATGATATCCACCACAAATCACCGCCTATCGTGTCTCGTGGCTCCCAGATCACGCCCAGCGAGCGGAAGCGTCCCTCCAGCCGGTGGGCACGCGGCAGCTGGCTGCGCTGAAGCCGACTTGCATAGTTGACGGATCCGATGACGATCTGGTGAGTCTCTTCCAACTCTTCATGCTGCTCTTCGAGTTCGCGAGTACGTTCGGCGACGGTCGCTTCCAGCACGCGATTCTGATTTTCGACCAGTTCTTTTTGTGCCTGAATGTTTTGTGATAACTGCTCCTGCAGCGTCCGTGTTCGTGCCACAACGGCAAGCGCCATGATCAATGCCTCGAGCGTCACACCAAAAGCCTGTGCGGTCGTGGGCTCTTTGATGAAGTAGAAAACCCCCGTGTCAGGCAAAAACGAGAGTGGGGACGGCCACGCCAGCACATTCAGAATATAGACCGTACGGAACAACAAATACGGAAACATCGCAATCATGAAGAAGCGCGCAACTTCGAAGCCTTCTCGCATCCTTATGAATGCGCAAGTAAATACGCCCATCAGCACCAGCCAGGTACTACCACCGATAGGCAACCAGAAGATCTGTGCAGGAATAATGTGCTGATCCCAAAGCAAGCGCACAGCGGCGGCAGCAAGATAAAAACCAAGATAGACGTGCGTAAACTTGTAAAAAACCGGAAAGCGCGCTTTTAGTTCGAGGAAGGTACGGGCAAAGACCACATAAGTCATCGACTGTCCGAAGGTCGCTGCAGCGCCAATGAATTCAGACAGATGAAGGTGATTGACCTTGATGTTCGATATATCGATAAATAATTCAAACAATCGCTGGCCATCGTGAACTGGCTGGCCGATTGCAGACACGAGTGCAAACAATATCCAGACGCTGTACGCATAACTGGCGGCGTTTCGCGTATGCAGCGCGTTGTACCAGCCGAAAATCGCCAGCGCCAGCATTGCTCCGGCCAGCGCACCTTCGATATACAGTCCCAGTCGGCGCATTTCGAGATAGCGCTGGTGGTCGACGATCTGTGGCGCATAAGCTTTTGGTGGAAAGCGCTGGTCCGCATACATGCGCAAGAAAATCGTTACCGACTGTCCCGGCCTCAGCGTATGCAGCGCGTACTGACTCTTCGCAGGCGCACCAGAAGATGTGAGAGGATTCTCGCTGGCGATGCGATTATGCATGCCATGCACCCCGGTGTAATTGCTGATGTCGGTGATCTTTCCCTCAGCATCCAGCACACTGATGCGAATATCCTTCCAGCCGATGCCCACGGACGGGACAATACGAAGGACATGATCTTGAGAGTAGGTGCTATGCAATTGAAGCACGACCCAATAGGCACTGACAGAGTTCGGCGGCGGCATGTCGCTCGCCCGTCGAAACTCGGATAGCTTAGACCTCACTTCGTCCAGATTCAGTTCGCCATTACGGTCTTCCAGCACCAGCGTTGCGCTTTTTGGCGGTATTAGAACGACTGGCGACACGGGCCCCACATCGACGGCTGACTGCGCATTCGCCGGACCACACAGGCCAAGCAGAATTATCAACGCACTTTTGATTATTGTTTTCATATGCGCTCCGCTGGTGGGCATAAAAAAGCCCGACGACAGGGTTGTCGTCGGGCCATTCTGCATTTAGTCAGAGAGCGCGTCCAGCGCGAGATAAATGACAACGATAGTGTTATCGCTCTGCTATCGGGATATGACAGAAATTCAAGCCGTCAGGGGAAGCGCACCCATCCTTTTGTCGCAGGTACGTTGTCCTCTTTCGGTGCAGCGACTTGCGCCTTCGGCGCCGGCGCTGCTGCCTGAGTCGCTGCATGCGCCACCGGTGTATCGTGGCCTGTTGCGACCTGCTCTGGCATCGCCGAGGAGTGGTGGCTGGTAATCAGCCAGTCATTCCCAATCTTCTTGTACGAGAATGAATAGCGCGCCTTGACCTTGGTACCGTCAGCGAAACGGAAGGTATACAAACCGGAATCCGTCGCGGAATTGCAATCCACTTCGATCATCCGGTCATCAATACTGCCCTCAGGACGCTTCATCAGGAAATGTGTGAAGTAGTCTTCTTTTTCAGCGATCGTGAAACGCGCGCGATTTGACACTGTGGGCAGCAGGATGGAATTAGGCGCATAGTTAGCCACGACCCTGCGCGGATCACCGGTCCGCAAGGAAGCATTCCATCGGTCGAATAATGCGGCAATCTCCGCTTTCAGCGGCATGTCGCATTCTTCAGCTGAGCGCGGCGTGGAGACAGTCATTGCGCTGTGGCCAGAGTGCGCTGGCAGCGCCTTGGCCGCCACAGGCACCGCTGCAGCAGCCACAGGAGCGTCATGTGCTGTATGTGCGGAATGCGAAGCAGCTTCGTCATGTCCGGTGTGCTCTGCTTTCGCAGAAGTGGCCGGAGCACTGGCATGAGCGGCGGGTGCGGCAGCCGGCGCAGCCACATGTGCTGCATGAGCCGCGTGATGACCCTCAGGTGCCGCAGGCGCGCTGTGCACAGGCGCGGAACCATGCGCATCTGGTGTGACAGCTGTTGCGGCCGGGGCATGGACATCCGCCACAGGCGCGGCCGGCAGCGGTTTTTTCATCTTGACCCGCTTGCTGGCAGGAGCAGGCGCAGCCACGAGTCCATGCGGATCGTCGAGTGCCGGCGCAGACGCTGCTGCGGCAGGAGCGGGAGCTGCAGCATGAGCATCATGGCTGGCAGCCGCTGGCGCGACATGCGCAGGAGTGGCTGCCGGTGACGGCGCATGCGCGGCAGCTGCCTGAGATTCCTGAGCAGTGGCTGCCTGTGCCGCGTGGGCATCGGCGTGCGCTGTTGGTGCGTCATGGCTGTCTGCTACGTGAGCATCAGGCGTCGCCCCAGCGACCGATTTACGCAGCTTCAGTCGTTTGCTGGGCTCAGGCGCAGCATGCGGATCAGCAGCCGCATGCCCTTTATCACCGTGTGCGGGCGCATGCGGATCTGCACCATGACCCGCAGCCGGAGCAGCGCCATGCGCATCTGCCGCAGGTGCATGCGCATCATGAGCTGCTGCTTTCCTGGCCTTTTTTGCACGCTTCTTTTTAGGTGCAGGCTTGGCCGGCTCTTCAGCATGCGCATCGGCCACCTTGACCTCAGTCACCGGCTTGGCATCACCGGCGGGCTTGTCGGCGGGCTTGGGTGCTGCAGGCTTCGCATGCGCATCATGGGTATCCTGGGCCGGTGCAGCATGGGCTGCGCCGTGATCATCATGCTTAGCATCGGCCGCCATCAACGACGGGCAAGCGATTGCCAGAAGCAAGGCGGGAATCATCAATTGTGCGTTCATCTTGTTGACCTCTCTGTCAGGCCCTTGCCGACCGGGTACGGGTGCTGGCGGCAAAAATTATCAATTTCGAAATTTGCAATCTCATTCATCAGCTCGTGCGAAGCTACCAAATGCATGTCGCGTGACGCCGAAAAAGGGTCTCGTCCGTATTAATCGGGATGAGGCCATTTTTCTGTAGCTTAGAATTGAGAGAATACCGCCAGTGCAGTTAAAGATCGGCGATGCTGGGTTCGATTATGTGGACAGGATTGGATGTTTTTGCGTAAATCCCGCAAAAATATTTCAGTTTTAATATTAAAACTCATGCAAGTCCCTTTGCCGCGCATTATGCTTATGCTGTTGCAAATACTTGTCGGGCCGAGTTGCTGCCTGTTTTTCATGGCCCAGCCGTCTTGTATTCAAAAGGAGAACTAACGTGTCCGATAAAACGATTGAAACTCTGCCGACCGAGTTGCATGATGCAGGCTGCCCTTGCTGCTCACCTGCAGCACTCGCTAACCCGACCGGCACATCACGCCGCCAGTTCCTCGCGACCAGTGCGGCAGTGCTGGCCGGTGGAATTATGGGCTTCGTGCCTGGCCGATCGATGGCTGGCGGTGGCAACTATGAAGCCATGCTGGTCAATTGCATTGATCCGCGCTTCACCACGCTGAGCTGGCAATACATGGGCCTGCTGTCGGGCGTCGAGCGCGACAAGCTGGGCGATAACTACAGCCACTTCGTGATGGCTGGTGGCCCTATCGGTGCTGTACATCCGAAGTTCGCTGCCTGGCACAAGACTTTCTGGGACAACCTGGACATCACGGTCGGTCTGCATCACATCAAGCGCGTGGTCGCCCTGTCCCACCGTGACTGCGGCGCGGCCAAGCTGGCTTTTGGTGCTGGCGCAGTCGGTGAAAAGGAAATGGAAACCGGCTCTCACTCAGAAGCGCTGATGATGTTCCGCAAGGAAGTCAATGCGCGTCATCCCAAGCTGAGCGTCATCACCGGCATCATGGATACGGCCGGCCGGGTTGATCTGATCGGTTAATTCCTGAACTGCCAGCCTGTTTTGACTTAGGTCAATGCAGTATTAATGCTGGAGGGAAATACTGGCTCCTGAAGCGCTGACCTAACTGTCAGCGGTATTTAAGGAGCCAGTATGTCTTTAGATCATGCAGTAATCTGGATCGATCACAAGGAAGCGCACGTCATCCACTTTGACGCTGATGACAGCGACGGCGAAGTCATCCGAACACGCTCCACTCACCCCCATTTGCATCACAAGTCAGGCTCTGCAGGCTCAGGCCACGCTGACACGGACAAGCATCATCTGCACGCCGTGACAGAGGCCGTCGCAGATGCAAGAGAAATTCTGGTGGTTGGACCCGGCTCGGCCAAACTTGAGCTGATTCGTCATACGGAAAAACATGCCCCCAAGGTGTCCGAGAAAATTCTCGGTGTGGAAACGGTTGATCATCCGACTGACCGCCAGCTGCTCGCCTACGCACGTAGGTATTTCCTGCGTGTCGACAAGATGAATGGCAATGCGGTGATCCACGTCTGAGCACGCTTTTCAAGCCTCGTTATTTTTTATCTTCTCCTCAGGGTGTGCATCGCTATGCGGGATGCGCACCCCTCTCGGAATTCATCATGAGCGGAATCCCTAATTACAAAGACCTGACCAAGGCAGTCGCCACTCGAATGAATGGCATGCGCGAGACACAACCCGACCTGATGACGGCGTTCAGCCAGCTGGCGGCTGCCGGTACCAAGGCGGGCGCACTGGACAAGAAAACGCGCGAATTCGTCGCGCTGGGTATTGCGGTGTCAACGCGATGCGATGATTGCATCGGCTTTCATGTGCAAGCACTGGTGAAGCTGGGTGCAACGAAAGCTGAACTGGAAGAAGTGCTGGCGACTGCTGTCTATATGGGCGGCGGACCGTCCATGATGTACGCAACGCACGCGCTGAAAGCCTTCGATGAATACACAGCGGCATGATCGAATGACGAAGAAACTCTTGCTATCAATGCTCGCCGCCTGATGGATGATGGCGACAAATGCCTGCGCAGAGCAAATACGCTTTATCTGTAGCGGCACCCATGTCGAGTACGATGGCTGGGGCAAACGAGTCGAGCAAATGAGTAGCCTGAAAGAAGACCCGGTCGATCTGATGGTGGATACGACCGCTAGAAAGATTTACTTCAGTACGCTGTACGGCGGATCAGTCAGTGCGACGCTCAACACCAGCGCTGAATGGTATGAAGGTGAAGTGGAGATGGATAAGACTGTCATGGGCCGCAAGATCGCTCTGGTCAGCGTGAAGATCGGGCGCATTGCATGGGGTGCGATGACGGTCTATACGCTGGATGGCAGAGACGGCGAAAACCATCTCGCCTATGCCGGAGTGTGTACGCCCAAGACTGTGTCCTGAGCTATTGTGCTGAAAACCGCCACGCGTGCATCGCACGCGTGAGGCTCCGTTCAGGCGTTCTTTCTGGCGGCAATATACCTCACGCCGCTGGGTCCGTACGTCTCAGTGTGAGGAATATTGGCGTCCAGCTGAAAGATTTCTCCAGCACGGCAGAACTGCGTCTTCCCCTCTGAAACAATGGTGATCTCCCCTTCGAGGATCAGCGCATGCGCCTCGAACGGATGCGTATGCAGATCCATCGATCCGGCGGCGCGCTCAACGGTCGCTATTTCGAAGCCCTGCTCCCGCATCTGCTGTTCGAATTCTTCTGGTGTCATGGAAATCTCCTTCTGAGTATCAGTGCTGGGGATGCGATTTGCTCGACAATAGCTTCACCAGCGTTAGCAACGCATGATTGGCAGGCGTCGGTACCCCATGCTTTTGTCCCAGCCGGCAGACATAGCCGTTCAGGTAATCAATCTCGGTGGGCTTGCCGCGCGCCAGATCCTGTGCGGTCGATGAATATTGCGTGGCCATCGTGGAAGCCAGCTTGCGTACAGTGTCATACATGTCGCCGGGCACATGAATGCCCTCTTTGCCGGCCACGGCCAGACATTCTGTGACCACGGTCTTCATCAGCTCAGGTACGCCATCGACCTCGACCATCTTGCCGTAAGGCTCCTGCGAAATTGCCGACACGGCGTTGTAGGCGCAGTTGATGATCAGCTTGCCCCACAGCGGCCCCATCACATTGGCCGATACCTCAACCGGCACGCCGGACTGTCCGAACCATGCCGCGATATCGGCGCTCTCGGGAGAATCCCCAATCACCAGCTCGCCGCGACCATGGTGCTTCACATGTCCAGGCCCCGCCATTTCAGTGGCCACATACACGACCGCAGGGATGACGCGATGAGGCAGCACACCGCGAACGATCTCGGGATTTTCTGCACCGTTCTGCAGGCAGAGAATGACCGCGTCGGACTCAAGATAAGGCGCCATTTGACGAGCAGCCTCGGCGCTGTCAGCCGACTTCACGCAAAACAGAATGACCTTTGCGCCCGCGACGCCCGAGGCATCGGTACTGGCTTGCATGGGTACCCGACCCGAAAAGGTTTTCGCATCCAGCCACAGGCCCTGGCGATTGACTTCATCGACGTGAGATTGTCGGCCAATCAGGGTTACGGGAAAGCCGGCGCGCGCCAGCATACCACCGAAAAAACAACCGACCGAGCCGGCACCCATCACCGCAAATTGCGGCTTGGCTGATGCATTCATGATCTCTCCTGTTTTTGTAAAAGCGCCTTCTGTGGGACGCATGCAAAACCAGACTATACCCGAACTTCGCGCAGGGCCGACCGGAAAAAATCCGGTAAAAGCAGTATCAACGGCGGCACTAAAGAAGGAATGTCAGCCAGATGCATCAATTTCTGCAAATACTTTTTGCGCGAGTGCGAATGCTGAGTTCGCTGCAGGCACACCACAGTAAATCGCTGTCTGCAGTAACGCTTCCTTGATTTCGTCGCGCGTCACACCATTGTTTGATGCTGCACGCAAATGCAGCTTCAGCTCTTCTTCGCGATTGAGCGCGACCATCATGCAGATCGTCATCAGGCTGCGCGTATGACGTGGCAGTCCCGGCCGGGTCCAGATCTCTCCCCAGGCATAGCGCGTTATCAGATCCTGAAAATCACTGGTGAAAGGAGTGCGATTCGTCTGCGCACGATCTACATGCGCATCGCCGAGCACGGCACGACGAACCTGCATGCCGGCCTCGTAGCGTTCTTGTTCATTCATCAGGGATCCTTATGCGGCGAGCAGGAAATTCAGCAGCTGCTGGGTAAAGGCTTGTGCAACCTCCCAGTTGGACAGATGCGCTGCATTCAATTCGACATACTTTGCGCCCTTGATGGCGCGCGTGATCAGCTCGCCATGCTCAGGCGGCGTGGCCTTGTCATGCTTGCCACCAATGACAAGTGTCGGCGCAATGATACGAGAGAGCTCTGAGCGCTGGTCCATGTCGCGCACAGCTGCGCAATTGGCGACATAACCCTCAGCCGAGGTCGCGCGCAACATCTGGCGTACTCGCTCTACCTGCGCGGGCGCATGGATCAGGAAGTCAGCGGTAAACCAGCGCTCCAGCACCGCATCAATGATGCCCTCCATGCCCTCCTGTTTCACTTTGGCGATACGACTATTCCAGACCTCGGGCACGCCGATGGCAGCGCTGGTATTGCACAGTACGAGCCTGTTGATACGGTCGGGCGCATGAACCCCCAGCCAGATACCGGTCATGCCACCCATCGACAGACCGCAAAAATGCGCGGCCGGTATGTTGAGACCGTCAAGCAAGGACACAACGTCGCGCCCAAGCTGAGCGATGCTGTAAGGCCCGGGCGTGACATCAGACTGACCATGACCCCGCGTGTCATAGCGCAGCACCCGGAAATTCTCGGTCAGTGCTGGCAGCTGCGGCTGCCACATCGCCATCGTCGTACCGAGGGAATTCGACAACACCAGTACCGGCGCATTGTCAGGCCCGTCGATCTCGTAATGCAGTTTGCCGGTGCCAGTGTCAAGGAAAGGCATGAAGACTCCTGTGAATTCGGTGTAGACAATAGATGCGTTGCATCAGGCTTTGCGCTGGCGATGGTCGTCCAGAACACGATCGGTGAAGGCCAATGCCTCACCCAGATAATGCGCAGGATCGAAAAGCTGCGCCAGGATTTCCGCGTCCAAGTGTTGCATTACGCGCTTCTCTCCCAGCAAGACATCGTGCAACGTGGCAGAGGTCCTCAGCGCCTGTGCACAGGCAGCTTCAACGAGTTCGTGCGCCGCTGCACGGCCAATATACCGCCCCAGCGTGAGCGATACGGACTCTGCCATCACCAGTCCTTGCGTGAGATCGATGTTCGCTCGCATGCGCGCATCGTCGACCTGCAATCCCTTGATGACGATGCGCAACTGCGTCAGCGCGGCACCCGCGAGTTCGGCAATCTGGGGCAAGGTATCCCACTCAGCTTGCCAGCCTCCGAGAGCGCGCTCATGCTCTTGCACCATTGAGGAAAGCATGGTCGATACCAATCCAGGCACGCGTACGGCAGCGGCTAGAACGGCTGAGCAGCCCACCGGGTTGTGCTTGTGCGGCATGGTAGATGAACCGCCACGACCGTGCGCGACAGGTTCTGACAGTTCGCCAATCTCGGTTTGCATCTGCAAAGAAACATCACGCGCGATCTTGCCAAGCGTTCCGGTCAAGAGCCCCAGCGTTGTCGCAACATCGACGATACGGTCCCGATGGCTATGCCATGGCATTGATGGTAATTCGAGTTCCAGCTGATGCGCTAACCCATGAGCCACTGCTAATCCCTGATCGCCAAGGCTGGCGAGCGAGCCAGACGCACCGCCAAACTGCACAACACCGATGCGCTTGCCGAGTAAAGCGATTCTATCTTGATGACGAAGCACCGCGTCGAGCCAACCTGCCGCTTTCAAACCAAACGTGATCGGCAGTGCATGCTGCATCCACGTGCGCCCCATCAACGGCGTCGAACGATAGCGATGCGCCAGACCGGCAAACGCATCGCCCAGCTCGGCGAGCTCTACCATGATCAGTTGCATGGCCTCGCGCAGCTGAAGCACCATGCCGGTATCGATCACATCCTGACTGGTTGCGCCCCAGTGCACATACCTTGCGGCGTCAGTATCGCGTGCCGCGACCTTTGCGGTAAGTTGCTTCACCAGCGGTATCGCCAGATTGCCAGCAGACTCAGCATCTCGCGCCAGCGCATCAAGATCGATGTTCGTAGCGACGCACGTATCGACGATGAAAGCTACTGCCGACTGCGGAATGACGCCCTCCGCCGCCAGCGCTTTCGCCAATGCAGCTTCCACATCCAGCATACGCTGAACGGTGTTCATCGGTGAAAAAATTTGTGACATGCCCTCGCTGGAGGACAGGAATTGAGTCAGGCGGCTGAAGTTCATGGACGAAAGCTCATTCAGTTTGGATCAGAATTCAAAGAAAACGGTTTCATTCTGATCGCCGCCAAGCAAAATGTTCCACTCCCAGATACCGGGGTCAGTTTCTGCGGGTTTCGCAATCAGCGTGTTGCGGCGATTCGCCGGCACCAAGACCATTACAGGATCTGTCGCATGATTGTCGCCGAAGAAATACATCCTCGTAACGGCCTGCCTGAGCAAACCACGAGCGAAGATATTCACCATGACATGCGGCGCCTGCAGCTGTCCGTTTGATGAAGGAACACTGCCCGGCTTGACTGTCGAAAAACGAAATTCACCGTTTGCACCAGTGGGCGTGCGTCCGAAACCCGTGAATCCCTGATCGAGGGGCAATGGCCGCACATCATCCGGGTGAGCATAACGTCCATGCGAATTTGCCTGCCAGATCTCGATCATGCCATCTGGAATCGGAGCGCGATCAGCATCCAGCAATCGTCCCTGAATCACGATACGCTCACCAGTAACATCAGGTCCTGCGAGTTCTGTTGTGTTCAGCCAGTCGAGGCCAATATGCAGATAAGGGCCGACCGTCTGAGAAGGAGTAAGACCGGACTGAAGGTTTTTCTCGATGCTCATCTTATTTCTCCATCGGGGTCGCATTACGTCCGCGAAGCACAATGTCAAAGCGAAAGCCAAGCGCAAACTCCGGCTCGGTGAGATGGAGATCGAAATGCGAAATCATTCGCTGACGTGCTTTTTCATTCGGTACGCTGTTGTAGATGGGATCAAAGACCAGCAAAGGATCGCCGGGGAAATACATCTGCGTGACCAGTCGTGTCGCGAATGCGTGCCCGAACAGTGAAAAATGAATATGCGCCGGTCGCCACGCATTAGGATGGTTACGCCACGGGTAAGCGCCGGGACGTATCGTCAGGAAGCGATAATTTCCCTGCTCGTCCGTCATCGTGCGGCCCGTACCGGTGAAATTCGGATCAAGCGGCGCATCATGATTGTCGTTCTTGTGCTGATACCTGCCCGCAGCGTTTGCCTGCCAGAGCTCGACCAGAGTATTACGCACCGCCTTGCCATCCTCATCCATCACCCGGCCAGCAACGATGATGCGCTCACCCAGCGGCTCTCCTGCGTGCTGGCGCGTCAGGTCAGCATCAATGGGTTTCACGCGCTCATGGCCGAACACAGGTCCGGTCGTTTCCGACAGCGACTGCGGCAGCAAAACCAGCGGCTGAGATGGGGAGCGCTTGACGGTGGATGCGTAGGCCGGCGACAAATAGTCGGGCTGTTCCCCCGGCGCTGACCGGCGATAGGGATGAAGTGCTGACATCGGGTATTCCTTGTCTCGGATCGTCTGATCCTGGTGGTGGTTTTATCGCTGATTATTATCGTTATTTTTTATCGTTATTTCTTTTCGCTGCTTAATTGCGTACTTTACAGCCATCCTCGCAGGGCCTGAGCGCCACCAGACTTACACTCGGAAAAGCACCCCCAGCACGCATTACACGCGCTCGATGATGACAGCAATGCCCTGCCCGACCCCGATACACATTGTGCACAGTGCATAGCGGCCGCCACTGCGCTGCAACTGATACAGGGCGGTGGTGACGAGCCGGGCGCCGCTCATCCCCAGTGGATGACCCAGCGCAATCGCTCCACCATTCGGGTTCACGCGGGGATCATTATCGGAAATGCCCAGCTGGCGCAGCACGGCCAGACCCTGTGCAGCGAAGGCCTCGTTCAATTCGATCACATCCATCTGCGCGAGAGTCAATCCGGTCTGCTGCAGCAGCTTCTGCACGGCGGGCACTGGACCTATACCCATCACGCGTGGCGGGACACCGGCGGTTGCCATGCCAACGAAGCGCGCTCTGGGCGTCAGTCCGAAACGCTTTGCATGCTCATCGTCCGCGAGCAGCAGTGCGCAGGCGCCATCATTTACTCCGGAAGCATTACCTGCCGTGACCGATCCGTCCGGTTTCACCACGCCTTTCAGTTTCGCCAGTGCCTCAACACTGGTGGTACGCGGATGTCCATCATGTAATACCGTCACCGGATCCCCTTTTTTTTGCGGGATGATCACCGGGATGATTTCTTCTGCCAGCAGGCCACTGGCCTGTGCCGCAGCAGCCTTGTTCTGGCTGGCGACCGCGAATGCATCCTGATCGGCGCGGCTGATCTTGTAATCGACGGCGACATTCTCTGCTGTTTCCGGCATCGAATCCACACCATACAAGGCCTTCATCTGCGGATTGATAAATCGCCAGCCTATCGTCGTGTCATAGATCTGTGCATTGCGCGAAAAAGCACTATCCGCCTTTCCCATCACAAAAGGGGCGCGCGTCATTGATTCGACACCACCGGCAATTAGCAGCCCAGCCTCGCCAGATTTGATCGCGCGCGCGGCAGAACCCACTGCATCCATGCCAGACCCACACAGTCGATTGATCGTCGCACCCGGCACATCAATCGGCAGCCCTGCCAGCAGCAAAGACATACGAGCGACATTTCTGTTGTCTTCACCTGCCTGATTGGCACAACCAAACAGAACTTCGCTCACTGCAGACCAGTCGACTGTAGGGTTGCGCTCCTGCAGTGCGCGCAGGGGGACAGCGCCAAGATCATCTGCGCGCAGATCTTTGAGCGCACCACCAAAGCGTCCGATGGGCGTGCGAATGGCATCGCAGATGAAGGCTTGTTTCATTGATTGTTCCAGATAGTTCAAAAAGTTTTCAGAACAGCGGACAAGAGCTGATGAAAGGTTCAGATTTTATTTTAGCCACCGATCAGTGACAGACCTGCGATACGCTCCAGCTCGGACAGACTGACACCGTCAGCCAACTCACGCACAACCAGCGCCTCTGCAGTGATGTCGATGACTGCGAGATCGGTGTAAATCCGGCTCACGCAACCCACACCCGTCAGCGGATAGGTGCAGCGCTCGACCAGTTTGCTTTCGCCGCTCTTGGTTTGCAATTCCATCATCACGAACACGCGCTTGGCACCGATGGCCAGATCCATTGCGCCACCTACAGCAGGTATCGCATCCGGTGCACCGGTATGCCAGTTCGCAAGATCGCCCTGCCTCGACACCTGAAAAGCACCCAGCACGCAGATATCCAAGTGCCCGCCGCGCATCATTGAGAAGGAGTCTGCGTGGTGAAAATAAGCGCCCCCGGTCAACAGCGTGACAGGCTGCTTGCCCGCGTTGATCAGGTCTTCGTCTTCCGCACCGGGCGCAGGTGCGGGCCCCATGCCAAGAATGCCGTTTTCACTATGCAACAGCACTTCCTTTGACGAATCAAGATGATTGGCCACCAGCGTTGGAAGTCCTATACCCAAGTTTACATAGGCACCCGTGGGAATATCGCGGGCGACACGCTGCGCAATCTCATCTTTGCTGAAACGCCTCATGAATGACTCCCTGCGACCTGCACGACACGCTGAACA
>JACCDX010028811.1_pt1 | contig 18917 bp, 15 predicted proteins | sample 7449681 | NCBI WGS metagenome assembly JACCDX01 (sample SAMN15323450, study PRJNA562643) | freshwater metagenome | isolation source: river surface water | place: USA:Blue River Watershed | collected 2017-08-18
AACATTTCATTTTCATTTTCAAGTATATTCATTATAACTTTATCTTTTATCTTTTTTTTCACCCATAAAATTATTAACAAATTAAAAGTCAAATTTATACATTCAATAAAAATCATTGATATATCAAAATCCCAATAATAATTAGGAATTAATAAAATTATACCAATTAATAAACATACAATAACATTTTTAAAACAAATTAAAATTTTTAACTTAAAATTAATATTATCCATTTTATAATATTTATAAAAAACAATTTGTAAAAAAAAACCTAACCCTAATTTAAATAATCTAATTTAAATAATCTATTATAAAACTCACAATATTTATAAACTTTACTTTTATATCCTTTTTGTATAAAAGCTTCAATAATTTCAGTATCATTAAAGAAACAAGCCAACTCAATACTATCATTTGAAATTTTACAACCAGCTTTAATAAGTGTTATAACCATATCAAAATTACCATTTCTCAAAACTTCATAAATAATATCATGTTCACCTATTGAACATCCATGTTTTAATAAAAGTCTTGCAACTTTATAATCATCTTTATAACCAAGATTACAAGAATCATATAAATAACACTTTTCACTATTAACAATATCTATTAATAAATTATCAATGAAAAATTTTACAGAATCATAAATATTATTTGCGCAAATAATTTCAAAAATATCAGACAAATTATTTTTTTTATAATATTTTTTACATTCTTTCATAATTTCAAGATTTCCTTTAAAACAAGCCTCTTCAAATAGAATTTCATAATTTATATACCAACCATTTTTTTGCATCATCTTAATAATTTTATAACTTTTACATCTCATAATAGATTCAAATTTTTTTGCACAATTTGTACTTTTACTTATTACTTCCATAATTTCATAATCATCGCAATATTTAGCAACGACATAAGCATTAACTCTAATACCTTGTTTAATAAGTTTTATTAAAAGCTGTTTATCATCAGTAAATTCTAAAAAGTGTTCATTTGGTATTTTAGTAATATTAAAATTTGAAGGTGAAATAACTAAACATTTACTTTCAAAAGTTTGACCTTTACTAATAAAATATTTACATAAACTTTTTCTTGTAATAGTTTTTATATCATTAATATTTAAAGTGTTTTCATAAATTTTTATAAAATCTGCAAAGGATTCAACACAGTCAAAACTAACCATGATATGGTATATGATATTTAAAAAATCATTTTTTTAACTCACTTTTTTTTTATCTTACTTTTTCCTTTTTTTACATATACCACCTTACTCTTATCTTTTCTCTTTTACAATGACAATATTAATTTTATTACCTACTCAGTTAGTAGAAGTTTCTTATTTTCCTTTTAATCCTACTCAAATAATTATATACAATCACCCTAAAATATTTTTAAACTGTCATGCTTCAAAAGCAAACTTATTATTAAATGCAACTGCTTATTATAAAACATACATAATATCAACCCTAAAAATACCGGTAAAAATAGTATCTTCACTATCATCTTCACTTAATTTTTCAACTTTTGACCCTGTTGACCATGAAATTTACCATTTATATAAATCTTACAATCCTACTTTTTATCCAACTCCTCTTTTTTTAGAATCAATACAAGACTTACAAGATTTCAAAAAATTATATCCAAATGGTAAACATAAAACATTTTATGAATGGAATTTAAAAAGGCTTAACATTTCCTTACCAAAAAATAAATCAAAAACTTCATATGACGAATTTAATAAACAAAGATTCCCAAAAGATTACACAGAAACACCTTTACCAAAAATTACATACCCTTTAAAAAAATTATCTAGTAATGAATTTTATGGTGAAATTTTCCCTTATCCATATACTCATAAATTAGCTAAAGATTGGTTTACACATTTTATAAAATACAACTTACATAATTTTGGAACCTACGAAGATGCATTTAACGATAAAATTATTTTTGGAAATCATAGTGTTTTAAGTGCTTTATTAAATATTGGACTTATTACACCAAAATACATTTTAAAAAAAATAATATCAGTCGCTGACCAATACCACATAAATGATATAGAAGGATTTATAAGACAACTTATAGGATGGCGAAGTTTTTGCAGATACATTTATTTCACACAACCAAATTTAACAACGTATTCAAAAACCGTTTTACCTACAACCCTTTTAAAATCTTGGAAAAATTTACAACATCCCGTTTTAACACCTGTAATAAACAAACAATATAAGTACGGATATTGTCACCATATAGAAAGATTAATGATTTTATCTAATTATGCACAGTTAAATAATTTTTCTACTAAAGAAATTTTAGGATGGTTTTATTATTTTGTTGATGCATATGAATGGGTTATGTTACCTAATGTTATATGTATGGCACTTTATTTATATCCAACTATGACAACTAGACCTTATATATGTAGCAGCAATTATATTATAAAAATGTCGGGATATAAAAAAGGTGAATGGTCTGAAGAATGGGATAAACTTTATAAAAAGTATCTAACAAAAAATAAAAAAAAATTACAATCTAGTTATATGTATGCAGCTCAATACAAATAGCACATACTTTTTTTAACCTTCACACAACCCTTTTCTCTCTTTAACTATATCCATCTGTAGTAACTTCTTTTTTAACATTCATATTAATACTATTTTTTTTAACTTTATTTCTTCCTTTCACTCTACCAAACATATCATCAAAAACAAAAGTATTACCCATGTAATTTCCTTTAACTAAAATCTTATTATCATTTTCAGTTTCATTTAAACCTTTCTGGGTTAAATGCCCTATAAATTTATCTTTTTCTGGTAATTCAGTTATTAATTTTTTTAAAAAAACACTATCTGGTTCTTCTGCTAATAATTCTTCATCGTTTTCATATTCTTTTTTTTGATAAGGGTTATATCTAATATCCATATTTTTATATAATCTTGTTGGTGGGTCTGTTCTATCGCCTGCTTCAGAAATAAACGGGTCTTTTTTTCTACAAAATATTAATACGAAACTTAAAACAACTATAACAATAATTAAAGCAAAAATAAAGTTATCCATTATATTAAAAAAAATATTAAATTTCACTTTTTTAAATTTCACTTATCATTATTTTAAAATCTTCAAATGTCCAATTATGTTCATGTATTTTAAACATAACACTTAACCCAAACCATTCAGGTATTTTTTTTCATTTATTCTTTTTTTAATTTCAATATAACTTTCATCATAACTTTCGTATTTTTTTATCTTAATTTGTAAAACCTTATTTCTATCAGTATATAAATTGTATTTATCATCACATTCAATAAATCCTTTTTTGTAACAACCAAAAATAACTTCCTTACCATAACAAGTATACGAAATTTCAAACGTCTTATTTTTATTTATTTCAATACATTTATCACAACCTTCGCAATATAAACAATTTTCAAAAGGTATCAAATTTATTTTTATGCTTCCCAGATTTATACCAGGTAAATCATAAACTCCTATAAAAAGTTTTATCCTGTTAATAAACAACAATTTTTTATTTTCTTCAATCAACGGTATAAATTTTACTAACATATTTTTAATCTTTTCATTCATATCCCTTATTTCATTTTCATTCATACTTTTACACACACACTTTAATATATTTATTTTCATTTTTTATAAAAAGAAAAAAAAGAGAGTTGGAAAATAAACATAAAGAAAGAGTGAGAGAGAGACTAGGGGAAAAATAAAAAAAATGATATGTCCCTTTTTTTATTTTAAATATTGAATTTTATTTTAATATCATAGCAGAAATATAAATGAAAGTCAAAAAAATCCTTAATATTTCATACGATATAACTGAAGGATCTGAATTTTATATGGCAGATACAGACACTTTCCTATTAGAAAAACTTAATGATAAATTTAAAAATAAATGTTACACTAATTTATACATACTATCAGTCGACAAAATTATAACTCGATCTAACTTAAGATGTATAGATAATAAAAATGATGGTACTATAAAAGTAGATATAAAATGTGAAGTAACAGGTGAATATTACATTACAGGTGAAATTTTGTTTGGTTGTACAATAAAAAGTATTTCTATCAACGGCATAATTGCAGAACATCCAAACGCAGTAATTTCATTAAAAAAAGATTTTGGTATTAATGCAAAAAACCAAATTAATGCAGCATATCAATTTATTGGAGTCAAAAAAGTAGATGTTAATATACCAATAATTGTAACACAATGTAAATACAGCCTATATAAATCCAAAGTTACAATTTCAGGAATTCCTTTTATTAAACCTTTTGAAACTGGTGTAATTTTTACATCAAACTTTAAATTTATTTCTGAAGATGAAACACAACTATTAAATTCATTATTTGAAAAAATAAAATCACTTGAAACTAAACATAACGAGATAATTGAACAAATTAAAACAAATCAAAAGCTTAATAAAATTTATAAAACTTCAGTATTTTTAATAAAATATAAAATTGATAATCACATTATCGAACCCAAATATAAAAAAATTTATACTAAAATAAATATAGATGAACTTGAAGACTATTACAAAAAATCAAATGGTTCAAATATTGCAGACATGTCAGTTTTATCATTAATAAATTTAATTGATACATCACCATTTATTTATTTTGATGCAAATGACAATTTTTATACATTTCCTTCAAATGACCAAGAAATACAAAAAAATTTATTTATAACAAATATCTCACAATCAACAATAAAAATAGCTGATCATTATTTAAATACCATAATTTCTAATATGGAAAACATTTTAAATCTTTATAATTATTACTCAAATTTTCCAGAATCTGAAAATATAATGGATAGTATGTATTTTAAACATATTTATAACGCATCAAAAAAATCATTAAATGAAGAATAAAAAGGATATATATAAAAAAAAGGATATATATAAAAATAATATGTCGTTACAAGATCAGCAAATTTTTATTTATAATAATCTAAACCAGTTATCTCTACAAGAAAGAAAAAATGTTTTACAAATAATTATTAGTTCAGGAACTGAAGAAAATAAAATAATAACTAAAAATAATGGTGTCCTTGTAAAGGGAAATGATTTATCTGAAAATTGTATAAAACAAATTTATACATATATAGAAAATTGTATTATAAATAAAACAAATGAAATTAATAACTTGATTAAAAAAAATTAAATAACTTTTAAAAAAAGAATTATATTAAAGAAAATATAAATATGGAATTTTTTGAAGATTTAATTGAAAGTGAAGATAATAAAAGTGAGGTAAGTGAAGATAATAAAAGTGAGGTAAGTGAAGATAATAAGGGTGGTGATAATAATGAAAGTGAGGTAAGTGAAGATAACGAAATTGATAGTGAAATTGCAGATGATTTAAGTGATTTATCAAACGAAAATTCTGATATTGAAAATGATGATATTGTAACTTTTGATGGATCAGCACCTTTAAATAATATTATAGGATCTTCTTGGTTTGGTAGAGGATTAATAAACGTTTTAAAAAATCAAGAAGAACTACCCCAAGAAGAATTTCAAGTATCTTATGAACCGTATATTGAAAAAACTGGAAATACACCAGAGACATCAATTTTAAATTTACCTATTTTAGCTGAAATAAATTTTGAATAATTTTTTATACCTTTATTTTTTTTATATAAATTTGTAATAGAATACTCAATATATTTTTTATTCAAAAATGGGATTAAACGCAAGAAAGAATAAATTAAATAAAAAAAAAGTAGTACCTGAGACCCTTGAAAATCCTGAAACTAAACCTTCAGCTGAAGATTATATGAAATGGAAAGAAATACAGAAAAAAACTGAAGAACAATTAATTAAAGATATGAATGACATTTATAAAATAGTAAAAAATTTATCGAAAGAATCAGAATTTCAAAATTACAGTTATTCCCAAAAGTTCGATAAAATTGCTGACTATGGTTATAAACAAATTATGAATGATCACCCAGTAGTTACAAGATATATTTTAAATGATAATTCTTTTAGTAACAATGCATTTAAACGTTATCTAAATAAAATAAAAAATCTGTATATTAATGCACCAGCTGAAAAAGATAAACCAAAAGGTTATAATGAGGATATTTATTGTCAACAAAACGCTTTTTATATTAGGTACTTATATGAAGAAATGCATAAACATGCTTCACATCAAGAGTTAAATTTTATTTTTAATGATTCGTATAAAAAATTAAAATCTGATTTTGATGAATTTAGAAATAAACATGAAGAAATTGAAAAATCAACAACAGAAGACCTTAAAAAATTAAGTACTAGTAATGTTTTAGATTTATGTGATAGACTTAAAACAAAAAAACAAGCATTATCAGATAATGATACAATTGAATTAAAAAAAAGGTTATTAAATGCGCTGTATAAAACAAACTTTAAAAAAATGAAAATTCAACTCTTAGAAAAAGTACCACTTGTAACAACAGGACCAGAAGAAATATACGGATTAAATACTAATCTTGATGAAAAACATAAAATACAAATGATTGAAACTGTTGACGCTGATAAATATGAACAAGTACCAGCACAATATAAAACACCACATTATAACATTAATAAGATTAGTGATGAATATAGTTAAAAAATATTTTGGTATGAAAACTTTTAAGAATTATATTTTTTTTGGAGAACTTTGATTTTTTATTTTTTTGGAGAACTTTGATTTTTTTATAGACTTGTAAAACCTCAAAAATTTTAACTTTTGTAAAACCTCAACTTTTTTATAAACTTATAAAACATCAAAAATTTTAACTTTTGTAAAACCTCAACTTTTTTATATCTCTCCAACATTTTAAGCTTTTAATTAAAAAATGAAAAACATATATAATATAACCCTACCGTCTTTTTTAATGGATAACCTTGTTACCTTAGCTCAATCTTTAAATCAACCTCCAGAATTTGAAATAAAAATACAAAACCCTGATTATAAAAAAGTAATGTCTTTATCGTCTCAGTATTCAAATTTTACAACGCAAACAATAGATTTTATAAAATCCGATGGTTTAAAAAAAAAGATAAAAACTTTACATTTCATTAACAATATTCAACAACCACAAAATAAAAAATACACTTTAAAAACTAAAATTAAAAAATATGATACACGTATAAATTCACTTGACTGCAGAATAAATATTTCATCTGAAACACCAATACCAGAATTCACCGATAGTTTTGATATTGCTAGAATTAAATACCGTTTAACAATCATATACCAAATTTGGAATATCGACCTAACTATTATAAAGTCAATACCAAATCCTAATAATTTTGAAATTCTTAAAAAAGAAAAAGACCAATTATTTTCCTTTCCATTTGAAACATTAATACCATCTTCACAATATGAATTAGAATTAGAATGTAATAACATTTCAGAACTTTCAACTATCCATATAAAAGACATAATACAACTTATAGAACCTGATACAGATATATACAACTCCACACTTACTCAAATTTGTAACCTGTTATCAATACAAAAAAAATCAACAATAAAACAAATCGGTCCTAAAATTATACCTATCACAAAAAACATTTTTAAAACTATAGATTTTTCTGATTATTTTATAACTGATAAAGTCGATGGTGTTAGAACATTTGCATTAATTAAAAACTCTGTATGTAGCTTAATAAATTTTGAGGTTAAAACATTTCCTGTAAATTCAAAAGGTACATTCTTATTAGAAGGTGAATTATACCAAGACTTATTTTATATTTACGATGTCTTAGTTTATGATTCAGAAATAATAAAAGATAATAATTTTAGTTCTAGACTTACATACTTTGATAAAATACCAGAAATTTCACCAATTTTTAAAACTAAAGAATTTTACAAAATGTCAAGTACTAAATTTAGAGATGAAATTTTTACATTTTCAAAACATTCAAAGCCCTTTTTAACAGATGGATACGTATTAACAGAAGATTCTAAATATTTTACAAGCAATCTATACAAGTACAAATATATTAATACTATCGATTTCTTAGTTAGAAAATGTCCAGAATCTCAACTTAACAAAAAACCTTTTATTTTAAAAAAAAAATATCTTTACTTATTATTCAATGGAATAAATACAACCATTTTAAGAAATTCTTGTATTGAAAAAATACCATTTTATTACCAACTTTTTAAACCTTCAAGAAATGAATACATACCAATACAATTTTCACCAAGCATAAACCAATATGCTTATTTATTCCATTCGGATATACCTGACCTTGATAACCAAATATGTGAATTAGCAAATCAAAGAGAAATAAATTTTATGAAAAAATCAGGACATGAACTAAATGAAATAAATGAAATAAAAGAAGGTTCTGCTGAAAGTGAAAGCAGTGAAAGCGAAAGCAGTGAAAGCGAAAACGATGAAAGCGAAAACGATGAATCTTTTACTGAAGAGTGGGTACTTTATAAAATAAGACATGATAGAAAAATAGATGTTGAAAATAGTAATTATTTTGGGAATGATTTTGAAATAGCTGAAAAAACTTTTACATCATACATATCCCCTTTAATAATTGAGTCTTATTATCCTTCAAATTATTTTAAAGTTGATGAAAACAACCTATATAAAGATTCTCGTGCATTTAATAATTATGTTAAATCTGAAATAATAAAACAATATACACAAGATTCACAAACTGTAGATCTTGCAAGTGGTAAAGGACAAGACATTTTAAAATATTGTTATTCTAATTCTAAAAATATTTTATTTGTTGAAAATGATGATGAAGCAATTTTAGAATTAATCAATAGAAAATTTGATACAATTAAAAACTTTAAACTTGATGTAAAACTTTTAAAAGCTGATATTACAAATTCTTCAATATATGAAAACATTAAACCTTACTTAACTAATAAAAAAAATGTTAAATACATAAATTGTAATTTAGCAGTTCATTATTTTACTTCAAATGAAAAAGATACATCAAACTTTTGTAAATTTATAAATTCATTAATTTCATCTACAGGTATTTTTACATGTACCTCATTAGATAGTACTGAAATTGATAAACTTCCTGATAAATGGGATATTACTACTACAAATGACATACTTAAATATAGTATTATAAAAAAGAAATTAAACCAAATTGATATTTTACTACCGTTTTCAGACAATACTTATTACACTGAAACCCCGGTAAATATAAAAAAATTATCAGCGGAATTTTCAAAATACAATATAAAACTTATTTCTGATTTAAGTTTTAGTACATATTTTGATAATTATAAAAAATCATTAAATGAAGATGATAAAAAATTTTGTTCATTATATCATATTTACGTTTTCAAAAAAGAAAGTAAAAAGTAAAAAGAGTGAAAGACGCAAAAAAAGATATTAATTTTTTTATTCTTTTTTTCTCTTTCCTTTCACTTTTAAAAAAATAAATTAATTCTTTTTTATAAACTATTACAAAAAAAATAAATATATTAAAAAATGTCTACAGATATTTCAGATACCGAAACTTCAATTAAAATTAAACCAAAAAAACAACCTGTAGAAAAGAAAAAAAATAAAGTTGGTAGACCTAAAAAAAAGATAGAAGTACAAGAATCCGATAAATTTGGTATTGTAACTGAACCTGAATTTGACCCTTTAAATGAAGTAGAATTTACGTATAATATACCAGGAACAATTAAAAAAATATATAATGTATTCAAATCTATTAAAGGTCAAAACATCCAAATTATTTTTAATTCAGATTCTATAATATTTTATACTAAAAAAAATGATAAAACAAATACCCATATCAAGGTTATTATTAATGCTAATCATGTAGGTAAATATTATTGTAAAACCCCAGAAACAACAATAGGTATTACTTTCTCAAATTTTGAAAGTGTTGTTAAAAGTATTGATTCAAATACTTCAAAAATTTCTTTTGTTGTTGGTCAAAACTCTGGTAAACTTGACATTATTATAAAAGAAACAACTTTAGAAACAACAACAAAACATACCAGACCTATAATTTACAAATTTGAAAAACTAACTTCTGAAATTGATACTTTTTTTAATGAAGAAGACGATTATAAAATTAATATGACATTGCCAGCTAAATCTTTTAAATCAATAACTTCATCAATAAACATCGAAGATTCAAAAACTATAAAAATACGACAATATGGAAACACTGAAAATTTAACATTTGAATATAATATACTAAATTCATCGACAGTAGTAAAAGAATTTAGTAACTCATCAAAAGTAAACCTAGTATCAAAACTTGAAGAAGACGAACTTTTTATAATTATAATGAACACGATATACCTAAATTGTATAAGTTCATTTAAATTAGACTCAGATATAACTTTATTTATGGACGAACAAAAACTTTTTATGACAAAATCAGTACTCGATGATGGTGCTGTAGAAATAAAAACTTTAACTCCTATCCAAACTAATTAAAAATTTCCCCCAATTTTTTTTACTTTTAACTTCACCCCTCCCCTCTCTTTTTCATACTTGTAAAAAAAATTATTTATACCTTTACCCCTTTTCCCTTTTTCTCTCTTTTTCTCCCTTTTTCTCCCTTTTTCTCTCCCTTTTTCTCTCCCTTTTTCTCTCCCTTTTCCCTTTTCTCCCTTTTTCTCTCTTTTTTTTTTACAAAGTAAAATTTAAAATTGTATACTTATAATTTATAATGCTAAACATGTTATCTTTAGTTATAACTTTGTCAATAGTATTAAATAAACAAGTATCAACATCATTTTTTAAATTATCTGTTTTTTTTACATCTGTATAATTTTCATGTAATTCTTTCATAAATTTAGTTGTTTCGTTTTGTATATGCATCAAATAACTACAAATTAATTCATATTCAGGAAACCTACTATTACCAAAATCATTCCCTGTATTTTTGTACAACTTCAATAAAGAATTTTTAAATATATTTGCAATTTCTTTATCATGGGTAATAACATATAAATCATCAGTTTCAAAATTATACTTCTCATTAATGTACCCAATAATTTTAAGGTAAACATCGTTTTTTATAATACTATTATCCATGTCTCTCGAATCATTTAAAATATTTTGTATATTAATACCTGTTTTCAAAAACATATTTTTATTACTTTCTTTGATACATAAAGTGTTATAATTTGTTATACGCATAGGTTTGTTTTCACCTTTAATATAACTTATAAATTCCTTAATCATGCCATACGGTATTAAAAATTCATTTGTTGAATTCCATGGTACTTTAGTTCTGAAAGTTTTATTATCTAAAGTTTCAATTATCAAATACTTATTACTACTATTACTATCAAATAAATCATACTCAAATAAAAATTCAGCGTCTCCACTATTTTTTATAAATTTAAAAGAATCAACCAACTTTTTATTTATTCCTGTAATACTTTCAGTGTTAACTTTCATATCCAGCAAATCATAAACACGAAATTCAACAGGACTATTTGAAATACTTTTTATACTAATTATATTAACTTCCATTTGTTTACTAAACTCATCAAGATCTTTATAAAAAATATTAATATCATCCTTTTTAAAAACTTTCCTCAATAAAGTATTTAAATCTGTACAATTACTATTAGGGATTAAACCAAAGTTACTTAATGCTGGATTAATTATATGTAATTTTTTATCATTTAAAAAATAATTTTCTGTAACACCAGATAAATAAAAATTCTTATCAGCTTCTAAAATATCATTTAATAAATTTTTTTTATCTGGATACTTTTGGTTATAAAGTTCAATTATATTAACATATAAATCAATTGTATTAGGATACTTATGAAAAACTTTATTAATTTCTCTAATACCTGAAATATCTAAATCTTGTATTTTAAAATCTATTTTTTGATTATACAATTTTTTCCATGATCTTGATAAATTTGTTAATGAGTCATTTGCTTCTAAAACATATGTATAAGAAAGAGATGTAGAGTTTATATTATCCATTGTCATAGATGGTAATGTTATGAAATCAATACAATATTTTAATTCATCTAACAAACTTAAAACTTTACTAACAAATTTAAATTTTTCTTCAATAATAAAATTTTTATTCTTATTTGAGTTTTCAGGTTCGCTTTCATAAATATTTTTTATTTTATCATCATAATCTTTAATAAAATTTTTTAAATGTATTGTTTCACCTATATTATTTTCTTTATATACATTTTCAACAAGGTTAATATAATTTTTAAACATTTCCATAATACTTTTTGATTCTTCTAATTTGTCAATTAAATCCATTTTTATATTTTAATATTTAAAGTTTGTGTATAAATATTTAAAAAATAAAATGAATACCTTAAATGGCGGATTTAAAAAACCCTAACGATTCTGTGAAATTTAATTATGAAGCTGATAAATTTGATGATAATGTACAACACAGTCAACCTAGAAATATATATTTTGTTGCTTTTGTAATTGCATTGATTACAATTTTTATTTTGACAATTATAGTAATTTATTTGTATTACAAAAATAGTAAATTACAAAAAGATAAGAAATCCGAACTAGAAATACAAGAAAAAATAAAAATGAAAAATATGGCTGATTATCGTCCTGAAGTTTGTTATGAACCTTTAAATAATGAACATCAAAAAACAGTTCATTTTGGAAATGATGAAATTGTAAAACCTGAAGTACAACCTGAAGAAATTAAAAAAGTTGACCAACCTGAAGAACTAAAAAAAGTTGACCAACCTGAAGAAGAAGTAAAAAAGGCTGATGAACCTGAAGAAAATAAAACACCAGAATTATTAAATGAAATTTTACCTTCATCTACCCAAAATTTAAAAAAGAAAAAAAAAGAAGTTCTACAAAATGAAAGTGATAGAATTTTAAACCAAGCAAGTTAAAAAATACTTTTGTTTTTTTTTAACTTCCCCCTTTTTTTATTTTATTTTTTTTTACTATCCTTTCTCTCTTTCTTTTTCCTCTTTCTTTTTTTTATTTTACTCTTTTTACTTTTTTACCCTTTTAACTTTTTCTTTCTACCCCACACCACAATAATTTTAAAAAGTGAATTTTTGTTTTATATAAAGATTTACAGAAAAATTAAATATATCTTTCAACCGTAAAGAAAAATATGACAACTCCTGCATTAACTCCATCATTAACTCCCGAAATCGATTCTTATGTTTTGGTTGTTGATAAAAAAACTAAAACATCAAAAGGAAAAATTGTGAAAAGTAAAAGAGTATCAAAACTAAACGAACCTTCTAAATATCAAGTTCGAGGTATTGGCCTTAAACCTGCTAGAGTTAATTGGGTACTAAACCATGTAAGCATTAACAAAAATGAATTTATTGCACAAAACGCTTTACATGATGCAAAACCAGGATTTACAAAAATGCCAAAACCTACTAAAAAAAATCCTGAACCTGAAACAACACTAATAGAAAAAAAAGGAGTTCCAATTAAAAAAATTGATAATAAAACACTTCATACTTTATTATCCCGTGTTCATGAGCATATCAAACATCATAACCGAGAACTATACGAAGAGCAATACATTTCAGCAAACTATAAAGATCAAAAACTTTCTACTTATCTTACAAAGCTTAGAGAAGCAAAAGATCAAGCAAAATCTTCAGATCAAACATTTAATCTTAAAAAGTTTAATGAATCGTTTGATAAAAAGTTTTATGATGGTCTTAAGGACTTTAATAAAAAACTTGAAGAAAATAAAGTAGTTGCTGCATTTACTTCTTATAAATTTAAAAACTCGCCAAATTTTGAAACTGATTATACAGCATACAAAGCAGCAAAAGAAAAATCATTACAAGCAGCCAAAGAAGACCTTTATAAATTTAATCTTTCTTATGATCCTAACTTTTTCAATGAAACTCCAACAAATAAAAGTTATGAAGATTTCAAACGAGAATATGAAAATAACGAATGGGCACGTGAATTATCAGTAATTAATAAACTTGCTGTAAGAATTTCAAGAAAAACACGATATCTATTATCTGCATTTCTTGATAAAGTTTTACTTGAAGTTGCTGAATATTCTTTATCACAATGTGTAGCATCAGAAGTTAAAACCGTTCAAATTAAACATCTTCTTAATTATGAAAACGACTTAGAAGTTTACACAAAGTTCCCAATGTTGAAACTTGTAAGTATTCAAACTGATTTTCTTCATGCAAAAAATTACGTTTTACTTTGTGAGAAAATCAATAAAGCAGCAGCAGATAAAAGAAAGGAACTAAAGAAAGAAGGAAATAAAACACAAAAAGTAGCAGCTACACAAATTGAATTTAATAAATACCAAGAAGTAGATACTTTATTTAATACAAGTTTTGGTATTTATGTAATGGATATTTGCAGACATGTAAGAAATCAAACGGGTACTACTTGTAAATTTTCAAAAGAATTTATTAACTTGTGTTCGTTCATTATTTACGAACTTATTGTAAATTTTGGTGAATCACTTGTTGTAAATCATGAACTTAAAACAGTTTCAGAATCCCAAGTTAAACAATCAATTGAATCACTTATGAAATTAATGGGTATTAAAAATTCAGAAATGTACATGACTTACATTGATGAACATGTTAAAACTTATCTTGAATATGAAACAACAAAGAAAAAGGAAAAGAAAGTAAAAGTTAAAGTTCTTCTAGAAGAAGAAAGCGATAACGAAAGTAGTGAAAGTAGCGAAAGTGAAAATGAACAAAGTGAAGACAGCGAAAGCGAAGAGTAAAAATGAAGTGGATATAAAAAAAAAGGTGAAATAAAAAAAAGGTGAATAAATAAAAGGTGAATAAAAAAAGAATATAAAAAATATTTTTTTTTACCCTTTTTAAAACCCCCCTCCTCCACTTTCTCTCTCTTTTTTCATTTTTTATCTTTTAAAGTTTTAAATTACAAATTGGTATACATACCGCATACAATGTCGTGTTATGAATGTAATGGTAATAAAAATATTTATTCTTGTCCCAACGGATGTACTTTTTATTTTCATGCGCAATGTTTAATTTACGATCAGTGCCCAATTTGTCATATTCAACTTCAATTTAAAAATGAACTAATTTATAAACTCTCAAATTATAACCATGACATAACAGAATTATACAAAAAGGAAAAATATAAAATTTGTATTGTTAATTCATATGCTAATCCTAAAATATTAAATACCAATGAATTCCATTTTGATTCTTATACAGATATAAAAACACTAGTCGAAAACTTTCCTGAAATTTGTGAATATAAAAATATTAAAAATTACATTTTCCAAAATTTTACACCTTTGTATTTACCTGAAATCAAAAAATTCAATCTTAATAAAAATCCTTCTTTATTCTTTGAAATTAATAACAACAACTTAGTTTTAAAAATTACTGAAGTTTTAGTTTTTTGTATGTCAGATGAAATTATAGAATCTATAAAAACTAATCATCTACAACTTAAAGATTTTCATTTACAAATTATAGAATTTTATTTATCTGAAAAAATATTTGAAAAAGCATTTAACAAAACTTTTAAATTAATAAAAAATACATCATCAATTGAATTTATTGAACTTTATTTAAATTACTTAAATTTATTAAATGTTTTCAACCTTGTAAATACGCAATATAATTTTTTATATCCTGATACTTTACCTAATGATTTTACTGAAGATGAATTAAAAAATATTTTAGATAAATGCGATTTTTTATATAATGATATTTTTAATTCATTCCATAAAAATGAAAACTTATTTGAAAAATTTGATATTGACTCATATAGTTTTATGATCAAAAATTTTAATGACAGAAATGTTAAGTTTGATGAATTAAACAATATCCGAACATTGGTTTATTTATCTCTAAAACATTCTAAAAAATTTATATCTACAAAAGTAGAAAGTGAACTTTTGACTGAAGAAGATTTAAATACAGATTTTCTAACTGATAATCACGACTACGAAATACTTAATGAAAGTGAAAATGAAAGTGAAAGTGAAAACGAAAGTGAAAGTGAAAACGAAAGTGAAAACGAAAGTGAAAATTCTGAAAACTCTGAAAGTGAAAATGAAAGCGGATGTAAAGAAAGTCAGCCTTCACCAAAACCTTTAGAAAAATTTTATATTAAAAAAAATAACAACTTAATAACAATTGATAGAAGTTCAACAGGACTTGACTACATACTTATTACAAATATTAATAATTTACAAGCCAAGTTATTAAAACCAAATTTAACTTTTGAAAAAATGAAAATTAATATTAAATTTGATAAACCTGAAATATTAAAAACCACAATTACTACATTATTACAATTACCTTTTACAAATACAACAAATATATCATATACAGATTTTATAAAACTTCCATTTACATTTAATTCAGATCTAAAATATAAGTTTTTTAATGAGATAAATTATAAAAACATAATAGCTAAAAACTTATATATAGTTTTTGAACCTACACAAACTCTTATAAGATATGATTATATTAATTTTAAAAATTACGATTCTTATTATACAATAGTTTTATCACAAGATAAAGATTTTGTTTTAAGAAAACTAAGCGATTGCAAATATGCAATTAAATTAAATAACAACTATAACAATATTATCGATGATGAAAAAATAAGACTATACAAAACTAATAAAAATATTTTGGATAAAACCGAAAGTTATATAACCTTATTATCAAAACATAACCTCAAAGAAAAAAGAATAAATCCTTTGCCGTATTTAATAAAACATTTAAATCAAGATTATCCATTTGATCTTAAATATAAATTATTATACAATGATGTAACTAATACAATAATTTACTACAACAATTTTATATTTATAATTCTTGGTTGTATCGTTTTGAAATATTTAATTACATTACATTAAAAAAATAATATTATTACTTTCTTGGTACTATCATCTTTTTTTTACCCTTTTTTATTTTTTACCCACTTTTACTTTTACCCACCCTTTTCATCTGCCATAGACACTCTTTAAAAAAATTGAATAAATTATTTTAATATACCCTTTCACCTTTTTCCTTTTCACCTTTTTCCTTCTCATGGATTGCTTTATTTGTCTTGAAAAAGTTGACCCTATCAATAACTTAAAATGTAACTCAAACAAATGTAAAATTTATATTCATAACACTTGTTATATTGAATTCAAAGAAAAAAATAATCAATTTGCACTTTGCCCTTATTGTAAAGGTGAATATTTTAATAAAATTGAATGTGATACCCCAACATGTTTAAAATACAATTTCTGTATTCATAAAACAAAACTAATTAATTACTTGTTCGACGATACAAAACCTGAATATAAAGTTTATAATTCATTACTACAGTTTTTAATACTTAACGATATACATTCCGCTTTTTATCTCTTAAAACACCCAGAAAGTTATAAATCCATTTTTACTTATTGGTATAAAAAAAATTTACTTTACCACACAAATATTAACAATTGTGAAATCACAAATATATACAATCCGTTTTATCAAAACCAAGAAACAATTTTTAAAATTTCTCAAGAAAAAATTTATACCTTAATTTTCAGAACCATTTATGATAAATTGATTACAACAGAAACCAATATATTCAACAGCATAAATACCCAAAATGCACCACCTGTATATTTTCCTAAATTATTTAACTTAATAAGTGAAGATTGTATGTATCATAGTAAAATAAAATTAATTGATAATAAATATACTCTAACAATTTTATTTCATACAACTGATACAGACATTTCAAACTTTTTAGATTACTTTGATCATTTTGAATCAGTTTATAATTCTCGACAAGAACTTTACACTTTAAATACCACAATAGTAAACAACTACATAAAAAAAAGATTTGATTATTCTGTTATCCCTGATGATATCCCTAAAGACTTACTTTTTAATTACACTCAATTTTTAAACATCTTGTTCTTTTTCCATGTTTGTTATTTTGATACTGACCTTATTGATGAGTATTTAGACCTTGATTTTATCTTTACAAAAATTTATACAGAAAATTTACATAAAGATTTTAACACCCTTGATACCTTTTTAAAAAAGCAAAGTATAAATTATAATATAAAACTTGAAAAGATTAGTACATTAGACATACATTATAATAGTATAGTAACATTATTACTAAAAACATTAACTTCAGAATATTTTACTTTAGACAACAATATAATATTTGATGAATTACTTATTATGCTTTTATACAAAACTATAAACATCGATTTAACATTTTTATTTTCATGTCAAAATTTTTATCCAATTATTAAATGCAGCACATCAAATTTAAGAAAATTGTTATTAAATAATAAAAAGATAACAATAACACAAATGACAAATAAAGAAATTGATACTATAATTTTACCAGATTTTCAACCTAGAAGAATTAAAAAATATAAAAAAATTAAAAAGGATTTACACCATCTAGTAAGTTTATATTTATTTAGATTTGTTGAAAAGGTTTTACTAATTCCTGAAAATTATGAAATTGATGGTGATTTAATAAAAATAAAAGACATATCATATAAATCAGATGATAAGAATTTTAATTTATTCAATGTGATTTACAATAAAAAAACAAAAATGATAACTGATGTTGAAGCATCATTTAATACACCAACATACAAAATATATATTTTTGATCTCAACACAATGGTATTTATTATAAATCCTAAGGTTGAAACTGAAGATACTATTTATATCCCAATGTTTATTTTAAACAATATCTCAGAAAAATTACCAGACTTGTCGAATTTTATAGATATGAATAATTTAAATGAGAATCCAGAATATAAATTAATTGAAGAACCTATAACTTTTAATAGATATTACAAATTTTAGAAAAGAAAAAGATTTTTTTTGTATGTATTTTTCCCACCCTTTACTTTCTTTTCCCACCCTTTACTTTCTTTTCCCACCCTTTACTTTCTTTTCCCACCCTTTACTTTCTTTTC
>JACCDX011525151.1_pt1 | contig 18916 bp, 15 predicted proteins | sample 7449681 | NCBI WGS metagenome assembly JACCDX01 (sample SAMN15323450, study PRJNA562643) | freshwater metagenome | isolation source: river surface water | place: USA:Blue River Watershed | collected 2017-08-18
TGTCAATCATCATTTTGTTATTTTTAAGGTTTTCGATGACATATACAATAAAGGTATGGTGCACACCCAAACGATTTGCGAAAAATGCAAAAAATAACTTTAGGGGCTTTTAAAATTGGCTAAAAACGCCAGAGATAAGCAGTTAGAGATCTTGAATTTTGTTGAATCAAATTGAAAAATTATGAAAGAAATTCAATCAATGAGAAAAGAGTTCACTAATTGCCTTCTCACGGGAGTGATGATGGAAGTGAATGTGATGATTCAGAAACGGGTGTTTCCAACCTTGTTCATACACGAAAAAAATTGTGCAGGAGGTAGACGATGAAGAAAAGATATCTTTTGATGCTTGCGGTGGGATTGTTGCAGTCGAAATTGGGTGCACAAACGATTTATCAGAATATTTTACCGAAGTTTAAACACATTCAACCGGTAGGTGAAAAGTGTATTGAGAGTGTACTTCCGTTTGTAGATCCAACGAAAGCGGGAGGAGATATATTTGCTGATACGTTGGATTATGGCAGTGGTCAAGAGTTATTGCGGCAGGTAATGTGGTTGAAAACGAATTCCGAGGAGGATTTTGAGTCCTTAGATAGTGTAAGAAAAGGCATAGAAAACGAATACATTTCTCGAAATATACTGCCAATCACTGTTCTTGACTATACCTATAAAATCATGCGAGATTCTGTGCGGGATTATGGATTGGAAGTAGACAAAGACACATTTGTACGGTTCAAGATGGGAGTAAGTGATGCAAATGTTTTCGAAACCAAATATTTGTTTCAATTTACTACACCCATTGAGCATGTTCGAAACGATTTTACGCAGTTTGTGATTGATGAAAGGTTGATGTTAAGTAATGTGAAACTGAATCCGTTGGGGAAGTGGTTTTTCAAGTTTGGCCAAGCAACGATGCAAGTCCAGCCAAATGTTCCTTTTCAAGTTGCATTGGGAAGTGATAGTTTGGTGATTGCTGAATTGAGTTACGAAGTGCCGCAAGAGGACACGCGTTTAAGTTACATGGAGAATCCATGGTACAACACATCAAGTACGGCAAAAGTGAGTGCTACGAAGGTAGTTCGTGTGAATGTGAGCAAAGATATTTTGGATGTTTTTGAGGGACAGGGGTTGTATTTGAAAACGGTGAATGCTTTTCCTGGATTACCTGATTTAAGGGCAAACATTTCAGTGCATTACGGAAAGAACAAATATGGAGGATTGAATCCTTGTATTCAGAAGCCTGTTATTTTTGTGGAGGGTATAGATTTTGGGTATAAAGGTTATCCGATTGGTGAGAGGGATGCAAAGTGTGGTTCGATGGGATATTTGGATTTACTTAAAGGAAAGCAATGGAATGTTGAGAAGCAGAGGTGGGAAGTTAATTTAGGTCTTGCACAGGCGCCGGCTATTTTGGAAAAGTACAGGAGAGAGGGTTTTGATGTGATATACGTAGACTTTTTTGATGGTGCGGCCGACATGGATTTTAATTCAGAGGTGTTGATTAAGGTGATTCAGGAAGTTCAATCTACGATGTGTGGCGAAAAAATTCATGTTGTGGGTGTGAGTATGGGGGGAATAGTGTCGAAGATGGCATTAAAAAAGATGGAGAATCGACATTTACCTAATTGCGTTGTAAGTTATACAAGTTTCGACGCGCCGCAGCAGGGTGCCAACATTCCACTTGGTGTACAGCGATTTGTTTCGCACATGAGCAGTTTGAGTGGCGATTGTAAAGATATTCGAGACAGGATGCTACGTAGACCAGCGGCGCGTCAGTTGTTGGTTTTGCATGAAACCTCAACGAAGGGACATGACAATGCGCGTCAGTTGTTCATGCGTTGGGACAGTTTGCAGGGTGGATATCCAAAGAATATGTGGTTATTGGGAGTTTCGAATGGTAGCGGCCTTGGAGACAAAGGAGTGATTCAAAAAATCTCTGGCGGTGCATTAAAACCCGGTGACGATTTATTGTCGATCCGATTCAAAGTTCCTGTATTTGATTTATTTAAGTCGTTAGCTCCAACGAGAATGGCGAGTATTTTTGCAGCTCACAGGAAGCAGGGCGGATCTACTTTTGTGGTGGGTAAGGTGAATGGTTTATTCACTGATAAGTGGTTGTATAGTTCTTTAACAAATTTGGAATTGGATCATGTAAGTGGCAGTTGGAATGGGGCTGTGGGAGCATTTAGCGACTTTGGTAAGCTTGGTAATATTTTTATCAAAACAACTTTTAATACGCATAAAACCACTTTTGTATCTTCTGTAAGTTCACTTGACATTCGGTCTAAGAGCAGTGCTATTTTGTCTTCAAAAGGATTGTATGATCTGCAGTTTACTGTGAACGGTGGTACGTTTAAAGACATATTGGGACCGAAGTTGACAACGCCATTTCAGCGAGTGTATGTGCCGAAAGAGAATCAGGAGCATGTGTTTTTGGATAGTACAAAGTTTGGTAATGCGATATGGTTATTGGGGGAATTGATAAGAATTGACACAGCGGAGCATCAGAGGGTGATACAGAGGGATTACAATTTTAGAACACCCATGGCCAAGCAGGTGAAATCATTTGAGGTATTGAATGGTGCAAAATTCGAATTAAATGGTTCGGGTAGTTATCCGTTGATAGCGAAAGCAGATTCGGTGATGAATCGAACCTTCAACCAGCGCAAGTTTACCTCATCGATGTGTGGCGACAGCAGGTATTTGATTACGGATACTTCTGAATTTTGTATAGGTTCAAAAAACAGTTCCACTGAATTTGAGATGAATAATCGTTCGAGAATAGAGTTAAAGACGGGGAGTAAATTGTTTTTACCAACTGGAAGTAACAAGTTGATTTTGAAAGAAGGTTCGGAGATGATTGTGGGTGAAAATTGTGTGTTGGAGATTGGAAATGGATCTCAATGCATTGTTGAGAGTGGAAGTAAATTGCATTTCAAACGCGGTGGCAAATTGATTTTAAACGGTGAAATATCGATGTTGCACATCAAAGGGCAGTTGATTTTAGATTCTGGAGTGGTTTTGGAGCCAATTGGCAAATTGGGATCGAGAGTTGGAATGTTAAAATTTAGCAATGTTGGGTATGGATATGGGGATGCGAAAGTGGTTGCACTTGGAAAGGGTGTCGTTTTTAATTTCACAGGAAATGGCAGGTCTGGGTTCCCCAATTTGCAGATTGAGGGGAAAGTGTTATTTCCATACAAGCGTAGCAAAGAATCATATGCTTTGAAGGGGATTCACATGTCTGATTCAAGGGTTTATTTTGGTGCAAACGCAGCAATGATTGCGGGCGATAGTTTAATGATTGAAGCGTCTCATTTTGAATCTGCTGATTGGGCGCAAGAGAAAGGCAAGGGAATAGTGTATGAAGGAGAGCGATTGAGAGTATCTAAATGCAGTTTCAGCAAAATGGACTCAGCTTTGAGGGTTATATCTGTTTCGAACAACGGATACAATGAAGTGAGTGCAATGATTGTAACTGGCTGTAAAGTGGGGATGCATCAAATTGGTGGTAGCTGTAAGGTATCGGGCAGTAAGTTTGAGGAGAATAGTAAGGGTTTAATTTTTGAAAATTTAGGAGAGGAGTTGTACGTTGAAGATTGTAATTTCATGGATCAGGGAGTATCGGCATTGGAGGTTAAGAATGGCAGTTTAAATTCACATTTTGCATTTGTGTTGAGGAATGAATTTTTGCGCAACAAGGTGGGAATACTGATAAGCAAGCAACATTTATTATTGCGTTGTAACTATTTCACTTTGAATCAGGTAGGGGCATATGTTGCACATTCTAAGTTGAACATGAATCAATCGATTTATAAATGGTCGAACATGTTAGATGCGATGTTCAATGGAGGAAACAATTCTTTTACAAATAACTATACGGCTTCGATTCAATTGTTTGATGCGATGCCTTTCATTGAAGGAAAAAACAATTTCAATCGTACGTCGACGTTTAGTGGTTCAAAGATACAGATAGAGGGAACAGTCAATATGGATATCAATCAACCATATTGGGATGCGGGATTGACAAAAGTTTTGGTTGGTTTGAATTATTGGTCGGCGGCGAAGAATAACTTTAATTCGGATTCGATAGATGTTCATTTTGTGGACTTGAAGAATGCTCAAACAGGTGCATCTTTAAAGTTGCATGGGGGAACTGCTGCAAAATTCTCAGCTGATTTGTGTTACAATGCGGGTAAATCATATGATTTAGACGGTGAGTTTCAAGGTGGCAAGGGTCAAGATCTGGAGCTAGATGGACCCAAGGATGCGGATATGATACATGCCACATCGGAGGGATTTAGCGTGAAGGGTGGAAATGTGCAGATTTATGTGTATAACACCAATGGACAGGTTGTATTTACAGGAATGACGAAAGGCGAGGGTCAACATTTTTATCATTTGGCCACAGGAATTTATTTTGTGAAAGTAGCCGGAAGTGCAGGAAGTTCGTCTAAGAAAATACTTGTAACCAATTGATAAATTGATAGTTGAATATAATATGCGAGCCAAAATGTTGATTTGTTGAATAGATGGTGGTAAAGAATTGAGAGCAGTTAACAATGAATCAAACAGATAGCGTTAATTTTGTAGAATGAAATTGACATTTTGGGGTGCCGCCAGGCAAGTAACTGGAAGCATGCACATGCTTGAGCTCGCTGGCGGCACACGTATATTGATAGATTGTGGTTTAGATTATGAGAATAGAAAAGAGTTTGAGAATAAAAATGCCAATTTTCCTTTTCAAGCCTCATCTATTGACCTATTGATAGTTACGCATGCGCACATAGATCATACTGGGAATGTACCAAATTTAATCAAGCAAGGTTTTGCAGGGGAGATATTATGTACAGCGGCAACTTTGGAGTTAAGTGATTTTTTATTGCATGATAGTTTAAACATTCAGAGGATGGAGATTCAGAAGAAGCGAAAAATGACATCACGCAAGCGTGGAAAGATAAAGTTTGGAAATGTTCCACAGCCATTATATGCAAAGCGACATATCATGGATATGTTGCAGATGGCAAGAACTTTAGAGATAGGTGAAAACTATGAGTTTAACGAAGAATTGTCTGTTAGTTTTCACACAGCGGGTCATATTTTAGGGGCAGTAAGTGCGAGGTTAGAGGTGAGGGATGGAGCTGAAACAAAAGTAATTGGGTTTACTGGAGACTTGGGAAATTACAGATCAAAATTGGTCCCGGATCCGGTACCGATGAAAGGTTTAGATTATTTAATTTCGGAGAGCACTTATGGAGGTCGTCGCCACATTACCGACAGTCGTTTAGCAGAAGAGAGTTTGTTAGAGGAGGTACTTGATGCATGTGTGAAAAGGGGTGGAAAAGTGGTGATTCCTGCATTCAGTGTAGGAAGAACTCAAGCCATTATTTTCACGCTTCACCAACTTTATAGAGAGGGTAAATTGCCGAATATTAAGGTGTTCACCGATAGTCCTTTGGCGATAAAAAGCACAAAGGTTTATCAGTATAACTTGCAATATTTGAATGAGGAGGCTAAGCAGTTTCAAGCCAAGCATGGCAGTTTATTTGATTTTCCTTTGTTGCATGTGATTGATGATGAGCGTCAGAGTGAAATTTTGAGTGTAATTCCTGAACCTTGTGTAATTATATCAGCGGCTGGAATGGTTGAAGGCGGCCGAATTCAGATGCATGTTAGAAATAATGTAGGACATGATGAAAATACGATTTTAATTGCGGGATTTTGCGCAGAGGGAACATTAGGAGATCGACTGTTAAAGGGTCAAGATTTTGTTGAAATAGAGAGAAAGCAGAGGCCGGTTAGGGCGGTAATAAAAAGAACAGATGTTTTTAGTGCACACCCAGATCATCCACAATTGCTTGAATATTTCAAACGCTCAAATGATGGAAAGCTAAAGAAGTTATTCTTGGTTCATGGAGATGCAACGCAAATGGATAAATTGGCATCTGATGTAACTGGATGTGAGGTGATTACTCCAATAAAGGGACAAACGTTTGAATTAGATTGAATCACTCATTCAACATATTGTTGTGGCCAATATCGCTGATATACGGAAGTATAGCAGGATTACGAAGGTTGTATTTTGAGTTGTTTAACAAGCGAACATCTGTTGAAATACCTACAATTATTGTGGGAAATTTAACGGTTGGTGGAACAGGGAAAACTCCAATGGTTTTGTATTTAGCAGATTTGCTAAAGGAGGACTATCATTTGGCAGTTTTAAGTCGCGGTTATGGAAGGAGGTCCAAGGGTTTTTTGGAGGTTGAAAAAGATAGTCAGAGCGAAGAGGTGGGAGATGAGCCGAAGGAAATCAAATTACAGCAGTTACAAATTCCTGTTTATGTTGCAGAAAATAGGTTGGAGGGTTTGAGTAACATCATTTCGGTGCACCCTGAGGTAAATTTAGTGCTTTTAGACGACGGTTTCCAACATTTACCATTGAGGGGTAAAGTGAATATATTGCTTTGCAATTTTCACAGGCCTTTTTACAAAGATTTTGTGATGCCTGCAGGCCGATTACGTGAATTTAAATCGGTTGCGAAGGGTGTAGATATGATTATTGTTACGAAGTGTCCAACAGATTTATCTATTGATGATGCTTGTGAAATGGAGCTTATTTTGAAAAGGTATTGTAGACAGATTTTCTTTACGAGTTACAACGTAACCACACCGAATTTACTGATAGGCAAGGGTGAGATTCATTTGGGTGAAGCTGTAATTTTGATAACGGGTGTAGCTGAAGGCAAAAAAGTTCGAGACGAATTGAAAGATGTTGATGTTGTAAAGCACTTTAATTACCTAGATCACACCAATTTTGGGATGAAGGAATTGCAAGAATGGATACAATATGCAAAAGACTTTGAAGTTTCAAACATGATGATGACTCGAAAAGATTGGATGCGTGTAAAGGATTTAGTAGATGACGAAACGATTTTTGGGGAAATGAATGTGTACGAAATTCATACAGAAATATCTTTTTTATTTGGAGGAATAAAAACATTTAAAAAAACATTAACTGATTTAATATGAAACATATAAAAATATTTAGCATCGGAATTTTATTTGCAGTATTTGCAATTTTAGTTCCAAGTTGTAGCACTTCAAAGAACATTGTTTTTGAAGAGTTTACCTCGGTTGATGCAGGAGGATGGGATTGGAAGGACCGAAAAAAGTTCAAGTTCACAATTACTGACGATCAACATTATTATACCATCAATTGTGGACTCAGAATTACGGGAGATTACGCATACAGCAACATATGGATGATATACTCAATTAAGGGTCCGAATAAATTCCAACAGAAGAATCAATTTCAATTGGTTTTGTCTGATAATTTAGGAAAGTGGACGGGTCAAGGGGTTTCGAATTTGGTGAGTTTTCAGGAGCCATTTTTGAAAAATATGAAGCTAGCAAAGGGTGAGTATGTGATTGAGTTTAATCAGAACATGCGTGATGAAAAGTTAAAAAATGTAAACAACATTGGTTTACAAGTTTTGCGTGGACAGGTAATCTTATAAATTGAAGAGGGGTAGCGATAGATATGGTAGTGAAGGGATATGCATCGGCGTTGCATGGGGTGAATGCTACGAAAGTTATTGTGGAGGCCAATGCCACTACAACGCCTGAGTTTGCAACGTTTATTATAGGATTGCCAGATGTGGCGGTTCGAGAGAGTTTGTTTCGTTGCGATGCTGCGATTCGCAATTCTGGGTTTGAACCTCTGAGGCAAAAGATTGTGATAAATTTGGCACCAGCCGACATTCGAAAAGAGGGAAGTGCTTATGATTTGCCAATAGCTGTAACAATGTTGGCGGCTAGTTTTCAGTTGTCAACCGACAGGTTGTCTGAATATGTAATCATGGGCGAATTGGGTTTGGATGGCAGCGTGATGCCAATAAAAGGAGCATTGCCAATTGCCATTCAAGCGATGAAGGACAAGTTCAAGGGATTTATTTTACCCAAAGCGAATGCTCGTGAGGCGGCAATAGTAAAAGATTTGGAAGTATTTGGGGTCGACAATTTGAAGCAGGTGGTGGATTTTTTATCTGGCGAAATTGATTTAGAACGTGAATTTGTTGATCCGAGGGCTGAGTTTGAAGAGTCGTTAAACGATTATGATGTTGATTTTAAGGATGTTCAAGGTCAGGAAAACATAAAAAGAGCAATGGAAATTGCAGCTGCGGGAGGACATAATTTGATTTTATTCGGACCTCCGGGTGCAGGTAAAACCATGTTGGCAAAGCGTTTACCTTCAATTATGCCCCCTATGACATTGCATGAGTCTTTAGAAACAACGAAAATACATTCAGTTGCTGGTAAATTGGGTAGAAATTCTTCATTGATGGCGGTGAGACCGTTTCGAGCACCTCATCATTCTATCAGCGATGTTGCGTTGGTTGGCGGAGGCGTTTCTCCGCAGCCAGGAGAAATATCTTTAGCGCATCATGGAGTATTATTTTTGGATGAATTGCCTGAGTTTAAGCGTTCAGTACTGGAAGTTTTGAGGCAGCCACTTGAGGAGAGAAAAGTGACTATATCGCGATCGCGATGGACAGTTGATTACCCTGCATCGTTTATGATGGTTGCCAGTATGAATCCTTGTCCGTGCGGCTTTCACAATCATCCAACAAAAGCCTGTACTTGTGCGCCGGGTGCGGTAAATCGTTATATGGGCAAAATTAGTGGACCTTTATTAGACAGAATAGATATTCACATAGAGGTGACACCGGTTACCCATGATGAATTGACGATGAGAAATAGTAGTGGTGAGAGCAGCGAAGTAATACGAGAGCGTGTAATTAAGGCCAGACAAAAGCAAGAAGAGCGTTTTCAAGGTGAAAATGGAATCTTTTGTAATGCCATGTTGCCAGGGAACAGGGTTCATGATTATTGCGTTATTCCAGCAGCAGGACAAATTTTATTGAAAGCGGCGATGCAGAAATTAAATCTCAGTGCAAGGGCATACGATAAAATTTTGAAGTTGAGTAGAACCATTGCAGATTTGGCTGATTCTGAGAAAATTGAAATTGAACACATTGCTGAAGCGATCCATTTTAGGAGTTTGGATCGGGAAGGGATGATGGGTGTGTGAGAGGGGATAAAGGTATATGAGGGTTCAAAATTCATTCACAACGGGTTTGAATCTTTTAGGATTTCTGTTGATTTTATAGGATAGGTTTAAGCCGGAGATATAAAAATAGCGGTTGTATGTGGCTTTTGCGTAATCTTCTCTGTAGATAAAATAAACGTCGGATTTCAATTTTTTGGTGATATCGAGGGTGAATCCCAATTGGCTGCGCCAATTATCGACGATAAAAACACCACCCACCCGAAAAATGGGTTCAACGGAAGCATAAACATCAAGTTTTTTATTGATTTTGTAACTTCCTTTGAGTCTCCCACGGTAATAGATGAAACTTTCATCAGGTTTGTTGGCATTGATTTGGTCGGTGTAATCTTGGTATTGGTTTTGAATGAGTAATCTTCCGGATAATTTAAAATTAGGGTTAAAAAATTTCCGATCATAATTGGCTCCAAGCGAAAATCGGTGGTACTGACCTTTGTCCCTCAAAACCAATCTGTAATCTGCGAGTATGTCGATATATCGATTGATTTTATACCCAAGTTCCAACCCGCTGTAATGTCCTTTTAAGTTAGTGGCATTGTTCCAATATCGTTGTTGGTAATTGACTTCTACTGATAATTTTGGAATCAAATCATAGTATTTCACTTGTAAACCTGTCCAAATTTGATTGTCGGACGGGTCATTGAAAGTGGTTTGAGCTTTTATGATTGCAGGTAAAAATGATAAAAATATGATAATGGAGCGAATGTGTTTAGTTCTCACAATGAAGGGGATAAATTGGGGTTAGGGGATTAATTGGGGTTAGAGGGTTAGAGGGTTAGGGGATTAAGGAACAAATGTATTTACCAATGCAATTCTATTTTTGACGTGATTTAACAGATTGGTTTTTTCTGAAGTAAAGGATGCCGAGCTTGTAAGATAGGTGTAACCAGTTTTTTCGCCGTCGGGGCCTATCACATAAGGGGTGATGAGGGCATAAGCGTTTTCAATTAGCGTGTTTATATTGGACTCAGTGAATACATTGTTTTTAAAATCACGAAGGTGTTGTTTGTATTTGGCAAAGTAAACGGCATCATTTGCAACATAGTGAATCAATGGCCAAGCGCTGGTTACCTCATTCATGGTGAGGGATAGTCCTGGAGCCGGGCCTGGGCTTCCAGATGTTGTACCGGTTATACCTGGACTTTTTGAGAGTGCTTCGTTATTATCCCAAGGCAACCACATCAATTTTTTGCTAGAGTGATTGTATAAATAATAGTTATGAGCCATTGCTCCATAGGTATCCCAATTTACAATCATGTTGTTGGCTGCCAACCATTTGGTAAAATGATCTACATTAAAAACTGCTTCTAAATTATTGCGCCATTGTGCGGTGTCTGTTTTTCTTAATGGGTTGTTTAGAGCAGAAACGAATGATTGAACATCGGAGAAATCGCCGAGAAGTTCATTGTTTTTTTTCTCAAATTCAGTTTGCATGAACGACAGCAATTTTGATTCAGGTTTATAAAGATTTCCAGACTCTTCACCGAGTTGGCTTTTGCACATATTGTCGTCGGGGAGTTCCACAGCACAATAGATTCCACAGTATTTAAGTCCTCCGCCAAAATCAATAGAAGTTCTATAGAAAGCAGTTTGGGGAGCTGGAATATTGGCCATTCTGAAGATATCTGCGGTTATTTTTTCACGAATGAGCGACTGATCTTTGGCACCGGGAGAAAATGATAAGTCTTTAAATCCATAAAATTTCTGGTTTTTTATTGAGGGATATTGATCTTCAAATTTGTCGAAATTAAGACGGAAAGGGAGTTTGTAGTTGCCACTTTTCCAAGCTTGAGAGAGGGTTGAATTGCCTTTGAGTCTGAAACCGACATGATTCCATGTTTTCCCGTTAAATTTCACGGTGCAGGTAACATAATCGGGTTCAGTGGTTGGGAAGCCACCGGGAGGGCCGCCACCACCAACACCAAAATCAACGCCATAAAGTTTTTTCATATTGTTTTTAATGGCTGTCCAATTTGTTTCACTGATAATAATTTCGAGTTGATTTACATTATTTTGAGGGAAAACAATTGAATAATTGGGAGTGGCATTACCGTGAGATTCGGTTGTCCAATCAGGATTTAAGGTATCTTGTGGCGTATCTAATTTACGACAAGCAGCAAAAAAGACTGAGAAAAGTAAAATAGAAAAAAGGGTATTTTTCATGTGGAATTTGTGTAAAAATTTGATTTAAATTTTGTGAATATAATGTTTTAAACGCATTCAGGCACAAACAGTTACCGAAGTTGTATTCTTCATATGAGTCAACGTCGAAAATTATAAACCTTCAACTTTAAATTGAGGTTATTTCCCCTTGAATTCTGGTTTTCTTTTTTCATTAAAGGCAGTAACACCTTCTTTATAATCTTCAGAACGACCTGCAATTTCCTGGCAATATGCTTCGTACTGTAACATGGTATCGAGGTCTGAATATGCAGCTTTGTTGAGCATAGTCTTAATCATACCAATTGATAAAGTTGGAGCTTGGGCATAATAGTCGGCAATTTGTTGTACGGTATTGTCTAATTCTTCCTCTGAAGCAACCCGATTAATGAGTCCCCATTCAAGTGCTTGTTGTGCTGAAATCTTAGGAGCCATGGTTGCCATTTCGAATGCTCTTGCTGGGCTAATTGCTTTGGGTAGGAAGTAAGAACTGCCGGAGTCAGGAACAAGTCCTACGTTCACGAAAACTTCAATGAGAGAAGCCTTTTCAGAGGCAATGATGAAATCACAAGCCAAAGCGAGAGAGGCACCAGCACCGGCAGCAACACCATTGAGGCGGCAAATAATTGGTTTTGGCAATTCGCGCATGGCTTTGATGATGGGGTTGTATCTTTTATACAGGCTATCTGAAAGCGAACGATTTTTCGAACCAGCGATGGCTTTCAAGTCTTGACCGCTGCAGAATGCTTTACCTGCTCCTGTTAATACCACAACGCGTATATCATTGTCTTTTTTTATTTCTTTGAACACCGCTTGCATGTCGTAGCTTTGTTCATCATTGAATGCGTTGAAAACATCTGGTCTATTTAATGTTACATAGGCGATGTTGCCTTTTTTCTCGTATAAAACACAAGTTAATTCCATAAAAAATATAGTAAAATTGAATTTACAAATGTAATAGAAATTCCCACGATGCTTCCTATGATTAATTCAGAGTAAGAATGGGCATTGAGTATTTTTCTCGATACAAAAACAACTGCCGATAAAATGATTAATCCAATGATGACGGCATTCATATTTTGAGGGATCAGTAATGCATTGGGCCATTGATAAATACATTCTCCAACCAAGCAGTCTGATATGATTGATTGTTTGATTTTTTGAAATTCAAAAAACAGAAAAGTTGAGAATGAAGCAATCGATAGCATATGAATTGAGATTTTAAAATTCAAGAAAACGAAAGCCGTTTGCACCAATAATGAGAGTATAACCAATTGTTCCCATTCGAGGAGAGGGTGAAAATTGAGCAGATGATTATATTTGATTAAATTTTCATTGGAGCCGAGTAATTGGTGGGTGAAAACCATCATTAAAACTGCTGAAAGAAGAGCAAACGGAACGGCGATTTTGCGTTCTTTTACGGCAGCAAGTTGAATGGAGGCAAATCGCTTTTTGTATACCATGAAGTAAACAAATAGCATGGGTACAATGATGTACATGAGTAAGCTAACTGTAAGCAATTGTGCTCTCGACTGATTTGTTAATTGGAGCACATTGGAAATATCAATTCTGCTCATGAGGAAAACACCCAACACGGCCCAAAAGCCGGGAAAGGTGCAGTAAGTGATGATTTTTGCAAATAATTTCATGTTAAAACGCTCGTTCTATGCCTATTCTAAATCTAAATTGGTTGTAATTTTCGGTATTTTGGGTTATATTCATGAAAATAGGAAAGTCAACCCGAATGTTGATTGGTTTAACATCATTGAGAATTCCTTTGGTTATTGGGTGTCCTCCAAATATGGTTCGGTTGTTCAGATTTAGGCTGAGCAGCAAACCAAATCCTGCATCGGCAATTATTGGGCTAAATATGGGTTTGTTATTCAACGGTAAAGAGATGATTCCAGCGTCACCAAAGAAATACGGTTGAATGAATAACCAACGGAGCATTGTTTGCTTGAAGCGAATCGCGGGTAATTCAAATTCTAAGTTTAAAGATGCACCAGAGTTACCTCTAAAAAAAGCAATTGTGGTATCGTTTTGTTGTATTGCAATGGGAGATTTTGTGTACCCTCTGAGGTTCAAACCACCGCCAAAGTGAGTATTGATATTTGTAAAGCCAAAATCTCTCATAATTTTGTTGTTCATGAGCTCTTCGGGGTTGGCTCCATTGGCATAAAGTGCTGATTCAGCGGTTGGATTGTTGCCCCCACCAATTTGCAAAAATGTTCTTGTTTTTATATTGAATTTACCCAGTGGTTTTTTATGCTTCCAGGTGGCCTTTAAATATCCAAATTGGGTTTCACTCCACGGAGATGGCATACGCATTTCAAATTCAAACTTGCCCAATTGTCCCCAACCGCTGTAATCTTTGTTATAGAATAAGTTGAGACTTACATTTTGGGCATTGCTCCAGAAGCGTTGATTTGGAATGAAACCGTTGAGTTCTTGGTTGAAAATACTGTTGGATTGCAAACGATTGTCAGTGTTTTCGTGAAAGACATTGTACATTGATTTACCGTACAGTCCAAATTCATGGTTGAGTATTTTCATTTTCCAACCCAATGCTTGAATCGATATGTTATTATAGAATTGACTCTGCAAGAAATAGGTTCCATTTTTTCTGATGGTGTGTTGGTAATCTAGTTTGTAGCTGAAAGGTTGTGATCCTCTATTTGTGAGTAGGAACGGTTGGTTTTGGGTATTGTTTAAGGAGTAAAACGATTCGAGGTTGAAAACATGTTTTCGTGCGGCATATTGTCCGCTAATTTTGGCACCGAGCATTGTTCCATTGAACGGATTTTGAGTGATTGTTGGCCTCCAAAGTCCCTCATAACTACCTAAGTAAGATTCATTTGCACCATTTCCATAGTCGAATTGCCACTGAACTCGGTTATTCCAGATGTTATTGGAGCGATCGATGTCGGCAAGACGACCAGATTGGTCGATCCAAAGCTGCATTAGTTCGTATCCTTGAGGCACAAAAACCTTGCAAGAATAGAGTGGATTGATTCGATCCCATCCAATCCAAGGTTCCACATTCATACGTTCAGGATTTTGGTAATTGGACACAGGGATATAAATTTTGGTGATAGAAACTAGTTTGTTTTTTGGGAGGATGGAAGGATTTTTAGCAATGAGCACAATATCGAGGTTCACGGGCATGACCATATTTCCTTTTCTTTCGATGGTGATGTCGTAGAGAAAATTGTCGTAGTTCTGTTTATCTTGTTTTATTGGAACTTTCTTGACTGATTTGATGCTATAATCGCAGTGAGCGGTAGTTTCGAGCCATTGATCGAAGAATTTATTTAGATCTGTTTGAGCCGTTTGAATGATAGAGTTGCGAAAATCTTCTACGTAGGGGTGGCAAAATTTCCAATCGGCGATATATTTCTGGAAAGATTTCAAGAAAACAGAATCTCCGAGGTAGTATTGCAGATTAAAGAGCATTGTAGCTGTTTTAAAGTAAACGTGTTTGTAGCCGCCACCATGACCCACTGCGCTATTAAATTCGTTGGAGTGAGTGTTTAGGGGAAAGTCAACCCCGTCGATAGCATCTTCGATATATCCGGCATAGGCACGGGAATATTCAGGGAACGATTCAACGCCGAGATATTTGAGACACCAGGTATTGATAAATTGGGTAAAGCCCTCGTCGAGAGCTGCGCGATAGGTTTCATTAGAGCCAATCATGCCATAAAACCAATTGTGGCCAACTTCGTGTGCTATGACATTTCGATGACCGGGAAATTGTCCGCCAACCATTGTAATCATGGGATATTCCATACCATCTTCAGCATCGGCGGCAACAATTTTGGGATACTCGTAAGTTCCAAAGTCACGGCTATATAATGCAACAACACTTGCGAGATATTTGGGTGTTTTAATCCATCCGGCGGCATTATTTTCTTGGGCGATGGCCACACATTTAATGCCTTTATAATCAGTTTCACCAATTCGGTATGTAGGATCTGCTGTCCAGGCAAAGTCGTGAACATTGGTAGCGTGGAACCACCATTTCTTTCTTTCATTTGAGGGTTTTATGATAACGGAGGGTTGTTCTCCGATGGGTTTCTTATCAAAATTGGAAAGGTCTAATTTTTTTCTCAGCGAGGCGGGCAATACGGTTTTGGCATTCATGAGTGTGCCTGTGGCTTCTGCGATGTAGTGAGAAGGCAAATCGAGTTGCACGTCGAAAACACCGAAGTCGCCGTAGAATTCTTTTTCAAGGTGTTGATCGGTTGCCCAGGTAAATTTCCGATCGTACACACAAATTTTGGGAAACCATTGACATCCGTTAAAATGTTTATATCCATGGTGATCAAAAACTTTCATACGGCGGCGGATGCTTCCGCGGTCGAAGTAGGTAATAAAATCGATATTGAAGTCAACTTTTTCCCCAGGTTTAAGGGGAACAGGTAATTTTATTTTAAGAATGGTGTTGTAAATGGTGAATTTTATAGGTTGATTGTTGATGGTAAATGAGGTAATTTCAATGCCTTTATTTTCTGATTCATAAGGACCATGGGTGACTTTGGTTTTATTGATTTGATATAATTTGTGAGTCAAACCATTTTCATTAAATGCATTTTGATAGAGGTTAAAATAGGCTTCGGTGATAACATTTGGGCTATTGTTGTAATAGGTGATGCGTTCAGCGCCTTTGATATATTCAAATGTATCGTTTAAAAAGGCCTGGATTTTGTAATAAACATCTTGTTGCCAGTATCCTTCGTAAGGTTTTTTATTTTTCCAATAGTTGGGATTGGTGGAGTTGTGCAGATCATCGAAATTTGGGGTTTCCCACATATCCCAATCGAATTGATTTGGAGGTCGTGTATTGATGTAGGAATCGGAAGGTGCAGTTGGCGGATGATCAAAATCTGCTTGATTTTGGCTGTAGCAGAAATTGCAAAAAAGAAATGAATAAAAAATTGCAAAAAACGTGGGCTTTTTATACATGGATGCAAGATAATTAAATCACTTGTGAAGTCGATTTAAATTGTGCAATTTTGCTTGATGAATTTGTTGTGGGAATACAAGAGTGAAAGGTACCAAGAATCGGATCTTGGTTATTTTATTTTGCACGACAATTTGATTGAGTTGTATTCAGTAGATCATACAGGAACTTGTAGTTCGCATGTTATAGGAAGGCAAATTGAGGTGCCTCAACATTACAAAGAGGTTATTTTTGAGGAAAAAGTGTGGTTTATGCCATTGGAATTTGTTGACGTAAAACTTGTAGGGTTGGAAGCGAACACAAGATCTTTGGTAGATGAGGGCATTTATATTGCTTACGAATCTGAGAATGGCGATGCAGTGCATTTGATTCAACCGATTTATCAGAAGGCTGTTAGGATGACCAAGAAGCATAAAAATCTGGTTTACGTTTGGTATCACGGGAAAACCTTGATTTTGTTAATTTTTAAGGAGGGACAATTACATCTAGGCAATGTTTTTAATGTTGATGGTCATGTAGATGCGGTATATTATATTACCGCCGCGATGCAGGATGCTAAGTTTGATGTTCAATCGCATTATTTGGTTTGTGATGCAGATGAGAAGGATGCGCAGGTACTGGGAAATGATTTTGAGAAATTGGGAATACACATGGATATTTTTTATAATGAGAAACCATATCAAAAAAGCTCAGAATTTCCCAATATGGTTTTTGCGAGTAGTTTGATGTATATATTTTCATGCGCGTTACCGGAGGCATATTAAAAGGTTGGGTGATACCTGCCAAGTTCGCGTCTCATGTGAGACCATCTACTGACCGAATGCGGGAAAGCTTATTTAATTCTTTGGTTCATCAATTTGGGATAGAGGGAAAGCGAGTTTTAGATTTATTTTCAGGCTCTGGAATTGTTGCTGCTGAATTTTTAAGTCGTGAGGCTGCAGATGTTACATCGATAGATTTAGATGGCAAGAACATTGTTCAACAGAAATTGATGCAAAAGGAGAAGAATTTGGAAAATTGGCAAATTTTGAAGTTGAATATTTACAAATTTGTCCCTCAAAAAGGAGAAAAATTCGACATTATTTTTGCGGATCCACCATATGATATTCCAAATATTCAAGAGTTTCCGAAGATGTTCAGGGAGTGGTTGAGTGATGAAGGTATACTCATATTGGAGCACAAGCCACAGTTACAATTTCATGAAACGTATTTACTAAAAAAAGAATACGGAAGTACAACTTGTACTATATTCGCTAAAGAATGACAGCAGAATCACAAAGAATTGCAGTATTTCCTGGCACATTTGACCCAATCACAAAGGGTCATGAAGACATTGTAGAGCGCGGTTCGGCGTTATTCGACAAGGTAATCGTGGCAGTAGGAATTAATTCCAAGAAAACCACATTGTTCACCTTAGAAAAAAGGATTCAATGGATTAAGCAGACATTTGCAGAAAACACAAAAATTGAGGTCATGAGTTATGAGGGATTGACGGTAGATTTTTGCAAAAAAATGGGTGCGAGATATATATTGCGGGGTCTGCGCAATGGGATTGACTTTGATTATGAGTCGCATATTGGTCAGTTGAACAAAGCTTTAAGTGGAGAGATAGAAACTGTTTTTGTATTGAGCAGTCCTGAATTAAGTTATATCAGCAGCACATTGGTACGAGATTTAATTGTGCATCATGGGGAATATCGTCGATTTTTACCGGGTGAGGTTAATCTGGAGGGTATAGAAGATTAGGGAGATTAGGGAGATTAGGGAGATTAGGGAGGTTAGAGGGATTAGAGGGATAGAGGATGGTTTATAGAGTTTAGAGGGTTTATTAGAGTTTATAAACTGCGGAGCGTAAACTATGAAATGTAAACCGCGAAGCGTTTACTATGAAATGTAAACAGCGCAGCGTAAACCATGAAATGTAAACCCCGAAGCGTAGACTATGAAATGTAAACTGCTGAGCGTTTAACAACAAGTTTACAAAACGGATTCAACTTTGTCTAGGGCTTTTTTCACGATATCGCGAACACTGTTATAAGATTGAAAGTCGGGAGATTTAAACCAATCGAGGTTTTCAAATTTAACTTCAGAGATACCTTCTTCAATTTGTGGTTTAAGGTTGGCTTTTCCACTTGAGTTCATGGTATACCAATGGGTTTCTTTAAGTAAAAGAACATCATCTTCGAAATAAGCATGATAAGATTCACCTATTTTATCGGAAATGTTTATCATGTTGATACCGGTTTCTTCCATTACTTCACGCAGAGCCGCAGCACGTTGGTCTTCATGTTTTTCAATTTTCCCTTTTGGAAGATCCCAAAGGCCATTTCGTTTGATGGTTAGGAGTTGATTTTCTTTATTGAAAACGAGACCACCTGCCGCTTGAATGAGGGTATAATTATCGGAAAATTCCTTAAAGGTTTCATGCGGATCGTAGGCAATGAGTCCGAAGGTCATTGCTTTACCAGAGCTTTCGTTTGAGGTTAAAATTTTAAAGCTGGTATGTAGGTCATCGTCGCCGATATAGTATAGGTTGGGTATACCTTTAAGTGCATTTGGAGAATCTGTGATGATTAATGCTCCTTCATTAAAATAAATTTTGTAGGTTTGTGGCTCCATGTCTCAACAAAGTGCAAAATTAGCAAAATTTCTTCTTGAAATAAAGGCAA
>JACCDX011714738.1_pt1 | contig 18913 bp, 17 predicted proteins | sample 7449681 | NCBI WGS metagenome assembly JACCDX01 (sample SAMN15323450, study PRJNA562643) | freshwater metagenome | isolation source: river surface water | place: USA:Blue River Watershed | collected 2017-08-18
ATCAACGGATCAACAGCATTGTCTCAGACATTCATGACACCAGGAACTTCAGGTACGGCTCCGAACTGGAGTTTCAATGCAGGCGCTGGCGAGCACACATTGAATATCCCAATGGCAAGCACAGCAACGGTGACCGCTGGTTTGTTGTCGAAAACTGATTACGATGCTTTCACTGCCAAATTGAACTCGAATGCTTCATTCGGTGGAGACGTTTCCGGTCAGTTCAGCAACTTGACTGTGACTCGCTTGAGAAACAACAACGTAACATTCAACGCTGTCGCTTCGGCCAACTACTTGCGCTACAACGGTTCGGCTTGGGTGAATGCGAATTTGGTGTCTGGCGATATCACAACTAGCTTGGGATACACTCCGTTGAACAAGGCCGGCGATACAATGTCGGGTGTCTTGAACATGGGAAGCAATAACATCACAAGTGCTGGTACGATCACTGCGACGACATATTTGTACTCTTCAGATCGTCGTCTGAAGACAAATATCGACAAGGCGCCTGGATTGAGCACTGTCTTGAAGTTGCGTGGTGTAACTTTCGATTGGAAAGACAGCGGCCATCATGATGTGGGATTCATCGCGCAAGAAGTTGAAGAAGTCTTGCCTCAGTTGGTGTCGACAAATCCGGATACGGGATTCAAAGCCGTTAAGTACGGAAACATTGTTTCTCCTCTGGTGGAATCGACCAAAGAACTCTATGGCATGTGCAAAGCCAACGAAAAGAGTTTGCGTAAGATTGCTTCTGAAGTGGCCTCTCAGAAAGCCGATATCCGCTCGGCGTCTGACGAGATTGAGACTCTGAAGAAACAGATTTCAGAGTTGAGCCAAGAGAACAATCGTCTGCGCAGCGATGTCGAGGAAATTAAGCGACTGTTGAAGTCGAAGAAATAATTGAGATCTGCAATTAAAGAAAAAAATTGTGGGGCCTGGAAACTGGCCCCTTGATTTGTTGAAAGTTTCTTGGATTGCAGAGTTGTCGCAAGCACTTCTACTCTTTTTTGATTTTATCAATAATTTGAGATTGCTTTTAGCTCAGAGATTGATTGTGAGCGAGAGCAGCCAAGGTCAAGTGCATTTCCAGTCTCTCTGGAAGCTTTGTGGTGCACCAAGTTCGACGAATTAGTCGATTGATATCGGCTCGCAATTTTGCACAAGTGTGATTCAGACTAAAAAGAGGATCAAAGCCGATTTTCTTGAGTTCTCCCTGGCCAACAATGCAGCCGCGCCTGCCTTTGAATCTTTGATGGTGACATTGGGGAAAGTGTTTTTGCACATCTTTGGGATAGTGGGGATTTTCATCAGATTTTATCAGAGCATTGGGAGTGATCAAAGACTCAATGGAGTTAAAAAGCTTTTTCCTCCCCTCGGGCCTTTCATCTTTTCGCGGGCCGTATTTTTTTCTAGAAATGGCAGCCAACATTCCCTTGGCTGGCATCCTGGAAACTCGGAGTCCTAGTATCCTGCGAGTTTTGTGTTGCACAGCCAAAGTGACCGATAAAGGCTTGCACTTGGTGTGCTCAAAAGTCTCTAAATCATCGAACTCAATGATCTCACACTTGGCAAACTGAGCATTGATCTGAGGTAAGAGCACTTGAGCTTGTTTGGATAGAAACAGAAATTTGCGAACCACGGTTTTGCGATTGATCTCGAGGATGCGACCGATTTGTCTTTGAGAGACGCCGGACACTAAAAGCTTTGAGATCATCAAATTCAAATGTCTTTTTCTTTGGTGCCGGCAAGGATCCGAGCTGGCCTTCGAGAAGCACTTGCCACATTGTCGACAGCGATAGCGAGAGACTCGGCGTTTGTCACTTTTTCGGTAGTAGCTCCCGAAACTCACAATCTTATATTTAAAGTTTGTTCGAAAATCGGAAACAGAAGAGTGGGAGGAGCAATAGGGACAAGCTGGTTTCATCCATGGCAGAAAGGGCAATTTCTCTGCCATCAACAAATCGAGGGCCCAGTTTGTTGTGGATAACTCGGGGGACGAGTCTTGATAACTCTTAAGGAAGCGGATCCTGCAGACCCCAGATCAAACTGAAGCTCAAATAATTTCCGTTGAAGTAAACGTGATTTGCAATTCCTTTCGGATCCGTCGTTCCGTAACCGGCTTCGTCAACCTGGTAAGTGTAACCAATCAAGCCCGTCGTGCTTGGATTGAATTTGTAAGTCAGATAAGCACTTCCGCTGTAAGACCAGTATCTTTCTTGGTCCAATCCATTCGGGGTCGAAAGACCCTTCATTCCGTAATAAATTCCCAAATAAGTCTGATAACCCCAGTTCGAATTGAAGGAGTTTAAGAAAGCCGTCAGGAACTGCGGACCATAATTAGTGATTTTTTGAATCGACAGTCCTCTGGTTTCTCCATTGACGACCACTTCTGGAGTCTCCTTGTAAGCCGGCCCCAGCCAAATTCTCCATCTTCGGTTGTCTTCATAAATTTTGCGATATCCTAGCAACAACCCACCATGATTGTAGAAAGCCGAAGTTCCTCCGACATTGATACCAGAGAGGCCAGCAAGAGCGAGAGCTCCGAACTGAGATTTTCGGTGCCAATAACCCATGGCTGTTTCAGCAGTCGATGCGATCATCGACTGTGAGACGCGATTGTTGTTGTCATAGTTTTCCGCGACATATTTGGTATTGGACACAATCGAACGTCCCCAAGCAAAGAACTGAGACGGCTCCTCGGCTTCTGACAAAGACATTCGAATGTATTTATCGATTTGGAAACTTTCCTGACCTTCACCGACTGAAGCAGGCGCGCGCTCTTCTTCTCGAGCCAACATTGGTTGAACGGACCAAGTGTATCGTCTGTTTTCTGCCAGAGGAGCAATGTAGGTGTTGGTCTTGCTATAGCCCGAATGAACCAAATTTTTATTTTCGTCATATATAAGGACACGATACTTGTCCGCGAACTTCGAAGCTTCCCAACGCAACTCGACCGGATTGGCAGTGTCGTGAACTGGGTCTAGCAATTCGTCTTTGACCGGAGATTCCAAAGCGACTTTCGGAATGCGAACCCAGAACTTGGTTGGAACGCCCCAAGAGCTGACATTGCCAGTCTCATAAAGACTTCGCACTCGCAGTTCGTACTCGCCCGGTGCCAATCGAGATTTGAAAACAGGTTCGCGCGACTCATAAATTGTAGGCTCGCTGGTTTCTTCAGGTCCAACCATTCGCACCAACTCGAACTGATATTTCATCGTTCGTGGTCGCTGACTGATCGCAAGCTTGATTGGAACTAGGCTCTTCTCTGGTTCCATAATCGCAAAGTTATAAATGTTCGTGTCGCCCTGGATGTCCGGTTCGTTCGGAGATCCCAAAGGTTTCAACGACCAGCTGTATCGCTTATTAATATTCAAAGTGATAGCCACCCAGTTTTGTGGGATCACCATGTGTTTGAAGAGTTTATTGTTCTCATCGTAAAGTTTCACTCGATAGGCTTTGGCCCCTGGAACTTTTGGCCACTCAAAAGTCAGACGTTCCGAAAGAGTACCCTTCGGAGTGATTTCAGCACCTTCGCCTGGGAAGACCCCAACAGGTTGACGGAATGGAACCCAGAAGCTTTTCCAATCCGCCCAACGGCCCGGCTTGTCGTTGTCATCCAAAGAACGAGTTCGAATAGAATAATGTCCTGGAGTCACTCGAAAGCGAAGCTTGTCTTTCGTTGTTTTAATTTTATAAGGATCAGCCCAAGCTTTTCCTGCGGGTCGAATTTGAATTTCATATTCTTTTGCATTGGTCACTTGGTCCATGCGCAAGAAAAGTGTTCGGGCTGGAATGTCATCGCTCGAATTGACTTTTTCAACTGGCACTTCGGGCACAGGTTGGTTTTCCCCCGTCTCGGGATTCAATGCGGGATCTTTGGCAGAGCCGTCCGTCGAAGTTGTGTCACCAGGTTTCTTTTCCTCAGATGAATTTGCTGTTGAAGTCTTATCAGCAGCGGCAGAGTTGGACGCAGATTCTTTTTCGACTTTGATCGGAATCTGATTTTCGACAACCGGAACTGGAGGTTTTTCTGGGTCTGTACTTTCGATGGCAATAACCGGCCCTCCGCTGATCGCAAAGATCAACGCCACAAGGACTCGCAGTGATCGCTTCAAAAGCCTACTCACACCCAAAAAAATTCAACACTCCTTTTCTCGATTCAGTCCTCCACTTTGATTTCCTGAATGATCGGCGCCGTGACATTGGCCTGTGGCTTCACATTCAACTCGCGTTTTTCTCCGCGTGGACCCTCTTGATCTTTGCCATTCACAGTCGCAAGTCGAATCCAGTACTTCGCTTCCAGTTTTCCATCGGGAAGAGGAAAGTCCTTCAAATACGCAAGACTTCTCGTGGATTTAAACGACTTCACAGTTTTGCCTTTTTCATTTTCAACATGAATGTTGTATTGCTTCGCACCCGGGACATCGATCCAGCGAACAAGGACTTCACCTTCGTGATTTGTTTCTAAAATTTCTTTCGTGCGCGGATCGTATTGCGGAGCTACCAAAACTTCGTCGCTGTAAATGCACGGACAAGCTGGACAAACTGGTTTTTGTTCAGCCGGATTTTCAAGATTTTTATTTTCAACAAGTTGAAGTTGAGAGGCTTTTTCGTTTTTGTCTTGAAAAAGCGAAAAATCTGAAGAGAAAAATTGCGCTGCAAAAAAACCGAAAAGCATTCCGGCAACAACATAAACAACAGACATGTATAGGCGCATAAAAGGCCTCCAGATTCTATTGTCACCTTATCGGTAAGTCACCGAAAGTACTGAAGTTTTAAATAGGACCTTGGGTCAGTTTCTGGTGAAAAAAATGGAGGGGTAAATAATCAAACGTTTTGCTTTTCGAGACCTGAAAAAAATCGATCTAACTTCAAGTTGATGTAGTCTGGAAAGTCCAATTGAGTGCAATGAGAGCCATAAGGGATGCGCACAAACTCACTGCCCTTGATGAGAGCGTGCAATTCTTCCTGAAACTTGAGTGGCGTGACCATATCCTTGTCTCCGCTTATGATCAAAGTCGGGACTTGAACTTGAGAAGCCACACTTTCGCCTTGGAAATTCATCATGTTTTCAAAGAATGGAATGAAAACTTTGAGCGGAGTCTGGGAAACTCCCCGGACGTAGATCTCGATATCCTTGAGCTGAGTGACTTTCAAATTGAAGCCACCAGCAACTCCAGCACCCAAAATCGACAGCGGATTTTGAATAATTTTTTTCCAGACCCCATCCAAAAGGTCGGGGCTTTTTTCATACTGAGATTTGACAAAGTGAAAAAGCGGCTCGACCACGTCCAGTCCAAACATTCCCTTCACGGGGTTCTTCGCAAAACCATTGATAAACACGATCGAGCGAAACAGCTCGGGGTGTGCTTCATAGGACTTTAGAATAGTTTGAGCGCCGAAACTGTGACCGACAAAATGAGCTTTCCGAATTCCGAGCTCGCGAAACAGATAGGGAATGTCTTGAGCCACGGCATCGAGAGAAAGATTTTCGGGATTTTCAGGAATGGCGGACTTGTGATGGCCGCGAATATCAAAAGCGATCACTTTGTGAGTTTGAGAAAAATGTTCGATTTGAAAATGCCAGTGATTGATCAAGCACGCTAGACCATAGATGAAAACGATCGGCTCTCCTTGACCACGAACTTCGTAATGAATCGAAGTGCCATCGAAACTGCGAAACTGACCTGAGTGAAAGGGAACTGGTTTTTTCATTCTAAAAATTTGACCTCTATCAAAGTCGAGCCCACTCGAATCACGTCACCAGAGTTCAATTCATGAGGAGGAACATGACTGTCATTCACCAAAACAATCTCGGGATAGGCCGTGCGAAAGAGTGCTCGACCTTTCCCATCTGGCCAAATTTCAAATGCAATATCCGGGGCCTGAGGGTCCTGAAGTTCGATGTCCAAAACATCACTTCCGGCTTTTCGAGGTCCATAACCCAAAACAACTTTGTGCTCAGCTTGAATGCCAGCCACAAATTCCAACTCGACCATGGGCTCGAACTTTTCGACTTGAGAAGCTTGCGAGCTGTTTCTAGCTGAAAGTCGAGGAACGAGATTGGCCAAAACGAACCTCCAGCCGCCCGCAGATTGGTCCAGTCTGGCTGTCGTTTCCTCCTCGGGAGTCTCTTGAACTCGGAAGTGACTGCGGCCTACCTGAAATACGACGCCGGGCAGCAGAGCGATTCTTGGGGTCTTCTGGCCATTGATCCTGATGCCGTTAGAGGACCCTCTATCTACAAGAATTAACTGGCCTTTTTCAGAACTTTCGACCTGGGCATGAAGGGCCGAGACCTTGGGGTCAGGCAAAAGCACCTCACCCGTCGTGCGGCCCAAGCGAGCGCCTTCGAAAATTCGAAAGCTCTGTCCACTCAACACTCCCTCAATACACTCTATAAATACTGCCATACTGTTTATTCTAAACCTGCTTCTCTGCTTGAGAATAGTCCAAACCCGTGTTAACCCAGACACTTCCAAAAACCTTGTTGGCAGAACCCTACAAAAGGCTGTCAGCTGTTAAACCGAAAGGGAAAAAATGGAGAAAACCGAAGTATTGAAGCGACCTTATGAAGTCGTCGTTCTCATGCATCCTGATTCAACTCTTCAGGATCAAAAAGACTTGTTCCAAAAGAACAAGGGCATCATTCAAGGATTCCAAGGTTCTGTTCACTCACTGGAAACGTGGGGAAAAAGAACTCTGGCAAATCCAATCGGCAAAAGCCGAAAAGCAGTTTATTTCCACTGCACATTCGAAGCACAGCCTGCTGCAGTTGCGGAACTTGAGCGTACTATGCGCATCAATGACAAAGTTCTCCGCTTCATGCACACCAAGCTGGATTCTCGCGTTTCTTTGAGCAAATTCATGGAGAACTTCAAAAAAGGTCTTCAAGAGAGCGCTCAGCGTGAACGTGAAAAAGAAGCCAAGATGCAGGCTCGTCGCGCCGCTGCTGCTGCCGCTCGCGCTTCTCACGACGAGTAATTGATTTTTGAATCCAAGGAGAGAGTTTGTGGTGAAACAGGAGCTTTCGAAAAAGCCCTCGTTCGCGCGATTCATGGCTGTTCTGATCTCAGGCGCCTTGATGACAACGATCTTCTTGTTTCTTGGAACTCCGCTCTTGCGAGTTTTAAGGAATGTGTTCGGCGCTAAGAAATACTGGATTTCGGGAATTTTGATCACAGCACTTCTCGTTGTCCTGAACCCGGGCACAGTTTTAATGGGATTTTTTCTTCTGTCTTTTTGGTTGAGCATTGGTCTTTATCAAGAACTGGAAGAAAAAGGATTTGCGAACTTCTGGACAGCTTGTTTGAGCATTCTAGTGGGAAGTGCGCTGATCATCCTGGGACCTTATTTCTGGAGCCAGGCAATGGGACTTGATTTGGTGGGTGACCTCAAAGCAAGTTTCGAAACGATGTTGGGACTTCTCGCAAACGGGAAAAACCTAGCAGAGTTGGGCATCAACGTTGACGCCGTCATGAGCCAAATTCCCTCGATGGTGATTTTGGTTCATACCATGGGGTTGGGTTTTGCTCTGATGCTGGAACGAAGATTCGCTGTTTTGACGGGCCTTCGGTACGAGAGAATCGCTTCTCAGATGAAACTTCTTGAGTTTCGAGTGCCGGAGATCATGATTTGGCTGACGATGTTTTCGTTTCTCGTCTCCTTCATCAAGGGTGCGCCTCCAACGGCAGCCCATGTTGCACTGAATGTGTTCAACGTGATGATGGGTTTTTATTTCTTCCAAGGGCTTGCTGTGATGGAAATGAGCTTCTTGGTGTTTCGGGTCGGAAATTTTATGAGATTTCTGATCTATTTTTTAGTCGTAGGCCAATTGTTCTTCTTATTGAGTGCAGTTGGGGTGATTGATTATTGGGTGGATTTCAGACAGAGATTAAAACGTTGGAAATTGTCTGAACGAAACCAGAACAACGGGGAAAATATATGAAAGTGATTCTTCAAAAAGACGTGAAGGATGTAGGTAAAGTAGGAGACTTGGTGAATGTCTCTGAAGGTTTCGCTCGAAACTTCCTTTTTCCTAGAAAGCTTGCTTCTGAAGCGACAGAGAACCGCGTAAAAGAATATGAACACTTGAAGCGCGTTGCTGAAGCGAAAAAGAAGAAGGCAGTTGCTGAGCGCCAGGGCCTCTTGAGCAAAATCAACGGAACAGCTGTTAAATTCAAAATGGCTGCCGCTGAAAGCGACAAGATCTTCGGTTCTGTAACAACGACTGATGTTTCTAAAGAACTTGAAAAGATGGGCTTCTCTGTTGATCGCAGAGACATCCACATCGATGAACAAATCAAAGTTCTCGGAAACCACAAAGCGACAATCAAATTGGGTGAAGGTCTCGAAGCCTCTATCCAAATTTCTGTCGAGCGAGCTTAATCAGCTATAAAGAGAGATTGAACGGAAGCTCCGCGCAAAACGCTGGAGCTTTTGTTTTTTGGGGTATTGAAACACTATTCGTGTGCCGGCAAAGAGCTTCCAGAATCATTGATCAAATCAAGAAGCAAATCCGCAAGCATTTCTCTCACTTGATCCAACTGCAAATTTTCGATTGATACGTTGTTATCGGAGAGAAGCTTTTCAAACCGAGACCGAGCGTAACTCTCAGGAAGCCCTGAGCTTTGGATTAGAACTTCGAATAACTCTTGTCCCGACATTTCTCCACTCCTTGAGAAAAAGCCTTTCATCCCTAATGACAACCAGATTGAAGCAAAGGGTTAACTTGCTGGCAAAGATCCAACTGATGATTGTTTGCAAACTTAGTCCTTGGTCTTGTTCGAAAATCCCTGTAAATCTGAGGACATGGAACGAAAGACAGTCCTTATCACTGGCGGCGGCGGATTTCTGGGATCTCACTTGGCCGAGTTTTATCTCAGGCAAAATCGAGCGGTTGTGTGTGTTGATAATTTTGCAACCGGCCTTCGCAGCAATAAGGACTATTTGATGAGTCTTCCGGGAGCTGCCGGAAATCTCAAATTCGTCGAAGCTGACGTCACACAAACGTGGAGCTCATGGCTTCCTCAAATTGCCGAAAAAGCACCTCTGATCTCTCATGTCTTTCACTTTGCATCTCCGGCTTCTCCTCCACATTATCAGCGCCTTTCCATCGAAACCATGTGGGTCAACACCTGGGGACTTCAAAATGCGATGCTTTTTGCGGACTCTGTTGGCGCTCGAGTGACCTTTGCTTCCACCAGTGAAATTTATGGCGATCCAGCCATTTCGCCGCAACCCGAAGACTATTGGGGAAATGTGAACACCCAAGGCCCACGCTCCTGCTACGATGAGGCGAAGCGATTTGGGGAAGCCCTACTGTACTCTCACAACAAAAAGTTCAAGACAAAGCACGGGCTTGTTCGAATCTTCAACACCTACGGACCTCGCATGAATCCAAATGATGGCCGCGTGATGATCAACTTTCTCCTGCAAGCTTTGAAAGGCGAAAGTCTGACAATTTTCGGTGACGGAAAGCAGACGCGAAGTTTTTGTTATGTCAGCGACTTGATTGCAGGAATTGATCGATATGCTCACACCGAATTGACTGTGCCGGTCAACATCGGCAACGACCGGGAATTTACGATTTCAGATCTCGCGCAGACAGTTCGCGAAATGTTTAGCGAAAAAAACCTTGAGCTCAAATATTTTCCTCTTCCCAAAGATGATCCTCGACAAAGACGTCCCGATCTCACTCGCGCCAGATCGATGCTAGACTCGTGGGAGCCGAAAATTCATTTGAAAGAAGGAATTTCGCAAATGCTCCAGTGGTTGAAAACGCAAGATCTGGAAGCAATCAGGTCTCCCGCTCTTCCCGAGTAAACTCTCGCACTGGCAGTCCTGCATCACAACTTTTGGCCCCGATAAGGAAAGTTTACTTTTGTCTCACGGAGGCATCGAGTAATCTGTGCCTTACAGAGGTTCAAATGATTATTCCAAATGGATTGATAGAGAAAACTCTCAATGAAGCCCTTTCGACCGGCGCTGATTTCGCTGAAATATTCGCCGAAGAAAGCTACTCCAGCCGACTCAGCGTTGTGGATTCGACCCCGAAAGAAGCTTTGGTTGGTCGCCAATACGGCGCAGGCATTCGAGTTCATTTTGGCAAAGAAGAAATCTACATCACCACCAGCGATTTGAGCGAAACAGGATTGATTCGGGCGGCGCGAATGGCAGCACAAGCCAAGGCTGGTGAGTCGCGGAAAAAAACATCCGCTCCGATTGCCGACCCGGTCACAACATTCGATGATTTGATTCAGTCGACAAAAATGCCGTGGAATTTCGAAAGCGAGCGCAAGTTTCAGTTTTTGAAAAATCTCGATCGTGCAGCTCGGGCCCAAAGCACTTTGGTCACTCAAACTCAGCCCATGCTTTTGGAGAAAGTTCAAAAGATCCAAGTCGCCAACTCATTGGGAGTCAATGTTGACGATGTTCGCACCCATTACCGAACATTTTTGGATGTCTTTGTCGAGGAGAACGGCAAAAAGGAAAACTTCACAAAGAATGATTTTTCAGTCACCGACTCTTTGTTTTTTGAAAAGCTGCCAGTCGACGAGTGGGCCAAAGAGACAGTCGACAAAGCCTTGGTGGTCTTGCGAGCCGGATTTGCGCCAGCCGGAGAATTTCCAGTCGTGATCGACAATGGATTCGGCGGAGTCATTTTTCACGAAGCCTGTGGACACGGACTGGAAACGACCTCGGTCTCCAAAGAAGCCTCTGTCTTCTGTGGGAAAATCGGTGAGAAAATCGCACACGAATCTGTGACTGCGATTGATGATGGCACCATTGATGGCGGATGGGGATCACTTCGTTTTGATGATGAAGGAAACCCAACTAAGAAAACGGTGTTGATCGAAAACGGAGTTCTTAAATCCTATATGGTGGATCAACTGGGAAATAAGAAAACCGGATACAATATCACCGGCAGTGGTCGCCGCCAAAACTACAAATTCGCTCCGACATCTCGTATGCGCAACACTTTCATTGCTCCAGGCAATGAAAGCTTGGAAGGCATGATCAAAGATGTGGACTTTGGGATTTACGCCAAAGACATGGGGGGCGGATCGGTCAACCCAGGCACTGGAGATTACAACTTTGCCATCCGAGAGGCTTATGTCATTCGCAATGGGCGAATTGAAGAAGCCGTCAAAGGCGCCAGTCTTATTGGCAAAGGAATTGAAACTTTGGGACGAATCACCAAAGTGGGCAAAGATCTCAAGTTGGCTCCGGGAATGTGTGGGTCCGTCAGTGGATCGATCCCAGCCGCCGTCGGACAACCGCCCGTTCTCGTCTCCAAGATCACTGTTGGAGGGCGAGCCTAATGACTCAAAATCTTCAAAATATTTTTTCTGAAATTGAAAGCAAAGCCCGAGCCGAAGGTGCGCAAGTCGAATTGGTCGCTTCGAACTCGGAGAGCTTCTCGAGCAATTATATGAAAGGTGCTTTGAACAAGTACTCTTTCGACAACTCTGTTTCAGCTGGAATTCGAGTTCTCTACGGACGCGGCGCTGGTTTTTCGACTACCGAGAAACTTTCACGAGAGTCCTTGATGGAGACCTTCAAAGAAGCTCTGCAATCTGCAAAAGATTTGGACCGTGAGGCCCCTAAAGACAAAGTGGCTCAACGCCTTTATCAGAGCAATCAAAAGCCCATCGAAATGAATTTGTGGAATTCCGACATTGAAAATATGGAAATTCAACAAAAGCTGAAAATCGCAGAGACGCTGGAGTCTGCAGCTCTCGGTGTCGATCCGCGAGTTCAAAATGTTCCTTACAGCAGCTATAGCGATAGCAAGGGACAAAGATGGTTGTTTTCTTCCAATGGAATCAATTTGACCACTCGAGCTGGCGGAGTTTCTGCTTTTTCCTATGCCCTTTCTAAAAGCGGAGAGGATTTAAAAACTGGATATGCTTCTGGATTTTTTCGAAAGCCGCAAAAACTGAATGCTGAAAGTTTGGCGGTTGAAGCCGCTCGAAAGTCCTTGCGTCTGTTGGGTGCCAGTCAGCCGAAATCAGGAAGATACGCCGTAGTTCTCTCTAACGACGTGGCCTCAGAAATTATTGGAGCTTTGAATTACCATCTTTCGGCAAAATCTTTGGACGAAGGCACTTCGCTTTTAAAAGGCAAAATTGGAGAGAAACTTTTTTCCGAAAAGATCACTTTGACGGATGATCCTTTTTTGACGGAGCAAACGGGCGCTCGACCTTACGATTCTGAGGGCGCGGCTTCGCAGAAAACAGTGACGATTGAAAAAGGCGTTCTCAAAAGCTTTCTGTCCAACTCCTACTTGGCTGAAAAATTGGGAATTCCTCATACGGCCAATGCTTCACGCAGCGGCGGTGAAATGGGAGTCAGCTCTTCAAACACGATCATGGCTTTGGGCGACTCGTCCCTGGAAGAACTTCTGAACTCTTACAATCAAGTGATTCTGGTGACTTCGGTGGACGCCCTTCACTCAGGCTACAAAGAGACAACATTGGATTTCTCACTGCCGTCGTACGGCTTTCTTTATGAAAAAGGCGAAATCGTTCGACCCCTTCATCAAATGGTGATGAGTGGAAACCTGCTGCAAATTTTGAAAGATGTCGAGAAAGTCAGTCGTCGATACGAAAATGACGGAAGCTCTGTCTTGGCGCCAGACCTTTTGATTCCAGACATCTCAATCGCTGGCTCTTAAGAGTTCACTTAAGAGCCAGATTGACGCCTTCGGTTGTAAAAAGGAAGGCGCTACCTAGTCGGAGCAAAGTTGCGGGGCTTGCCGTTGTTCATCGACGGAGGACCGCCCGCAGAGGCACCTGCTGGTGGCTGAGGAGGCGGTGGCAATGGGTGAGCGTTCTCAGGATCCGCATCGCGGAAGCGACCGAACTCAGCTTCCCATTTGAGCTTCACAGTGCCTGTTGGACCGTTACGCTGCTTACCGATGATGACTTCGGCCTGTCCCATTTTTTCCGGATCATCCTTGTCGTAGTAATCGTCACGATAAAGCATCATGATAATATCCGCATCCTGCTCGATTGATCCCGATTCACGAAGGTCAGACAGCATCGGACGTCGATCGGCACGGCCTTCAACACCACGGTTCAGCTGAGCAAGAGCGATGATTGGAATTTCCAGTTCTTTGGCCAAAGACTTCAATGTTTTCGAGATTTCCGAAACTGCTCGTTCGCGGCTCTCAACTTTTTGTTTCAAGTCCATGAGCTGCAAGTAGTCGATGATGATGCAATCCAAACCGACTTGCGCCTTCAAGCGGCGGGCGCGAGCACGAACTTCGAATGGGCTGATACCTGAAGTTTCATCAATGAAAAACTTGGAGTCACTGACCTGACCAGCGACATTGATGAGCTTCGGCCAAACATTGTCCGAGATTTTTCCAGAACGAATGTCTTTCATGTTGATGCGGGCCTCAGAGGCCAACACACGCATCATAACCGCATCACGAGACATCTCGAGAGAAAAGTAAGCAATCGTCTTCTGAGCTCGCAAAGCCATGTGCTGAGCGAGGTTCAAAGAGAAAGCCGTCTTCCCCATGGAAGGACGAGCCGCGATGATAATCAATTCGCCCGGTTGCATTCCCGAAGTCATGCGATCCAACATGGTGAAGCCAGTTGGAACACCGGTGATATCGGAGCGACGATTGTAGAGTTCTTCAATTTTAACGACACTGGATTTGACGACTTCGATGGCGCTGATCAAGCCTTCGGTCTTCTTCTTTTCGCCGAGCTTGTAGAATTCGCCTTCGGCTTGATCGATGAAGCTCTCGACATCAACGAAATCTTCTTCATAGGCTTTTTCGATCAATGAGGAACTGGAAGCAATAATTCGACGAAGCAGAGACTTATCGCGAACGATTTTGGCGTAGCTCGCAATGTTCGCAGAAGAGATTGTGCGATTGACCAAATCCACCAAATAATCGGCGCCCCCTACAAGCTCCAATTCGCCTTTGGTGGAAAGCAAATTGGAAACCGTGATGAGATCGACGGGCATATTCTTTTTGTGGAGTTCGTTGATAGAGGCGTAGATCTTTTGGTGCGCAGGTTTATAGAACTCGGATTCAGAAATGATGTCGGCAACCTGATCCCAGGCTTCTTTTTCCAGCATCAAACTGCCTAAAATGGATTGTTCCGCCTCAATATTTTGTGGAGGAATTCGAGCCGCCATGAGTCCCCTCTCCCTGGTTCGGAATTCAGATCTTTTGACCTACACTCACCACAGTAGCAACAAAAATATGCGGGTCCATGCGTGATGCCGGATTGGAACGACCCGCTGATGCCAATAGACTGGTATGAGATTAGTTCAGCTTTTTGACTCGAATCTTGTAATTGTCAATTTTCTTCTTGAGAGTGTTGCGATTGATACCGAGCATCTGGGCGGTTTTCACCTGGTTGCCGTTATAAGCGCGCAGAGCGATTTCCAAGAGAGGACGCTCAACTTGTTCCAGAACAACATTGTAAAGACCATTCAATTCGACTTGCGCTTCTTTCTGCTGCTGGAAAAGAACTTCAAGTTTGCTCTTCACAAGTTTCTCGAGGCTCACGGCTTGAAGATTGGCGACGAAAAGATTGTCTGAACTGTTCAGGTTCGGCGTCATGTCACTCCCACACTTAATCAATCGGTTAGAAATTTAATTCAGAATTTCAAAAGAGAGACAGCTTCTAAATCTTTTTCTCTCTGTCGACAAGCGAGAAATTTTCAAAGTCGAAAACTTTTTATACGCCTCGCGAATCGGGACTCCAGATATATTTATGCAGCTGCAATTGCAAGCGAGCTCGGGATTTTGTCTCTAAAATTTTTTCCGCGAGCCAGCGCTCCGAAATATTCCCGAATGATGGACTGTATAAAACGATAAATTTTTCGAATAAATCATGTTGACGACAAAAATTTTCTGCCCAGTCGAAATCTTTTTCCGAGCAAATGACAAATTTGAACTCGGTTTTCTCATTCACAAAATTCAAGTTTTCCATGAGAAATGAATCAGCCGCCCCTGAATCAGGAGTTTTCACGTCCAAAATAATTTTCACGCGCGAGTCAACATCTTTGCAGGATTTTGAGCCACTGGTTTCCAGAGAAACGTGATAACCCAAATCGCAAAGTTCCTTCATCAGCGGGAGCACTTCTTTTTGCAAAAGGGGCTCGCCACCCGTCAGGCAAACATAAGAAGCTCCAAAACTTTGGATTTTCTGGAGAATTTTTTCGGAACTTTCGAACTCACCTTCATAATACGAATACTTGGTATCGCAATAAGTGCAGCGCAGGTTGCAACCTGTGGTTCGCACAAAAACCGTGGGGTTCCCGGCGTAAGTGGTTTCCCCTTGGATGGAATGAAAGATCTCGTTGATTTTAATCATGATTTTAGCCTCGGACTTTGACCGAGGTCTGGAGGTTTGACGCCAACGGCGACCAAAGTCAAGGCTCTGTCTTTCAGGCCTGTTCAGAGTTTGTAAGATTTCGTAGCCTTAAGGGATGAATCGACTGTTCCAAAAGTTCAAGCAGGATGTATTAGGTATTGTTTTTCTGGGCGGGGCCCTTTTCGTCGCATTGTCGCTTATCAGCTTCAATCCAGCGGACCCCTCTCTCAACTCGATTGGTCAAAAAATGGCCATTTCCAATTATTGCGGTTATGTCGGGAGCTTCTTGGCTGATGCGCTTTTCCAGCTTTTTGGTCTTTCCAGCTGGTTGTTTGCAATTGGATTGTTTCGCCTGGGGGTTATTAGCTTCCAGGGGGAGAAATTCTCTTTCAAAGACCTCAAGCTCGTCTGGGCTTCGCTCCTGATTTTGACTCTTTCCAGTTTGGTCTCGGTTTATTTCCCGCAGACCCGAATTTATCAGGAGCAGATCTATCTCGGCGGAATCATTGGGCTTGGCATTTCCCAGGCTTTGATCAAAGCCTTCAACTCGGTAGGTGTGCAAATCATTCTTTGGTGTGCGGCCGCCGTTCTCGTGGTCTTTTACTCGGAAAAAACAGTGCAGGAGCTCATGGCTTGGCCTGTTCGCCTTCTGCAGTTTATGAAAACAGTCAAGATTCCTTGGCCGCAACAGTTTTTCTCCCACCAAGGCTCGGCCCGCAAAGCCAAGCCCAAAGCGGAAAAGAACACTTCGGATAAAAAGAGCGCTGCGGATGATAAAAAAATTTCCACCATGCTGCCCTTGAATCTCAAGTCGGCAGAAATTGAAGAGTCGGAAGAGGCCGAAGAGTTGAAGCCCTTGGCGCAACCGATTCAGTTGGAAATGAAGGACGAAGAAGAGGAAGCCGAAGACGAAGCACTGCGAGCCCCCCAGCGCCGCAAAGTCGTCATGAAAGCCAAAGTTGTTCGACGAATTGAAAATTGGGAACTTCCCAAGATTTCATTGCTCGAAGACCCGCCGGCGACCCGCTTTAAAATTGATGAAAAGGAAATTCGCAAGAAAGCAGAAACATTGACCGATAAACTGGGTCAGTTTTCAGTGACTGGCGAAGTGGTGGGAGCGAAGCCCGGTCCTGCTGTCACCATGTTTGAATTCAAACCCTCGGCCAATGTGCGAGTCAGTAAAATCACAGAACTGGCCGATGACTTGTCCTTGGCGCTTTCCAGCGAATCGCTGCGAATCATTGCGCCGATTCCAGGCCGAGATGTGGTCGGTATTGAAACATCGAATGCCCAGCGGGAAACAGTCTATTTGAAAGATATGTTGGCGGATGATCAGTTCTGGAAAGAAGATATCAAACTTCCTATGGCCCTAGGGAAACAAGCCAATGGTGAGCCCAAAATCGTCGATTTGCGAAAAATGCCTCACTTGATGGTCGCAGGAACCACGGGTTCTGGAAAATCCGTCTTTGTCGTGTCAGCGATCACAGGGCTGTTGTTTAAACACTCGCCCAAAACTCTTCGCTTGATCATGATCGATCCGAAACAAGTCGATTTGGCTGCGTTCGAAAAGGTTCCTCACTTGGCTTTGCCGCTGATCACGGAATCTCGACAGGCAGTCAATGCTCTCAAGTGGGCCGTGCGTGAAATGGAAAAACGCTATCGTTCGATGAACCGCTTTGGAGCTCGCGGGCTGGAAGCCTACAACGAAGCTGTTGCCAATTTGACCAAAGAGCAAATTGAAGAGCACGAAAAGATCAATCAAGAACTTGAAACCACTCCGGGTAAAAAAGCTGATCAGTATTATTTCTCTCAGCTGCCTTACATTGTGATCGTCGTCGAAGAGTTCGGAGATCTCATGGCTGTCGACAAAGCCAACGTTGAAACAGCTGTCGTGAGACTGGCACAGATGGCTCGGGCTTGTGGAATTCATTTGATTTTGGCCATGCAGTCACCGCGCAAGGAAGTGGTGACAGGTTTGATCAAGACCAACATTCCAGGGCGAATCAGTTTTAAAGTGAATGCATCCATGGATTCGCGAATTATTTTGGATGAAACCGGTGCCGAACGTCTGTTGGCCCAAGGGGATATGCTCTACAAATCACCGGGAGGCTCCAGTCTCTTGCGACACCATGGTCCTTTCCTGAAAGATTCCGAAATCAATGCTGTCTCCAAATTTTGGGCCGACCAAGCGCCTCCGGAATATGACCCCAATGCTCTGAAAGCCATGGAAGCCAGCAATGGTTCTGCAGGCGGCGGAGATTTGGGCGGCGACGGAGATGGTGGCAATTATGGAGACGAACAATACGACGAGCGTTATGATGAGATTTTGTCTTGGGCGTCGACTCAAAAGGAAATCAGTGCCTCATTGATTCAGCGTCGCTTCCAATTGGGATATCCGCGCGCCGCTCGCATTGTTGAAACTTTCGAACGAGAAGGCGTCGTTGGGCCGGCGAATGGCAGCAAGCCGCGTCAAGTTTTGGTGAGTAGCTTTAACCATTTGGTTGAATAAACATTTTACTTTGAAAGTCCCTCTGGCAGTGCAATGATTTTCACCACTGTCCAAACAAGGAGGGACTTAATGTTCAAAACCATTCTCGCAACAATCGGATTCGTTTTCTGCGTCAGCGCTCAAGCCAACACCATTGGCACAACGGCTTTCGAAATCGGCCACGCTGTTCTTTCAGACGTCGAAGCCATGGGACCATTCAAATTTGCAGTCGGAGATGAAGCCAACTACAAATTGAACATGGGCGGATTCATCAGCGGCACTATGCAAATGAAAGTCAAAGCCGTTCAAGCTGACGAAGTGACAATCACTCAAGTCATGAGCTTGATGGGTCAAAACCAGAACTGCGAACAAGTTCTGAATCCAAACACTGGCGAAGTGAAAAAGTTCCAGTGCAATGGTCAAGATCAAAACATGGGTGACCAAGGCAATATCGAAGTCATCGAAACAAAAGAAGACACTGTGAAAGTTCCAGCTGGCACATTCACTTGCTTGTACATCAAAGCAAAGCCAAAGAACTCAAATGACGTTGTAGAGCAGTGGATCAACCCACGCGACATTCCTTTGTTCGGTTTGGCAAAGACAATCGCTCCATCTCAATTGGGCAAAGTGACTGTTGAGCTGACTTCTTTCAAACGCAACTAATGAAAAGCGATTCTGTTTTCGTTTATTCCAAAAGAGCCACAATGATTGTGGCTCTTTTTTTTACTTCTTTGGCTTGGTCGGCTCCGGCCGAAACCTACAAAGACATTATTGAAAAAGCCTACAATCTCAGTTTGCAAAAAGACCGAGCGCAAGCGACGACGGTTTTGCTCAATGCCCTGAAAAAAGAATCCAAAAAAACCATGGCGCAAAAAGAGCTGACCATGGCTCTGGATCAAGTTTCAAAAATTTTTTACAGCGACAAAGCTCAGCAGCTTTATGAGCTTGGGCTTTCCTTGCGATCAACCGATCCAGCAGCAGCTCAGAGCAAGCTGCAAGAGGCTTCTCGCCTGGAGCCGGACAATCTTTCGATCGAAATTGCCTTGGGTCGACAGGCGCTCTCGACTGGAGATTGTGG